>Ga0163109_10002211_pt1 | contig 15274 bp, 13 predicted proteins | sample CRUFie1St13metaG_FD_108704 | JGI IMG/M metagenome (GOLD analysis project Ga0163109, IMG submission 108704) | Marine microbial communities from the Costa Rica Dome - CRUD Field 142mm St13 metaG | ecosystem: Environmental > Aquatic > Marine > Oceanic > Photic zone | place: Costa Rica: the Eastern... | reverse complement strand
TGCTTCTCCTGTTTTAAGGTATACTGCCCAAGACAGCGTGAGTACGATCACTGAAGACATTAGGCACAGAACTAATGTTGAATACGCCTCCATAACTGGATTAGTTGATTCTGCAGTTGGGTTTACTGAGCCTCAGATGCACATTGTTTGTGTAAGATTCAGCGAAGCCTGCTTCGCAGTAAGCGAGGTAAAACTCCCAATCTCGAAGATGAGACTCTGAGTACCCGAGTTGGGCAATCTGATCTCTGTTAGCCAAGAATTTGTTTCTCCACTGCTGCAAAGTAATTACATAGTGATGACCAATCTCCGTAACCTTTGAAGGTCTAAAGTTTGTCCATTTGGTCGATGCACTAATCATTGCGGATAAGGACGGGCAGCAACTTCCAGGAAACACCCTGCTTCTGATGTAATCAGTTCTTTTCAAATAACCTTCATAACGGTAGTCTGGCATTGTGATCCCTTGTATGAGCGCTGCTCCATCGTCTTTCAAAAGGTCAGACAATTTTTTGAAGTAGGTGGGAAGGAATGTGTGGCCCACAGCCTCTATCATCTCGATGGAAACTATCCTGTCGTATTTGGACTCAAGGTTTCTGTAATCAACCATCACAACATCGACAAGATCTGCTAATCCAAGATCACAAACTCGCTTTGTCGCAAACTCATATTGTTCCTTGGAGATTGTTGTCGCCGTAACCTTACAACCGACTTTTTGTGCGACCCTGATCGCAAAACCGCCCCAACCGCAACCAACCTCAAGTACTCTGTGTTTATCTGTAATCTCCAGTTGGTCTATGATGGAGTCAAACTTCTGCAATGATGCTTGTTCCATAGACGAATCTTCACTCTCGAATATTCCACATGAGTAGGTCATGGTGGCATCCAGAAAACTTTCAAAAAAATCATTCCCTAAGTCATAGTGCATAGAGATGTTTCTTTTGCTGCCTTTGATCGAATTACGAAGTGTTAAGTCATATGCAAACTTGGCAATTTTGTTAAAAATCTTGGCAAATCCTTTATCAAGATCGTCCATTGACTTTTGGTTTTGTAGAAACAGACGAAATAACCTCGTTAAATCTGGACTGTCCCAGTCTCCATCTTTGTAGGAGTCCGAAATGCCAATTGTTCCCCCTAGGCATGCTTTCCTGTAAAAGGCATCTCGGTTGATAGATATTGTGCCATGAAGACCTAAACCGCTTCCATATTTATGATTATTTCTCCCTTCAACGATCTCGAGCACACCACTAGACAGCAGAGACATCTTCTTATGGAATAATTCTCGCCATAGAGATATACCCAAAGCAGACGAGTTTTCGGTTATTACTGGGTGGGACTGTGAGTCGGTGTTCATCATACGTTACGTACTTTTGGAGTCTGGATGAGGGTAGAAACTACAACCCTTTATCTTCAGCAGCATGGCATTGAAGTAAATCGATAGGAGGATGGAGATTGTTATCAACGGAAAGCGAACGAGTGCGAAAGTGAGATTAAAAAAATTTATTGGTTTCCTAGAAAGATTCATCGAGGCTTCAAAGGTTTTTCCCTGATCATCTTCATTTATCATATGTACTGATAGCTTTTTGCCTGGGTTACCAAATTCCCAGATGTATCCAATTTCCATAGGCATGAATGGAGATACATGGAATTCCTTATCAAATTTATGAGTAGTCTTTTCTAAATTGCTAGATGTCCACTTGAAAGCACGACTGTATCTTTCATCCCAAGGAGTGTTATTGATCTCTGCGAGGATGATATCAGGGAGAGTTAACTCTTTATTCCAAAAATAGTAAAAGGTTACTGGGTTGAAGCAGTGACCAAAATATCTCAAATGTGTTAGCATCGAAATCTTACCATTGTGATTTATGCCAAGTTGCTGACTGCACGTTTTCCTGAGCTCATCCTTCAGAGGAATTTTGGGGTCTCCGTGGTAGTCGCTTCGATTGAAATATGCTAAGTTTCGTCGATTAGTTGACCATAGAGGGTGACACCCAAATACAAGCTCTGACTCATCTAGAAAAAGATGCGTCATGAAGAGCTTCTGTTTAAATCTGTGTTTTTTCGGACGGTATCTTGCGTGCAAGATTTCACCGAAATACAGGCAACTATTCATGTTAGCGTTTCCCCATAGGCTTCACATACTCTTAATCCGCTCTGCAGACCATCTTCATGAAAACCATAACCCCAATAAGCACCACAAAACGAGATCCTATCCCTCCTGATGAACTCTTCATGGTTAGCTTGAACCTTCTTTCGATCCTTGGCGAACATGGGATGTGAAAAGTTGATCTTTTCAATTATCTTGGTACTTTCGACCTGTGAGTTCTGATTTAATGAAACACAGAATTGTGTTGGATCAGTTATCCCTTGAAGGATATTCATATTGTAGGTAACTGTTGATTTTTCTGCACTTCTGCTGTTGGTTTTTGCATTCCAACTCGCCCAAGCAGATTTTCTCTTAGGCATCAAGCTGTCGTCAGTGTGAAGGGTGACCTCGTTTTTTTCATACGGAAAGCATTTTAGCGCGGTTGCTTCGCAATTTGATGGGTTTGTCAGAAGTTCAAGGGCTTGATCTGCATGGCATGCGAATATTACCTCGTCAAAATTCTTACTGGAACTTTCGGTATCAATCCTGACATATTTGGGTGTACGTTCTACAGCACGTATGGGAGTATTTAGACGAATTCGGTCTCCAATGTCCTTCAGTAATTTGTCCACGTAGTTACGGGATCCACCCTCAACCACCTTCCAGGTTGGTCTTCCTTTAATCTGAAGCATCTTGTGGTTCCTGAAGAAATCCAATGCAAATTCCATTGGGAATAAGGAGAAATTATCTTCGGGGCAGGACCATAGCGCTGACCCCAGAGGGTAGAGATAATGTGAGCAGAACCGACCTCCTAAATTATGCCTAGAAAGAAACTCTGAAATGGTTTCGCCATCTCGGATGTCACAACTTTCAGCAATCTTGTGAAACTTAACGATATCTGAAACCATCTTTAGGTGCTTCAGACTCGTAACATTCCGTAAACTGCCAAACATCCCCCTAAGTGATTCTCCGCTGTACTCAACGCCATTCTCGGGGTCTGATACTGAGAAGCCCATTCTTGAATTCATGGAACTTACATTCAACTTTTCTAGAAGACGGCAAAAACCAGGGTAGTTTTCTTGGTTGAAAACAATAAACCCGGTATCGACTCTGTGCTTACCATTTCGACCATGAGTATCGACTGTGTTTACATGTCCACCTGCTTTGTGGGAAGATTCGAAAACAGTTATTTCGTGGGTGTCCTTGAGAAGGTAAGCACAAACCAACCCAGAAATCCCCGAGCCGACAATGGCAATTTTCATCAGGTTCCTTTGTCCTTGACCCAATCAGGGACTCTCTTGAGGGAGCTTATTATCCCTAGTTTCTCCAGACAACATAAGATTTTAAATGTGGGATCTATCTCCCCTTTGAAAAAACCCTGTTGAGCAGTACCTGGAAAAAAGTGATGATTGTTGTGCCATCCTTCACCTAATGTGAGTAGGGATACCACTAGATTATTCCTGCTTTGATCCTTTGTGTTATACCTGCGGGATCCCCAGACATGAGCAACAGAATTTACTGAAAAAGTTGCATGGTAGAGGGCAATTGTTGGCAGAATAAACCCCCATACTAGCCACTGTAAACCGGTTGCTCCGAACCATTCTGCAGCCACAGCCGTTTCTCCGCATGCATAGAGTACTGCGCCTAAAGCAACAAACGGAATCCAGTCAAAACGATTCAGCCACATCAATTCAGGGTACCGTTTCCAATCTGGAATTTGCTTCGTGTAGGTTGGATATGCGTAGGCTGTCATAAACCAGAACATGTGGCTCCAGAAGAACCCTTTTTTGACAGGGGAGTGAAAATCTTCATCGGTATCTGAATGTCTGTGGTGCATCCTGTGATGAGCGGCCCACCACAGCGGGCCTCTTTGTCCTGATGTGCATGCAAGTGCTGCCCCAACAAATTGTACGAACCTTGAAGTCTTGAAGGTGCGATGTGAGAAATACCTGTGGTAGAAACCAGTTATTCCAAACATTCTAACAACATAAGATACCGCAAAAATGGCGAGGCACGCCGGAGCGAAGCTGCAAAAGAACACTGCAAATGCGCTTAGATGAAGAAGTATGAATGGGAGACACCTGAGCCATTCAACTTTCTGGGCACTTTCAGAGGGCAGATCAAAAGCTTCCGGAGCGGGCTTTACCCACTCTGCTGCTTGTTTTATGAGACGATTTGAGCTCATTTGACGGGGTCTTGATCTAACCACTCAGTGCAGGAGGTCAACTAGACTCTGCAAATGAACTATAAAAATTGGATGCCACAGATCTAGCAGTCGCTACGCTGCGGGAGTGTCTGCCATGGACAACCCATGCGGTGAAGGGCTTGGGAGTTCGGCAAGCTCACTCATTGATTCGAAAAGGGACTCAAAGCTGCGACCCAACACATTCCCAACTAAGCAATTAGTGAGATCACTCCTCATGTTTGGACCCTTCATGATCAAATCCTTGAAACTAAATTTCTCGTCATAAAAGGCATATACCACCTTTCTCATTGTTTCGATGGCCTTTGTCATGTCTCGTCCATACTCAACAAAATCAGATGCACATACATCGCCTTTGCTGAGTGCTTCGTGGGTCGCATCAGCAACCAATTCACCACTTCGCAAGGCAAGAAACACTCCTGTAGAAAACACTGGGTCCAAAAATCCTAAAGCATCACCCGCTAATACCAAACCGTCTTGGGAGCTGTATTTATTTCGATAAGAGTATTCGCCTGTTATTCTGTGTGGTCCAACTTGTCGTGCATCCCTTAGATGTTCATTTATCCACTCGTTGTTCTGGATTTCTCTTTCAAAAATTTCTGACAACTCACGAGTTGAACCGTTGAACAAATAGTCCCTCTCTGCGACTATTCCAACACTCACTTGATTCCCACTTAACGGTATGTACCAAAACCATCCCTTGTGCGGAAGATATGCAACAGTGGTAGCACCAGCGTCTAAACCAGGATCTCTCTTTGCATCTTCGTAGTAAGTCCAGATAGCTATCTTCTTTAGTTTCGGATCTCTCACTTGCCATCTTTGTCGATTAGCAGAAAAGTTGTCCCTGCCCGAAGCGTCGATTACAATTCTGGACCTAATCTCCTCCTCGACGCCGCTTTTGTTAGTCACCTTCAATCCAGTAATCCTATCGCCGGTTGTAATTAGTGCCTTGGCTTTAGTCTCCTCAAGAATCAATGCACCCTCGGCGCGTGCACGGTTGAGAATTAGATTGTCGAAGTCAGAACGCCAAACTTGCCAAGTGGTGGAGGATGGATGATCTTGGTGTTGGAAGAAGTAGAAGGGTTCTGATATCTTACCGTTTTGGCTTGCGAACTGCACCGAGTACTTTTTCGGGATGTCAGATGCCATCAATTCTTCAACCAATCCCAGTCTTTCAAGGGTGAAGTAGCAGTATGGCATCAACGATTCGCCGACGTGGTACCTTGGGAATTTTTCTTTTTCGATCAGAACAACTTTTCTGCCATTTTGGGCTAGGAGCGTTGCCGCGGTTGATCCAGCAGGTCCCCCGCCTATTATTGCTGCGTCATAAATCATGGTCTAATACTACATATCTCTAACGAGTGTACCAGCGTATGAGATTACCTCTCCTATTGAAAATTTTTCAAGTAATCTCAAATGCAATCACTTAATGCGAATTGGAATATGTATTTCAGATCTTTTAAGGAATCCCGGCATAAAAGGTCCATTCCAGTAGACTGCGTAGGCTTTACCAGCAGCTTTGCAATCACTGTTGTTCCGTAACCACTTCAACAACCTCTTTTTGTTGGTGATGAAATTGCCTTCTGTGTATCCGCCTCTTACTCCGATTGAGAGTACTTTCCTGGCTTTCAGATTAGTGACATCAACATTTTGATCTCCGACTCCTTTACGTTGAGTGTCTTTGGAGCCAACAAAAAACCTCATTTTCCCAGGGTTTATTTCAACCTCAACGGGAGTGGTCATTTTGATGTCGTTTTTCTGAATGTATCTGAACAGCCTTCGAAACATCCCGTCGCTTGATGAAAAGTATGGCTCACCCGATGTAGTTTCCAAGGCTGTGCGAGGAGGTAGATCTAACACAACTATTTTACCAACTGGTGTCTTAGGTTGCACCTCTTCGTAGCCTCGGACTAGAACTGCTGGAGATGCTAAAGCTAAAAACAGTGCGACGTATTTCATCATTGGTCACAGCTTGAAGTTGTACCCCACCTTAAACACAGGGGTGGAGTCCAGATCACCTTCGAGCAGGGTACTAGAGTTTCTGTCTGTAATCTCCAGTTCTCGTGCAAAGTCCATTCCTGAAGAAACTGTGATGGAATGTTTGTCGGAAAAACTCCATTCAACTGCAACACTGAGCCTGTATGCTCGAAGACGTATATCTCTTTGTGCATCAGCACCAGCATATGACGCTTGAGTATTCCAGCGGTTGCTAGCAAATCCACTCCCTAAGGTGAGCTTTGCTCTTGGGCTGAGTTCTCGATTGTACCTGATGATAGGTCCACCAAAAAATAAGTCAGAATCCTCGCTTATTTTCCATTGGAAGCCGACTGCAGGGACAACGAAATCATCGTCCAGTCCGTTTGAATAAAAGACTCCGAACAGCCACTTCCAGTTTTCGCTGCGGGTATAGTTAGCGCCTACCAATGACGAAATATAAACTGAGTCGCTGTCAATTTTTTCAAAGTCCCCTGAAATATTGGGGTTAATCATGCCGATCCACTTCAGGTTTTCTGTTGAATCTAGAGTGACTACGATTGGTACAGATAGGCTGTGTAGCTCTCTTTCGTTGATAACGCTACTATCGTTGTGGTCCAAAAGTGAGTATTCATAGGAGAGACCACCTCCTAGTGCCCAGTTATCCGATGGCAGGTAGAATGCAGGTGCTGACACTGCCCACTGATCTAGTTGAAGATCGGCGTTTGCATTCTTCAACCTTTCATCTGGTATGTGAGTAAAGCTCAAGCCTACCGCTTTTGCAGATGGGAAAAAGTCTTGTGCTTTAAGGTTCGCTGTTAACGCCAATGTGCAAAATAAAATTCTCAACCCAGATTTCATTGTCTCTTTAACGATAATTTTACTAAACAAGACCAATAGGTTCGTTTTTGGTCCCTTGATCCCTCTTGTTCGGTTGAGATAGCGTTTCTGTCAATATCTGAAAAGTTCAACCCCAGTTTCTTGACACCCTCAATCAAGGTTTCAAATTGTGATTTTGTGGGTCGATGCCCATCAAGTGCTTTTGAAAGAACTCGATCCTGCGACGGTGTCCATGTCGTCCGTCTCCACCATGTCCAGCCCCTGGGATTAGTACAAAATCAAAGTCTTTGTTCGCTTTGATTAGTGCATCAACGAGGCGGTACGTAGACTCTGGAGGAACATTTTTGTCCAGTTCGCCAACGATCAGCATCAACCTCCCTTGTAAAAGATGAGCGTTTTCGATATTAGACGATGCTGCGTATTGCGAGCCAACGGGGTAGCCCATCCATTGCTCATTCCATGAAGCCTTGTCCATGCGGTTGTCATGACACCCACATGAGGAGACAGCTGCTTTGTAAAATTCAGGATGGAATAGAAGGGCCCCAGTAGAACTCTGACCTCCCGCTGATCCACCATAGATTCCTACTCTTGAAGTGTCATACCAAGAGTTCTTTTTCGCATATGCTTTATGCCAGAGTATGCGATCTGGAAATCCTGCGTCTTTGAGATTCTTCCAACATACGTCGTGAAATGCTTTGGAGCGGTTGGCCGTTCCCATTCCATCTAGTTTGGCGACAACAAACCCTAGGTCTGTCCAAGTTGAGAATATCCGTCCTGCGCTGAATTTTTTAGGGGTGTAAGAGTCATGAGGACCGGCATACATTGATTCAAGGACTGGATACTTCTTTTTGGGGTCAAAATCTTTAGGTCTACAGATAATTCCCCATATGTCTGTTTTGCCGTCTCGACCTTTAGCTGTGAAAACTTCAGGGGGCTCCCATCCCTCTGCGATAAGCCCTGAGATATCGGCTTTCTCTAATGTACAGATGAGTTCACCGTTTGAAACGCGACGGAGTTCATGGATCGGTGCAAGATCCACCCGTGAGTAGCGGTCAATTATGAACTTTCGGTCTGGCGAATAACTAATTTCATGCCAGCCGTTAGCTTGCGTGAGTGCGGTAAAGTTCGATCCATCAAAGTTGACTCTGTAATAGTGAATCAGATATGGGTCCTGATCAGGATTAAGTCCAGAAGCGCGGAACCATATCTGACGTTTTTCTTCATCAATTTTGTCAACGTAGCGCACAACGAAGGATCCTTCTGTGATCGGCTTCATTTTAGAGGTAGCTATGTCGACTAGATAGATGTGGCGGTGGCCATCCATTTCTGAAAGGTAGATGATTTCCTGAGTCTTCTTGAGCCTGGTGACCAGGCGCACGCCTAAATCTAGAAAGTGCTCCGTCCAGATGAAAGTATCGCTTTGTTCGTCTATGACGTTGCGATATTGCCCGGTGAATGTATCGACCTCGATAAAACGAAAGCGTTGATGGCCTCGATCCACCTTGCTGTAGCGAAAATATCGACCGTTTTCTGTCCAAAGTAGATTGGGTCTGTGTAAGTCTATGATTCCGACTTGAGGCTTTTTGTGAGCTTTCGAATTGAGATCGAACCAGTTGAGTTCATACAGTTGAAAGGGGTCGCCGGGTAGTGCGTATTGGCGACTATGTAATTTGGCTCGGCCGCCATTCTTAGGAGAGGACTCGACCATATGAACTTCGCCGACTTCTCCCGGTTTCACGCGGAATGCCACTAAATTGTTGGAGTTTGAAGCCCAATAGGGAGCGTGATAGGCGTTTTCTACATTACCATCTTTGGTAAGCTGGTGACTTTCGTCCCCCGAAGTACTTTTCACATACAGGTTGTAATTCTCTACAAATGCCTGCCATTTACCATCGGGTGAATTTCTTCGACTTGGTCGGTAAGGTCTTGTGCCTTGTTCTTTTTCAACACCCTGCGACTTTTCGTTAGTTTTTTTATCTAGTATGGCATCTTCCTGAACTTCACGGAGGTTGTTTGTTTCGTAGTTCCAAGAGAATCCTCTACCTTTTGCACGGAAATAGGCTTTGTCCTGACGAACATTGAATTTCAGATCTTCTAATGGTAATCGCTCTGGCTTTACACTCTTGAGTCCACTTTCAGAAAGCGTCCTAGCGAGTGTTTGCGAGTCGAATGCAGATTTTCGGATTCCCTTCAGCAAATCGACCAATACAAATTCATATGCGCCTTCAGGAAGGTCATTCCGATACCAGAGGTGGGAACTGTCTGCAGCCCAATTGGGTTTAATGCGATCCTTGTAGATGCGGGCTGCATTCAATTTGGCTGAAAATTGAGTTCCCAGTAGTTCGAGAACTAGGAGTGCCATTGTTCCTCGGAGTAACATCATTAGATAAGCTTTCACATGCATTAGCTTTCGGGGAATGTATTCCTTAGAAATGGAGAGTCGCGTTGGTGTCAATCCAAGGCGTCAACAAATCGTTTGCCGGTATTGCTTGCGAAAGGCCAATCCTCTCTCTTGGTCAACATTATTCTTACAATCGATAGTGTCTTTCAATTTCTATTAATACCTTGCTGTACGCTTCCAAGGACTCGACAATACACCTTTCCGGAAGCAGCATCAATTTGTCCTATTTCATGAGCGAGAATTTAAATCGAAATAGTAAGTCCATTTCTACTTTCTGGGCATGGGTTCCGTTTTGCCTTTTCCCCACTGTTGCTATCGCTTATCAGAGTTTTTTTCCTGAGAAATGGGTTTTCATGTGGGTTCTAGCATTTGCAATCTACATTTCCTGTAAATGGCTTACCCTTTGTCTTACGTGGAAGAGAGGTTTTTCCTCAGGTATCCTACGTTCATGTGGATACCTGTTCCTTGCACCAGATATGGATGCCAAACCTTTTATGGATGACGCACCAGTTGTCCATAGACCTGCTCCGGTTGAATGGATAACTGCAAGCTGTAAATTTCTACTTGGAATTTGTATGCTATGGTTGGTTGCGCCACCAGTTTATGAATCTAACCCTGTTTTGGGCGCTTGGGTTGGAATGTTTGGAATAATCCTTCTGCTTCACTTCGGATCATTTCATCTCGTTGCCCTCGCTTGGCGCGCTCAAGGGATTGGAGCTGTTCCCTTGATGCAATCTCCTGCTCTATCCACTTCTCTGAGTGCATTCTGGGCGGAACGTTGGAATCGGGGTTTTAATCAACTTGCCCACGATTTAGTCTTCCGAGTCGCATACAGACGTTGCGGAGTAGCGGTTGCAATGCTTCTCGTATTTTTGGCCAGCGGCTTGGTTCATGATCTCGTCATCTCTTTGCCCGCTGGCGGACTGTTCGGTTTGCCCACAATCTATTTCATGATTCAAGGAATCGGCGTCCTCATCGAACGATCTAAAAAAGGCCGTCGGATGGGCCTGAACCGAGGGCTAAGGGGTTGGCTCTTCATGTTTGTGTTCACCGCTGGCCCGGCGTATTGGTTGTTTCATGAGGCGTTTTTAGAAAACGTCATGGTTCCATTCCTTAAAGTCATTCACGTAATATGAGTACCAAAGAAATTCTTATCCTCACTGGAGGAGGTCTTCATTTTTTAACACTGATCGCCTCCGCCATGGTTCCCAAAACGCTTGATTGGAAAGGAGAGCTCGCAAAGTTGATCCCTTTTCTTCGAACCTTGTTTTGGGTGTATGGCATCTTCATTGTTTTGTGCATTGTTTCGTTCGGGGTTATCAGCTTTGTCAATTTTCGAGCCCTAGCTGGAGGGACTACACTGGAAGCACGTTCGATCTGTGCTTTCATTTCCATCTTTTGGGGTCTCCGATTAATCACCGGATGGTTCTTCTTCGATGTCAGCGAATTTCTGACGAATTGGTTTCTCAAAACTGGGTACCACGTTCTGAACCTAATGTTTGTTTTCCAAACCTTTGTTTACGGGTACTGTGCGTTTCTTTAACCCCTGATTCTAAGAACCTGTTTTTTTCTTGCTGAAAGCGTTTCTTTTGCCTGAGGTTCACACCCATCATGCAAAGACGTACACTCCTTAAAACTTCCGCGGCCTCTGTGATTGCCGCTCCCACGATCATTCCTTCCCATGTAATTGGTAAGGATGCGCCCAGCAACGAAATCACCCTAGGCCTAATAGGTTGTGGTGGGCAAGGCACTGGAGTACTTCGTGGCTTGATAAACCAAGACGGTACTCGGGCTCTTGCTGTCTGTGATCCTGATAAAAACAATCTGAATCGTACCAAGGGCATGGTCGAACAGCGCTATGCCAAGGACATGGAGAATGGTAACTACAAGGGTTGTGACGGTTATTCTGATTTTCGCGAGTTGTGTGCACGCAAAGACATTGACGCGATTGTTGTAGGAACTCCAGATCACTGGCATGGTTTGGCAACACTTGAAGCTCTACGAAATGGCAAGGATGTCTACTGTGAGAAACCAATTACCCACCTTTTTGCCGAGGGTCAGGCAGTTTACAAGGAGGCTGCTAAGCGCAAGGCTATCTTTCAGGTAGGTTCCCAACAGCGTTCCAGCACTCGTATGCGTATTGCCGCTGAGGCGGTAATGAACGGTCTCATTGGTAAGGTCCTGCAGGTAAATGTCGGTCTTCCTACTGGTCGCGGAACTGACGAGGAAGGAAAAGTTGCTCAGCCGATTCCACCTAATTTGGACTATGACCTCTGGTGTGGACCCAGCCGTAAGCTACCTTACCACCCTAAGCGCCTACATTGGAATTGGCGTTGGTGCTTGGATTATGGAGGAGGCCAACTTATGGACTGGATAGGTCACCATAACGACATTGCTCACTGGGGTCTGGAGATGGACAAGAGTGGTCCTATTCGTGTCGAGGCCAAGAACTTCCGCTACCACGGTAAGGGGATGTATGATCAACCCCTAGACTACGTAGTCGAGTCTGAGTATGCTGGTGGCTACAAAGTAACGATTTCTAACAAACACAAAATGGGGCCTGAGAAACGTAGCATGGGTACCGAGTGGATTGGCGAAGATGGATGGGTCTACGTGGATCGTGGTCGTATTGCTGCATCAAACAGAGAGTGGATTGTTGAGAAGACCGACCGTGGCCCAAAGAAGGCCTACAAGTCTAACAGTCACCATCGAAACTTCATTGAGTGCATCCGCTCTCGTGAGCAATGTATCTGCCCTGCTGAAACTGGTCACCGTTCCGCCACACCCGGTCATATCGCCTACGTTTCAGACAAACTTGGCCGCGCTATCCAATGGGACCCTGAAAAAGAGGTCTGTGTAGGGGACAAGGAAGCCGACAAGCTACTAAAGACACTTGATTTTCGTGGTGATTGGAAGATTGCCTGATCTAAACCTGAAGTTGTTTTGTCGAGGTTGGTTATTATCCGCCTTCGCACTTCTGTCTCTTGTCGACATGTCCGGGTTGCAAGCTGCTCTTGCACCCGGTGAAGCGGAACGCCTAAAAGAGTTGGATGCCTACTGGTCTGAGGTTTCTCGAGCCGTTCAGGAGGGAGACTTCGATGGCTACAAAGCAACATGCCATCCCGAGGGCGTCATGGTCTCAGGGGCTAGCAAAAGGAGTTACCCATTGGCAGAGGCTTTGGCTGGTTGGGAAAAGGATTTTATCGCAACCAAGCAAGGCAAGTTAAAGGCCAGTGTTCAGTTTCGTTTTTCCAAGCGGTTCGGTTCTAGTACAACCGCTCATGAGACAGGTATCTTCTTGTATTCTACCGAAGATGAGTTAGGTCGCCGAGCCCGCGACTATGTTCACTTTGAAGCGTTACTCATCAAGGAGGGTGATAAATGGAAGATATTAATGGAATATCAGAAGAACAACGCAAGGCCTTCCCAATGGGACGCTTTGGCCAAGGAGTGAAGTTTGGATAGAGTAGTCTTAAACCATCCTGTCTCAGGATATGGTTTTTTAGAATGAGCAACGTCCCTTTAAATCGACGTCGCTTCCTTCAGGGAATTGGAGGCTCCTGCCTTGCATTACCTCTGCTTGAAGCGAATTCACCACAAGATAAGTTCCTGCCTCCTAAACGCATCACTGCTACAGGTATCTTCTATGGACTACACCCTCAGCATTTCCATCCCGAACAAATTGGGGCTAACTTTCATGCCCCCGTGTTACTGCAGCCTTTAGAGCCATTCAGGAAAGAATATACTGTTTTCTCTGGCTTAGACCACAACTTGAGCGGCGGCCACAATGCTACAAAATATTTTCTTTCTGGGATTCCGGTGACTGAGGCCAGAGGGTATTCTGAGGGCAACATCTCGATTGATCAAAAGGCCGCTCAGTTCATTGGTGGTAAAACGCGGTTCTCCTCACTCGTTCTTGATGCCCATAGTGGTAGCGAGCATACTTTGTCTTGGACTCGCAACGCCAGTGTTGTCCAATCCATTCGTAGTCTTGAGCAACTCTATAAAATGCTCTTTCGAAGGGACAACGCTTCTACGCGCAAAGATGTAGACCGAGCTCTAACTGACAAGCAGTCCATACTAGATCTAGCTCGCGATCAGGCACAGTCCTTTAAAAAGGGCCTTGGTAAGACGGATTCTGAGAAACTGGAACAATACTTCACGTCGGTGAGAGACTTGGAAAAGCGAATAGAGCAATCTAAGCTTTGGCTCGATAAGGATAAGCCTATTACTAAATTTTCATTACCAAGCTCAGCAGATGCACTCACGCTAAAGGATCGAACGCCCCTCTTCTATGACCTCATGGTCTTGGCCCTGCAGACCGACTCCACTCGCGTCATAACCTTTTCATTTACTGAACTAGGCAAGCAAAGTGGGGGCTTGAAAGGAGTCAATCGAGGCTATCATACACTCTCTCACCATGGTCAGGTGAAAGACGCCATTGATGAGCTTACCATCATTGAGAAGTTTCATGCTGCCCAATTCGCTCGATTCCTCACTAAGCTCAAGGCTGTAAAAGAACCTAATGGACAAACGCTGCTTGATAACACGATGGCACTCTTTGGTAGCGGGATGAGCAATGCCAACTCACACAGTAATCGAGACCTACCAGTTGTCCTTGCTGGAGGTGGATTCCAGCATGGTGAGCACAAGCATTATGCCCGTAATGGCCGGCATTCTACTCCGCTGTGTAATCTGTATCTGTCGATGCTCCAGAACTTTGGTCTCGAAATTGATCGTTTCAATACTTCCTCCGGTAGCCTAACTGGTTTTGGAATATCTGGCTGAACCAAACATGATGGTAAGCTTCAGATTTTTTGCGTGCCGCGTATTGATGCTCTGTCTTCACTTTTCCTGGAGCACAGCTGCTACAGTTATTCAATTCGACCCTGGTGTTCAAAAGTTTCTCACTAGCTACTGTATAAAATGTCATGATGCCAAAGTACAAAAAGGTGACCGATCCTTCCACCAACTTGCCACCATTGACGGAGACAGATTTTCAATTGACCTTGCCGATACTGAGAAGATTCACCTCCTCCGTGATATCCTCGACCAGCTCAACCTCGGCGAAATGCCTCCTCAGAAAAAGGAGGTCCAACTTCCTAAATCCAAGGAAATCAAGAGTACAATTGCTTGGCTGACGCGAACTCTTCTCACACTCGAAGAGGAGAAAGGCACTTCCCGTACTGTTCTACGTCGCCTCAATCGTCACGAATACCACAACACTCTCCGTGATATCCTCGGTCTCGGGACCTTGCCTTTCGATCTGACCAGCGACTTTCCTGCAGATGAAGAATCACATGGGTTTACCAACCTAGGTGATGTCCTCAATCTTAGCGAACGTCACCTCGATGCCTACCTAGGCCTTGCTGATCGATATCTACGTATTGCCTTTCCCTTCGGAGAGCCCCAGCAGGCAAAGACCCTAGTTGTGAAACCACAGGATTGGGGTTATCCTGACCGAGAGGCTCGTACCCCGTGGATGTACCGCCTGCATGTAAAGGACAAATATCTGGATATTGGTGCTGGCAAAAAACAGCTATCTGACCACTTCGCCCTCGGTACTTATCCCAATGGATTCACTCGATGGAGTGGAGGAATCCAGACATCTGGTTATTACACAATCTCCATCACCGCAGAGGCTATTCGTAGACTAACGCATCCTTACGATCCTAAAATGATCCCAGTTGATCTTCGTCCACCCATGCAATTAGGCCTTTATCTCTCCCGAGGTACTAAGGGCATTGCCTCCGATGGAGTTAAGGACCGTGTTCGA
>Ga0163109_10002210_pt1 | contig 15280 bp, 8 predicted proteins | sample CRUFie1St13metaG_FD_108704 | JGI IMG/M metagenome (GOLD analysis project Ga0163109, IMG submission 108704) | Marine microbial communities from the Costa Rica Dome - CRUD Field 142mm St13 metaG | ecosystem: Environmental > Aquatic > Marine > Oceanic > Photic zone | place: Costa Rica: the Eastern... | reverse complement strand
TCGACCTGATGATGATCCATCAGCGTCTTCAAAACGAAAATCATAGTGTGTTGTCGTGTTTACCGCATAGAAACCTGTAGGTTAGTTAACTGTGATGTGTAGCTTTGTTGCTGTTGATAATTCTGATGTGGGCTTTTATTTAATATGCTAAATAACTACATACCTCCGAAGAGAAAAACGAAAGTTGTATTTGTTCAGTTGGGTTCGCCAGAAAACCCAACTCCTAAGGCATTACGAAAATATCTCAGGAAGTTCCTCGGTGATCCAAGGGTCATAGATATCCCTGCTTGGAAGTGGAAAATCATACTGAATTGCTTTGTTTTACCTTTTCGCCCCGCAAAATCAGCAAGGCTTTATCAAAGAATATGGGATGGCGAAAAATTTCCTCTCATCTCAAACACTGAAAAATTTACTGAGAATATAAAAGAAGAGCTGAGGAAAATTGACCCTAAAGGATACGTGGAAGTTAATCATGCCTTCCTTCTTTCGCCCCCCTACGTTAACGAGGTCTATGACAGCTGGGAGCAAGATCTTAAGGATAATGTTGGGGCCACAAAACTGCTGGTCATACCTATGTTTCCTCAATACTCAGAGAGTACGATTGCTTCTGGAGTAGATGCACTTGCAAAAGAACTTTCAAAAAGGGTTAAAATTCCGACTTTTGAAGTTATAACCAATTTTCACAGAACACATGCTTTCATCGATAACTCTGTTGCCCAAATAGATGAAAAAGTTACAGAGCTTTCAAAGAATGGTAAAGAGATAGATAAACTTGTCATATCTTTCCATGGGATGCAAAAAAGACGAATTGTTCATAAAGGTGACGACTATTACAGACATTGTTACGAAACATATCGTTTGATTGTCGACCGACTGAAGCAATTGAAGCCAGAGCAGACCATCATGACATTCCAGAGTCGCTTCGGTAGAGAGGAATGGATTACACCTTACACTGAACAAGTTGTGGAAAATTTAATAAAAGAAGGACACACCGAACTCATGGTATATTCGCCGAGTTTTGTAGCTGATTGTCTTGAGACAACCGATGAATTAGGTCATGAATTAGCTGAAGAAGCGAAGGAATGGGGTGGCAATGTACATCCTGTTGAGTGCCTCAACACTAAGCATAAATGGTGTAAAGACTTCGCAAATTATGTAATGACTCAGGCCGAAGGATCAGCTCAAGACAAAGAAGATATCGAGTATAAAATGCGTGCCGAAGACTATCAAGCTATGCCTAATTTGGCTATGAATCAGTCTTGAGATTTAAATTACTTAATCACTATGCATGCTCATGGCAGGCACTTTCCCCATGCCCAGAGGATGCAGAAGTAACATTTGATATTCACAAGGCCCGAAGCCTAATTTTTTGCCGGTAAGAACGGATTCGGTTGCCAAGAGGATTAGGCTCCAATCTTGGTTGGGTTGGATTAACGGATGTCTTGATTCCCCTCAGGGTTTTCTTTTGTGACGCTTTGGTAAAATCGCCCAAGCGTAGTCAGATTTCCATCCCGATCAAACAAGGTGGAGCTCGTCCCAACCGCCTCATTAATTCCAAAGGAAAACCAAGCATACCCAGCGATCCAATTCTGTTTTTCCATCCAAGGCAGGACATCTTTCATGAATTTCAAGACGGATTCTTTGGAGTGAGAGTTCTGCTCAATAGATTTTGCCCCCCAATCTGCGACAGCAAATTCAGAGATAAGCAAAGGTCTACGACCGTAGGCTTCATAGACTTCGATCATACGTTCCTTGAAAGATCTGGGACTGGTTCCGCCGTACCAATGCACACCGATGTAATCCATCCTGTAGTTCCGCTTGTCGGCCTCACGCATGAAGTCTCGCATCCAAGTCCCGCGGACGCCCTGAGTACTATCATCTACATCGCTCAAGGGATTCGCACATGCTGGACTGCACAATGGGATCCCCAGTTGCTCCAACATTGGCCAGTACTTGAGAGCCTCAGTGTAGGGCATGTTAGCCTGCTCCTTCTTATCCGGTTCATTGAATCCCAGCAATCGCTTGGCTTTCCCCGATTGAATCTGCGGAACGACATCCCTCTGTAGAGTCTTTGCAAAGCCATCCTTGCCCCACGCACCCCAAGTCATCGGTATGAATTCGATGTTCTCAGGTTGTGCATCTACACGACTGGATCCCCACGAATAATTCCAATAAGACCTGGTCGCATTAATCCTAGGAATATTATCAACCCAACTCCCTTTCTCGCCTTTTTTGCGCAATGTAAAGCAAATCCCCTTCTTACCAGGAAGCTGAAGCTTCGCTGGCAACGGTTCAGTATCCAAGGAAAGCTCTTTAATACTTTTGGGAGACAATTCGGCGATCCGGTCACGGCATGAAGCTGCAGGCGACCAGTACCAGCCCTTGTTATCCCAGGTCTGGCCATAATTGAAGTCAGCAAGCACGGTGTAGTAAGCAGCTAGAGCGCCCTCACGGTCTCCCTTCTTTAGAAGCGCCTCACCCTTAAGCCAAACAATTGTGGCTAATTCATTTAAAGTGGCATATCCCTTCGCTTCCTTCGTGGATGGCAACTTGGATAGACCATTATTCCGTTTACGGGCATTCTCCCCCCATCGGCGAACCGCTTCATTGGCAAGCCGCTCGACTTCGTCAAAATTATTTTTGCCAAGGGCAGACCAAGCTTTCCCAGTCAACTGCCAAGCTTCTTGTGAAAAAGCAGACTGGATAGAGAGCATTCCAAGGAAAATATAAATGTATAGTTGAATGGTTTTCATGGTTTCTGAGTGGTTTCTCCAGGTTGAAAGATACAATCGATTGAAATGACTTGGGCGACATCGAATCGTTTCTTGACCAAGTCGTGAAGTCGTTTCCCAGCTGTCAGCCCGATTTGATGGTAAGGAATTCTCAAAGTCGTGAGAGGGGGAGCCCATGTAGGAGGGACAATCCCATCAAAACCAGTGATAGAAACATCATCTGGAACAGTAAAACCCTCTTTAGTCAGATGGGAGTAGAGTTGATAGGCTTGATGATCTGCAGCACAGACCCAAGCAGTTACACCCTTGCGGGTTTGAACTGCAGCATATCGATTGATTTCAGCAACCGACATTTTGCTGGCGGTAAACGGGTCTATAATGTCATCAGGCTGGGGTGGACGAATAATACGAGCAGTTTCTGCAAGGAAGGCTGAGTAACGACAGAGGGCCCACTTTGCAGTGAGAACATAGCCGTTGGTGAGGAAACCGATTCTTTCATGTCCAAGTTCCGCAAGATGCCCCACCACCATTTCAATACCACGCTGGTGATTGACATCGACGCAATTCAGAGGCGATTGGACTAGTTGTTGGACTAGAGAAACAACTGGAAAAAGCTTTTGCAGACTGTTGATGACAGGCGCTGGAAAAGGATAGATAAGGAGCACTCCGTCCCATTCACGATCATGAAGTTCTTTGATGCCTTCGTAGGACGGAGATTTTAGACTGGATTCTCCAGGTGTGACAAAGTGAATATCAAGTTTAGCTTTTTGTAGTTGCGCAAATTCGGACACGCCTGAGAGAAGAAGAGCTCCCGGGTTTTCGTACACTTCATCGGCATAGCTATCGGGATTCGTACAGATTAAAACACCAAAACGAGAGAGGGCTTTGCGGTCGCTTTTTTTGCCCGTCTTCCCTTCCAGATAGGTGTAACCTAGCGAAGCGGCTAATTTAAATACGCGACTCCTTGTTTCTGGGTTGATGCCAGGATGGTTGGTAAAGCAACGGGAAACAGTCGTGCGTGACAAATTTAAATCATCCGCAATCCGCTGCTGGTTGACATTGCTTCGCCTCATTTCACTATTGCACTTTTATGCACACTCTTGAGTCTGAGGATCGTAAGACTATCGGGCAAACAAAATTTTCATTTGAGACAATTGGATAGTAAACAACCCCTTATCTCAGAGTAACTGGCGCGTAATGCACCTGATAAAAAGTGATTAATGATGGCTTGATCCTAGCAATTGATGCTACACGGGGTTTTACAATTTTGATATTAATCAAGTGACACCAATACTTCCAAAGAGAGGATACCGCTTCTGGATATGTCCTGCGTTTTTCCTCTTAGCAGCAGCCCCGGGATTCTGGCTTCCGGTCTTGGCTAATATCCTAGATGCCAAAGGTTGGGGCTCTTACACAACGATAGCCTTTATGGTGCTGCCATTGTCCGCAATTATTTCTCCTTTGATTTTCTCAGCCCGGGCCGACCAAGCGATATCAGCAGAAAAATTACTCACTGTGATCGTTGGCGCAGGGGCAATCCTTTCGGGAATTGCATTCTTCATCCTTGAGCAGGGGAAGCACCCCGTTCTGTTCCTATTGTTTTTCGGATTGAACTCACTGGTAACTGCACCCGCATGGACACTTTTGACAACTATTACCCTGAGCAGTTCGGACAACCCAGGACGAGATTTCGGAAAATTTCGAGTTTGGGGAACCTTAGGTTGGATGGGTGCGGGGTGGATGGTTAGTGCACTTTCACTAGACCTATCTGCATCCGTAGGGTTTTTGACGGTCGGAGTGAGAATCCTTGGTGCAGTCTGTTGCTTTTTGCTTCCTCATTCCCCCCCGAAAGGAGCAGCCTCGAGGAATATCTCAGAGGTCTTGGGCCTCAAAGCGTTTCGCTTATTTAAGAGCAGGGACACAGCGATGTTCTTTATCTCGGCTTTTCTTTTTTCCATTCCCCTTGCCGCCTATTTCATGCACACGCCACAACAGTTACGCCTTATGGGTTGCGAGCAGGTCGCAGCAGTAATGACGGTTGGGCAACTAACCGAAGTGGTGGCTATGCTCATGATGGGTTGGTTCCTACGAGCATGGAGAATAAAGTACATTTTGATTTTGGCTCTTGGATGCGGGCTACTGCGATACATGCTTTTCGCAGTCGGGGCCGAGAATGACTCACTTTTAAGCATCATGCTGGGCGTTGCCTTACATGGAATCTGCTGGAGCTATTTCTTCGAGGCTGGAAAGGTGTTTCTATCAAGGAGAATTGAATCTGAAATCCGCACTCAGAGCCAAGCCCTATTGACATTGTTGACCAGCGGGATAGGCGGTCTGGTCGGAACGGCATTTGTAGGCTGGGCACACAGCTTACTAATTGATGAAACTACGGGCTCTGGCTGGAGCCAATACTGGTGGTGCCTGACCGCCATGTGCGGGTTCTGCATGATATTTTTTATGATGGGTTATCGCGGTAATAAACCTGCACCAAAAGTTAGTCACGACGAACATCCTAAAACTATATAACCAATATAATTATTGGCGCAGTGAGAGATTGAATTCGCCTTGCAAATTGTGATCCAGACCTGAGTCTGGCACGCCCTAGTAATTTCAAGAAATCGAATGAATGCGAATACCCCAGAAGTAAGTCGTGTCAAAGTAGTCACAACCCTGCTGCTGTTGCTGCTGGTTGTCACTGTAATGGTGATCCAGATGATACAGAAGGCTGATACGGCTGGTAAAAGTGTTTCAGGGGGAATGGGACAGATGCCTCCTGCAGCTGTGATTGTGACCACCGTGGAAATGGAAAAAACTCGTGAACGGATCAAGGCGACCGGTTTTCTCAAAGCACTTTCCCGCAGTGATGTTGCGACTCAAGAAACTGGTGTAGTCTTGGAAATGCCTGTGGACGAAGGTGACGAGGTTCAAAAAGGGGACACTCTTGCAATTCTAGACGCGCGACGAATTAAGGCTCAAATTGTTGAAGGCAAAGCTCGACTGACCACGGCTCGCAATCTGTTGCTTCAACGCAAGGCAGAAGTGTCTCGAGCACAGTCTGATTATGAAATGAAGGCTAAGTTGCGGCCGTCCAACGCTGTTTCGCAAAGCACTTTGTTGGATTCGGAGAAAGCCTTGGCAGTCGCGAAATCCCAAGCTGACTCAGCGCTAGAAGGTATTGCAGAGGGAGAGAGCCGACTTGAATTGCTGAATATCCGACTCAACGACCTAAAGCTTACCGCGCCTTTCAAAGGTATTGTGGTGTCGAAAAGTGTTGAACCGGGCGAGTGGGTAAGCGCTGGACAGACAGTTGCCTCAATTCTAGCGATCGACCCGATCGAGGCTTGGCTTAAAGTACCAGCCAGATACTTAGGTCGTGCAGCAAGGGACAGAGAGAACTTCCAAGTCCGGCAGTCCTCCACAGGTAACCTTCACAGCCCAGAGAAAGTAATCGCAATTCCAGATATTGACCCTCGTAGCCAGCTCTTCCTAGTAATCGCTACTCTTCGCAATGATGATGGGCGACTGCAGCCTGGAGAATCTGTGACGGGCATTATACCGATCGGAAGATCTACAACTTACCTCAAGGTTCCGACGAATGCTATTGTTCGCTCCCCTATGGGCGTGATGGTGCAAATTATACAAGCTCCAGCAGATGGACAGAAAAGCCCTACAGGCAGACCAGTCCCTGTGCAGATTGCCTTTCAACGCGATGGTTATGCCTTCATTTCTGCTAAAGGATCTGGGTTCAACGTAGGTGACCAAGTTATTGTAGAAGGAAATCAAAATCTCCGTCCTGGACAACCCGTCATTGTTAAACCCGAGGAAAATGTGCTTCCAGCAGGTTCACCCACGAGTCAAGTGGGTGGAGTCAAGGTGAAATGAAACTGATCGATTACTGCATCCGGCAACCCACAACGGTGGCTGTCGGTGTTGGCATGGCACTATTAGCAGGTGTCATGGCTTTGACCAGTGTCCCGGTTCAAATGAAGCCAGACGTTGATTCCGTTGTGATTGCAGTCACAACATTCTGGGAAAGTGCTTCTGCAGAGGAAATCGAAAGTGATATCGTAGAAGAACAAGAAAAGGTACTGAGTGATGTCAGCGGCCTAATAAGTCTCTCCAGTAAAAGCCGAGCAGGACAGGGGGTTGTCCGTTTAGAATTTGAAACCGGTACAGACATCGACACAGCCAAGGCAGAAGTGCTTCAGAAACTTGATGAAGTTCCTGGCTACCCAGAAGCAGTCCTGCAACCGGTTGTTCAAGGGAAAGACCCACAGTCAGTAGACTATATTGCTTGGGTAGGCCTTTCCTCTACAGACCCAAGTTTTGATACGACTACCCTATTTGATTTTATGGAGCGACGCATCAAGCCCCAGCTCGACAGGTTGGCAGGAGTGGGTGAAGTCAATGTCGTTGGTGGGCGTCAATCCGAACTTCATATTCGGGTGGACCCTGAGGCATTGGCGGCCCGAGGTATCACTTGGGGGCAGCTAGTACAAGCCATCAACTCGGCAAACCGAAACTACTCTGCAGGAAAGGCCAAAGAGGGTAAAAATGATATCCGTATTCGTTCCACTGGCCGTTTTGACTCTCCTGCAGACGTTGCCAGTATGATTGTCCGGAGAGATGACTCTGGGCCAGTCTATATCGGAGACGTAGCCGAGGTCCGTGAAGGCTACAAAGAAATGGATAACTGGGCACGCGCACGCGGGCACATCATGCCGTTCATAAATTTTCAATTGCAGCGGGGAGGCAACTTGATCGGCACGATGGACCGCATCCAAACCAAGCTTGCAGAGATGAATTCTCGAGACGGTATTTTAGCTCACCACGCCCGAAAGTTGGGGATCAACGGTGAACTGGAGCTGGTCCAGGTCTATGATGCCACCGCATACGTAAAAGATGCAATCAAGCTGGTTCAGAGTAATATCGTTTACGGAGGTATCCTCGCTACCCTGACTCTACTTTTCTTTCTGCGATCCCTGCGTACGATTGGAATAATTGCCTTGGCCATACCAGTATCCATTATTGCCGCTATTGTGGTGATGGTTAGTTTGGGTAGATCAGTGAATATTATTTCTCTGGCAGGCATGGCCTTCGCCGTTGGAATGGTTGTAGACAATGCGATTGTAGTGATCGAAAACATTTTCCGCCATATGGAGATGGGGAAACGGGCTCGGCAGGCTTCTCTAGAAGGAGCTTCGGAAGTAGCCGGAGCAGTATTGGCCTCAACGATGACGACGATGGCCGTCTTCTTCCCTATTCTACTGATTCAGGAGACCGCTGGACAACTCTTCAAGGACATCGCCTATGCAATTATGGCTGCAGTAGCGCTAAGCCTATTTGTTTCCCTTACAATCATCCCTAGTGCTGCGGCCCGCTTTCTGCACCGTGAAGATACTACTAAAAACGATGGGCAACCGTCTGGAGAGAAGCAAAGCCATAGAAAAAGTCTCTTCGGAGGCTTGCACAATTTCATTCAAGCACTCCCCCATTTTGTTGCCGACTTGGTTGCAGCAATTAACAGATCTTGGAAACTTCGTATTGGGGTTATCGCGACTTTTACTCTTGGCACGGTTGTAGGCATTAAAATCCTGATGCCTCCTCTCGACTATCTCCCAATCGGCAATCGGAATATTGTCTTCGGAATGATGTTTCCGCCTCCGGGCTACAATCTAGATCAGCTTCAAGACATCGGAAAGCGTGTGGAGAAGATTATGCGCCCCTACTGGGAAGCAGCGCCAGACCAGTACAAGATCGAAGCGATTACCAGAGGAAACCGTCCTAAGGAAGACACCCGCCAACCCATACCAACGGGTCCGGGTGATGCCCCTGTCATCATGCCACCACCAATTGAAAACTACTTTTTGGTCAGTTTCGACGGCCAAGTCTTTCACGGTGCAATTTCGAAGGATAAAAAACGGGTGGTCGATCTCGTCCCGTTATTTTTCTATTCAACATCTGGCCATACCGCCCCAGATACGATGGCTTTCGCCTTTCAGATGTCGATTTTCCAGACTGGTGGCACTACCGGTTCTGCCATCAACATAGACATCAAAGGAGATAAAATAGAAGAGGTTAATGCCTCAGCCCAAGCCCTCATGTTTGCGCTGACGGGGCAGTTTGGACCCTACAGCGTAAAACCTGATCCAGCGAGTTTCCTGTCCCCTTCCAGTGAGTTTCGTATTGTCCCATTAGACAAGGAACTTCTGAAGCACGGCATGACCCGCGGCGATGTCGGTCTTGCAGCACAGGCCAATGGTGATGGTATCCTGTTCTTTAGAAAATACGAACAAAACGGGGAGCTAAGGGACATGAAACTGATCTCCAAGTACTCTCATGGAGAAACTCCTATCGACTCGCTGCTGGATGCCCCTATTGCCACGCCGATGGGAGACGCCATAGACCTTCGCACGGTGGCTACCGCCGATCGTGTTTTAGGTCCTGACGAAATCCGACATGTCGATCGTTCCCGTGCAGTCACCCTTGAGTTTACGCCTGAAGCAGGCAAACCGCTCGAAACCGCAGTAGATGAAATCAACGGACTCATAGCTGGACTTAAACAAGCTGGTGCCATCGCCCCGGGAATCGACATCACTCTGGCGGGATCTGCCAGCAAGCTCAATGAAATCAAGACTGCCCTACTCGGCGATGGTACGATACTAGGAACTTTCCTAAGTTCCATGTTCTTGGCCTTTTTTGTGGTTTACCTAGTCTTGGTCATCCTCTTCCAGAGCTGGAGCTCTCCGATAGTCATAATGCTGACTGTTCCCCTTGCTACTTTTGGAGGTTTTGTCGGTCTTTCTCTGGTTCACTTCTGGAGTGTAACCGACCGTTACATGCCAATCCAGAATCTAGATATGCTCAGCATCCTTGGGTTTATCATCTTGGCAGGAGTCGTGGTCAACAATGCCATTCTCATCATTCACCAAACTCTGAACTTCCTCAATGACCCAGCTCGTAAATTAGACTCACCCGACGATGCAATTATCGCTTCTGTTCGTACTCGTGTACGACCAATTCTGATGAGCTCCCTCACTTCTGTCGGGGGAATGATCCCCCTTGTTCTTCTACCTGGTGCAGGATCAGAACTCTATCGTGGGCTAGGTGCAGTTGTCGTCGGAGGATTACTGGTATCCACGGTATTTACACTCATTCTAGTCCCAAGTGTGTTGAGTGTATTTTTTACGGCGTTCAAACCGAAAAGAAACCAATCTAAACAGCAGGAGGTTTCTGCATGAAAAAACACCATCCGCTACTCATTGGCGTTTTTCTCTTATCTTCAAGTTGCAAGACTGTAACCGAGCATCTGAGCCCTGATCCAGAAGAAGTATTTCCAGACTCCACAGGCAAATTCCTGCAGGCCAACAAAGATTCTACGCCTCAGACTGAACGTCTCGAAGGGGGTTGGTGGAAAATTTTCAAAGATCCTCAATTGGATCAGCTCATCAATCGGCTCAACACGTACAACCCAGACGCCAAGGCTGCCCTAGCACGATACGACCAAAGTCTCGCAGTACTAGGTATCACACGCTCAAGAATCCTTCCCACAATTCGTGGCAATGGGAGCATCAAAACCCGCCAAGACTCAGTTAACAGTCTCTTATTTCCTATTTCGAGCCCTAACTACGACCAGTACTCGATAGGCCTCAATGCCACTTGGGAAATAGACCTTTGGGGACGGGTTCAAGCCTCATCAAAAAACGATCGTTTCCTCGCGGAAAGTGAGGAAGCTAACTATGAGGCCCTGCTTCTTTCGCTCCAAGCTACCCTAGCTCAGCAGTACTTTGCCCACCATGCGAATCATTCCCAGCAAACCCTGTTACAACAGTCCCGAAACCTAGCTTCCGAAAACCTCCAACTACATCAAGCACGCCTCGATATTGGAGAAGGCCGCCAATCCGATGTATCGAAGGCGCTCCAAGAGTTGCAGGAGACTGAAGCAGCGCTGGAACTGGCCAAGCGAAATACCGGAAAACTACACCACTCCATGGCGCTCCTACTTGGCCAACTCCCCTCTAACTTTAGCCCGCCTAAAGATATTTCACCGACTCTACCTCAGGTTCCTACTGGCCTACCCTCCGAACTGCTCGCCCGACGTCCAGACCTCCTCTCAGCAGAACAGCAACTTCGCTCCGCAGCCATTAGAGTCGGACTAACCAAAGTGGAATTCCTCCCAAAATTCACCCTCGTGGGTAATGCAGGCTATGGTAGCCTCACCGAAGATAATCTCCTTAAAAGAGCAAGCGAGCTCTATGACTATGGTCCACAACTCGACCTCCCGATTTTTAGCTACAGACTACGTCAAAGTGTACTCCGCCAAGCCAAAGCCAGATATCGTGAGAGTACCGCCAATTATCAATCAACCTTCCTCAACGCAGTACGCGAAGTCGACGACTCCCTGTTGGATCTTAAAAGCCATACTCGAGAGCTCAAACTCCAGCTTCAAACGCTCGAGTCCACCACCCTTTCTGCGCAAGCGGCAAAAGACCGATACAACACGGGGCTCACTGATTACTTTGATTACATCATTGCCGAGCAAATCCGCCTACAAACTGCTGCACGCAAGGCCACATTAACCGCTGAACAACTGTCTGCATCAGTCCGCCTCATCCAAGCTCTGGGGGGATCCTTTCAAGCCCCAGAAGGTACTTGATGATATTTCGTCGACCACTCAAGCGAGCATTTCATTCAACGGACCTCTCTGCACCTCAGGATCGACTTTGCTATCCTTCATCCCAAACCCATCCTGAGGCTTCCCTGATGCGTGCAGAAGGGTTAACCACCAACTGGCAATCGTGTGGTGCGCTTCATGGCCTTTGTGAGTTTCCCCGACATCCGAACAATGAATGTGTGACGTGTTAACATGTCGCAAATAAGCTTAAAAAATACGCCAAACAACGGGTGAAAACTGTATCAATTATTTCAGCAATTGATATAGAAACTAGATGTTTAGTTCCCAGAAAGATGAACAAGTATATTTTGCGAATAAGATGAAGTGGTGTTTGGGCAGAATGGCCAAATGTAACCAAGCAACCTTCAGGGTGGCAGGTGCGATACTAATAGTCGGGCAAGTGCAAGTATACAGTAGCAATATCGACTCTGTTGCCTTAGAGGAACATGCAACACGTGTAATGCGCACCTATTGCGTTTCCTGCCATGGTGCCGAAACACAAAAGGGCAAGGTTCGGGTGGACTCCTTGGAGACCATTGATGCGGTGGATCGCCAAGAATTGTTCAGCAAGATGCAAGAAGTTCTCCAGTTTGGGGAGATGCCTCCTGAGGAGGAAAAGCAGCCAACCGAAGCAGAGAAGAAAGTTTTGCAGCAATGGCTAAATAGCCAACTAACTGGTGAGGCAGCGAAGGCACTCGCTGAGAAACTGGAACGGTTCGAGTACGGCAACGTGGTCTCCCACAAGGATCTATTTTCTGGCGAGTACGCCCACCTACCTGGATACACTCATGACCGGCGCTGGATGATCAGCGAGTATATCTTCAACGAAAAGGCCAACCGCCTCCTCGACTACAAGCCGTCGCGCAGTATCTACGGCACTACACAAAAAGTCGCGGGAGACAGCGGTGTTCATTGGAGCCCCAAAACCGAACACGGCAACAAGTTTCGCCGGACGATCACAAACCCATTCCTGCTCCCTGGCAAAGTCGGTGTTCGCTACTATGCCAATAACGCGCTGACGACCGGTCATCTGCTGACAATGGTCGGCAACGCCAAGCGAATTGCTGGCCACATGTCGTCCGAGTCAACGATCAAGGCGCAGTACCCGGCGATGTATGCATTGCTGCAGGACGAATTAAATCAAAGAGAAACAATACGCTCCCGCGAAGCTTTCCTCACAATGGACGGACACATGGAACGTCTGCTTCAAGACATCTACGGTGACGAGCACGAGGCACTTCTCCCAAAACTTGTACGAGTAGATATCCCTTATCCCGGGATGCGGCCGAGAAAGTTTCCTGGCGAGAAGACCTACCGGATTCAACGCCCAGAGTTCATCAACGGACTGGACAAGCAAGATGCGGACGCAGTGTTCCGCAGCATAATGACCTACAAGAAGACTCCGGTTAAATTCACTGAGGACAAGACTAAGGCAGCCAAGGACGTCAAGGGTGAGACCTGGATGCCTTATCTCGCCAGCCAGCGTGCCAACCACGAAGGCATAATCCTAAAAGCAGAGCGGGACTGGTTTATGCAAGGCGTCCCCAGTCATCGCATCCGGAACCGTGTCGAGCAGATGAAGATTTTCTGGGACCACTGGGACATGGGTCTGATTTACCGAGAAGCTGAGAAACGCGGCACCACGCCTGCTTACAAACCATTAGACGATGCAGAGATGCAAGTCATTGCGAGCACGATAAAGAAGCATCGCCAGAAGGGAGACGACTACCAAGCAATCATTGATAAATGTATGTCCGAATGGTCTGGTTCATTTGAGCATGCACGCAGGTCAGCGGTTGGTTCAGATGATTCGCTGGCAAACGCATTGATCGATGAACTGTATGCAAGAGTTTTTGAACGTAAGCCTAGTGAAACGGAGCGAGCGGAGAACCTCAGGCTGCTGGAATTTTTCACTGACAAACTCAAACGGCAGCAGGCACTCGGGAAGCTGATCGAGTCCTTAGTATTGAATACCGAGTTCGCTTACCGCCACGAGTTTGGCATGGGCGAAGAGGACGAACACGGCCGGAGAATGATGTCTCCGAGAGATGCAAGTTATGCCCTCGCCTATGCGTTGACCGACTCCAGTCCAGACTTAGAATTGACGAAAGCCGCACAGGAAGGTCGGCTCGAAACTCGTGGGGATTACAAACGCGAGTTGCGTAGAATGCTTAAGCGCCGTGATAAGTGGACGATTATCGACGAAGCAGTCCAAGCCGCAAACATCAACCCCAGCGTGACAAACCAACCGATCAGGAAGTTGAGGTTCTTCCGTGATTTCTTCGGCTATCCAAAGGCGATTAAGGTCTTCAAGGATGATAGCCGTTTTGGGGCCGGTCGTCATGAACCGACAGTTAGTCGGTTGATCGAAGAAGCAGACATGCTGGTCGAGCATATCCTAGAAGAGGATAAGGACGTCTTTGAGGAATTGCTGACGACCGACAACTTCTACATCTTCCATAACGGCGATAACGCATCGATGAAAGCTGCCTCAGATTCGCTAAAAAGCATTTATGACACCTTCAAGGACAAAGAATGGGATCAATGGAAGCCGGAAGACGTTGCCCCTCACGAAGTCTTCTTGCGAACCCACTGGGAATTCCAGCGTGAGAAAAAGGGCGATCACCCCAAAATCCTCAAAAAGCTCCAACGACTAATGGAAGGGCTTAAGCTGCACTTCAGCGAAGGACAATCTGGAGCCCTGCCCTACATGAAAAACGGGATGGGGTTCTGGTGGGGTGGCCCAGTGCTTGGCCGGAGCGGGCAGCAGATGCGCGGGGAACAGGTAACAACCTACTGGAATCTAGACTGGAAGACATGGGACTACCCCACCCACCAGCCTGCAAAGATTCCAAATCGCAAGGGGATGCTCACTCATCCAGCTTGGCTGATTGCTCATGCCCAGAACCTTGAGACCGACCCGATCCACCGAGGTAAGTGGATTCGTGAAAAGCTTCTGGCAGGAACCATCCCTGATGTGCCTATCACTGTCGATGCTGTGATTCCACCCGACCCGCAAAAGACACTACGCCAAAGGATGGAGACCAGGACAGGAGACAGCTACTGCTGGCGATGCCATCAAAAGATGGACCCGCTGGGCTTTCCGTTTGAGAACTATGATGATTTTGGCCGTTATCGCACCTTAGAAAGCTTAGAACACCCGGATAATCTAATCAAAGAAGCCAAGCGTGGGGAGACTAATGAGTTTGGAGCAAGCTTGGCCATCTACAAGACCTTGCCGGTCGATCCGAGCGGTGTACTGAAGGGCACAGGGGACCCCAAGCTGGATGGCGATGTCAAGGATGCCTTCGACCTAATCGACCGATTGGCTAAATCCACCAAAGTCCGCCAGTCAATCATCCGCCATGCGTTCCGTTATTTTGTAGGACGCAATGAAACCCTCTCGGACTCCAAGACCTTGATTGATGCCGACAAAGCCTACCTCGAAAGCGATGGAAGCTTCGACGAAGTAATTGTTTCACTTTTAACCTCTGATTCCTTTATATACCGCAAATCCCACTCACCAAATTAAGACATGTTGATCAATCGCCGGGAACTTTTGAAGGGAACCGCGCTAGGAACCGCCAGCCTTGCGTTTACCCCCACCTTTAAGCAACTTAAGGCGTCGAAGGAGAAGCCCCTCCATTACCAACCGCACCGGTTTATCTTTATCCGAAAATCCAACGGAAACCTACCTGCGCAGTTTGGTCTCCCTTCCTTTTCCGAAGAGGAAGCGAAAAAGCACAAGGAGAAGGAGGCCTTCGAAGTGGATTTATCCAAGCATGAACTGCCTGATTGGTTGAAGGGGCTGGACAGCCATAAAGAGAACATGACCATCCTTCACGGCATTTCCATGTGCGTCAGCGGAGGTGGT
>Ga0163109_10002209_pt1 | contig 15284 bp, 16 predicted proteins | sample CRUFie1St13metaG_FD_108704 | JGI IMG/M metagenome (GOLD analysis project Ga0163109, IMG submission 108704) | Marine microbial communities from the Costa Rica Dome - CRUD Field 142mm St13 metaG | ecosystem: Environmental > Aquatic > Marine > Oceanic > Photic zone | place: Costa Rica: the Eastern... | reverse complement strand
TTAAAAACAAAGAAATTATGGGTGAATTTACTTTAGTAATCAAGGGGAAAACTGAATCAAAAGACTTAAACTTTGATCCATCAATTATTAAAAAAGAGCTGAGTGAATTAATTAAAGCAGGTTTAACTCCTTCTGCCGCCGCAAAATATTTAGCGAAAAAGAAAAATCTTACCAAAAGCATGATTTATAATTTGCACTAAAATTAAAATAACTTAGTTAAAGAAAATGTATTTAACTTTTAAAAAATTACTTTTTCTTTTTACCTTCAATTCTTGTTTATTCATATTGTTAATAATAGGAATCCAAAATAGTACAAAAAAAAGTAGGATAGATCTTATAATTAACGAGAGTATTGAGTTACCCATAAGTTTCATTATTGGATCTAGTTTCATTTCAGGATCAATTATCGGAGGAATCATCTCTTCAAAAATTGATAAGATTAAATATTAATTATTTAAAGTGCTATTAACTTGTCAGATGTGACGATCCTAGATATTCCTCTAGAAGTTAGGATTGGAGCAACTATTTTGAATACACCAGTATTTGGGACCTTAATAACTTTTTGATCTTTTTTGCAAAATCTTTTTGCAATTTTCATGTCGTAATAAATTTCAATAGTTTTTCTTTTTAAATCATTTTCTGGAAGAAATTGCCACTCTGGGAAATCTTTTAAGATTTTAATATTTAATTCGATGTTATTATCGACAATCATATAAACAACTTTTGGAAAGTTTATTTCATCTATCGATACAGATGATAAATCTTTCTGATTAGCATGATCGATTTCTTGATCAAGAGGAGTAATCTCTACAAAAGATGTCAAATTAAAAGATGATTCTATATCTTGAACTTCATTAGCAATATTGTCTCTTTCTAACTCTTTATGTGGCTTCTCTTCATCATTCCTAAATTTCAGTGTTTCAACTTCAAATTTATTTTTTTCTATACATTTTTTATATTTTTCATCTCCCAAAGATTTCTTTAAATTTCTAGTAATGGTTAATTTTGTAAAATCAAATTCATTGGATAATTCATCTAGAGTTTTTCCATTATAAAATCTCTTGATTATTTCTTCTAATTGTTTTTTTGATACTCTTTTAGCCAAAGTGAATGAAATATAATTTTATTAGTATTTATATTCTATGAAATTTATTAAATAAAATCTAATTTTAAAAATTATTTTTCAATTGTATACTTCATAACATTCAGATATAATTAAAAGATGCTTCCTTAGCTCAGCTGGATAGAGCAACTGCCTTCTAAGCAGTGGGCCGCAGGTTCGAATCCTGCAGGAAGCGTTTTTTAATACATATCTTTAAATTCTCCTAGTAAAAATATTGTTAAGCATAAAATATCTCATCAAAAGAACATATGCGTTAAATGAAATAGGTCACTTTTTATTTTATATAGGAATATTTTTCTTAGTTTCAGCACCATTCATATCAGCAATTTTTTTGTTATTAGCTCTATTAATTTCATTTTTTTTGAGAAGAAAAAATTATTTTTTTGATAAGTGGAATTATCCATTTTTAGTTTCGGGAACTTTGATGTTTATAAGCAGTTTATTATTAATTATTCAAAATAATGAAGTTCTAGATGAATATAACCCGAAATTATCTCTAATAGGTTTGCTAAATTGGTTACCTTTTTTTATCTGTTTTTGGGCATTCCAGATTTATTTAGAGTCTCAAGAGTCACGAAAAAAATGTATTTTACTTTTACTATTTGGATCTATTCCTGTGATAGTTACAGGCTTAGGACAATATTTTTTTAATTGGCATGGCCCTTTTGAAATATTTAATGGATTAATAATTTGGTTTCAGAGACCATTAAATTCTGATATGGGGTTAACAGGATTATTTAGTAATCAAAATTATGCTTCCTCTTGGTTAGCTTTAACTTTTCCTTTTTGTCTGTATTTATTAGTTTCGAGAAAAAGAAAAACAGCAAACTTAATCTTTTCATCTATTTTTTTATTTTTATATATTTCTACGATGGTGCTTACTTTCTCCAGAAACTCTTTACTAGCAATTGCCATTACATTAGCATTTTTCTTAAAAATCAATAAAAAATCAATTTTTATTTTTGTTTTTTCACTAACACTAATAACTATCTCAATATTCAACAAGGAAAATCTATTTTGTTTAATTTCAATAAATAAAGATAATTTAATTTGTAATACTTTTGAAAAATTTTCTATTTATGAACTTCGAGAAATTTATTTTAGATTTGATGATATAAAGTCAGCTTTAAGATTAGAGATTTGGAGTGAAGCGTTAAGCTATATTGACGAGAAAAAATTTTTTGGTTGGGGGGCAGGTTCATTTCCATACCTTTTAAGCTTAAATAAAAGCTTATTAATAAGTCAGCACACTCATAATTTACCACTTGAAATAGCTATTGGTTTTGGAATTCCTGCGTCAATTTTAATTAATATTACATTCTATTTTTTAATATTAAAGTCATTAATAAAGTCAAATAAATTTATGCTTGAACAAAATAAAGACTATAATTTCGTTGACATTTCATGGAGTGTTTCAAGCTTAATTTTTGTGATAACTCATTTTTTTGATGTTACATATTATGATTCAAGAATTAGCATACTATGTTGGGTATTATTTGCTGGTTTAAAAAATATAATTCAAGATAGTCAAAAGTCTGAAAATCAACTTACATAAATAAAATGTCTAGCAAATATTAGAATTTCTGATTCTCCATAAAAAATAAATTGTGCTATGGTTTTTTTATGAAAAAATTTATAGGAATAATACCTGCAAGAGCCGGATCAAAATCCATTATAAATAAAAATATTTTAAAACTTGGTAATCATCCCCTCATTGCTTATAGTATTGCTGCAGCACAAATTTCAAACAATATTAATAGAGTAATAGTCTCAACTGATTCAGAGAAATATGGAGAAATAGCTAAACGTTATGGAGCTGAAGTTCCTTTCATAAGACCCAAAAGCTTTGCTAAAGATACATCTGTTGATAGAGACTTTTTTCTACATGCAATAAACTGGTTTAAAGTTAACGAAAAAAAATCACCTGAATATTTTGTCCATTTACGTCCAACGACTCCACTAAGGGAACCAGAAGTAATAAATCAAGCTATTAAGGCATTTCTCGCTAACGAAGAAGCTACTTCTTTAAGGTCTGCACACCTTGCTCCTGAATCACCAATGAAATGGTTTACTAAAGATGATATCTATTTCAAAGGATTTATTGACAAAGAGTTATCTAACCTACCAAAAGAATCATTTAAAAAGACATATATTCCTAATGGATATGTTGATATTGTCAGATCATCAATAGTAGAAGATAATAATGAAATACATGGTAATAAAATACTTGGATTTGAGACTAAAGTGACCAATGAAGTAGATTCATTAGATGAATTTGAGTACATCTCATTTCAACTTAAAAACAGAGGGTCAGTCTTAAAAAACTACCTTGATAAACTCTATAAATAAAATGGCAAGTAATTCTTTCTCTCTTAATCCAATTGATGTAAAAAAAGTTAATACAAAATTTCGAAAGATTCAGACTAAAATTCCCGTTCCTGAAAGTATCCCTCTTTTTAAACAACTCTTCAACCTAGAAACTAGAGCAATGCATGGGCAAATTCCCTTAATTTGGGACAAAGCAAAAGACTTTAGTATTTATGATAAGTGGGGTAATAAGTGGATAGATTTTACAAGCACAATTTTTGTAGCCAATGCTGGGCATGCCAATAAAAGAATACTAGATGGATTAAAAAACTTATTAGATAAACCACTTCTTCATACATATACTTACCTTTCTCTTGAAAGATTAGATTATTTAAAATATTTAATTGAAAATACACCAGCACAATTTGAGAAAGCCTTTTTACTTTCCGCTGGAACTGAGACAACTGAAGTAGCTCTTAAACTAATGAGAATGAATGGCCAAAAAATAGCCAAAGAAAAAGTCGGGATAATTTGTTTACAAGGTTCTTATCATGGTAGGACAATGGGGGCTCAATTTATGAATGGGCCATCGTCCGAACGAAACTGGATTGCATATGAAGATCCAAATATTCATCACATACAGTTTCCATACCCATGGATTGTTGAAAATCCAGAAGAATTTTTTGAGAACGAGATTTCAGTCCTTCTGAAAAAAAAAGGTCTTAATGCTAAGAAACATTTAAGTGGTTTTATGTTAGAAACTTATCAAGGATGGGGAGCTGTTTTCTATCCTAAAGAGTTTATAAAAGCACTTGAGAGGTTTGCCAAAGAGAATTCTATGTTAATTGCTTTTGATGAAATGCAGTCAGGATTTGGCAGAACTGGGAAACTATTTGGATACCAGCATTATGACATTGAACCAGATATTCTGTGTTGTGGTAAGGGTGCTAGCTCAGGACCTCCTTTATCAATTGTTTTAGGTTCATCAGAGCTAATGGATCTTCCCAATATAGGATCTATGAGCTCTACTCACTCAGCCAACCCTATATCTTGTGTGGCTGGTCTTGAAAATATGAAAGCATTACTTGAAGATGGCTTAATAAAGAAAGCTTCCTTATTAGGCGATATTTTTCATCAAGAATTAAATCGCATCAGACAAAAATACTCTAACCATTTAAAATACATATCAGGTAAAGGTTTAGTTGCTGCGCTAATATTTTTGGACGAAAGTAATAATCCTTTATCGAAATTATGCGACAAAATTAGTGAACTTGCTTTTCAGAGAGGGCTGCTTGTAGTTCATACAGGTAGAGAGTCTATAAAACTCGCCCCCCCTCTATCAATATCAAAGGAAGCATTACTAGAAGGCCTAGAAGTTCTAGATAATGCTATTGGAGATTCAATATGATGATCCAAGGTACTAGGCATACAGGAATCGTGGTTCACGATCTCAAAAAATTAAGTAATTTTTATATCAAACTAGGTTTTACAATTCAATCACAAGCTTTTGAAATGGGAAGTTTTATAGATCAAGTTACTGGAATCAAAGATGTAAATCTTGAGTGGATTAAGATGAATTTACCAGATGGAAGTTTACTAGAATTAATAAAATATCATTTCCCCTCAGAGAAAGAGGAAATAAAATCTAAACAACCTGCTAATAAATATGGCGTATCCCATCTAGCATTCAATGTTATTAATATCCATGATTTTTGTAATCACGTAGTTAAGTTTGGAGGAAGTATCGTAAATAACCCTGCAACAACGGAAAACAAAAAGTTTCAAGTTGCTTATTGTCATGATTTAGAGGGTAATTTATTTGAAGCAGTAGAAATTCTCTAAATAATGAAAAATTATTTATCAGTAGTTTATAACTCCAAGTCACATCCCTATAGCGATTATCCTTCAAAGTTATGTTCCTACTTATTTCAAATATTTAATCTTAAAAAAGGAATGAAGATGCTGGAGCCAGGTTGTGGGAGGGGAGAGTTTTTGAACAATTTTAAAAAGCTTGGTTTAGATGTAGTAGGTCTAGACATTTCAGAAGAATCTTTAGATTATGGGAATGATTTTGAAGTTAAAATATGTAATGTCGAAAATGAGAAATTACCCTTTGATGATAATACTTTCGATGTAATTTACAGTAAATCATTTATAGAGCATTTATATCATCCCGAAAAGTATCTAGAGGAAGCCTATAGAGTATTAAAGCATGGAGGGATTTTGATTACATTGGTCCCTGATTGGGAAAGCAATTTCAAAACTTACTTTGATGACTTCACTCATCGAAGTCCCTTTACTCATGTTTCATTAAAAGATGCTTACTTAATGAATGGCTTTAAAAATGTCAAAGTTTTTAAATTTAGACAATTACCAATAATTTGGAAATTTCCATTTCTTAATTATTTAAGTATGGTAATTTCACCTTTTGTACCTATTAGATCCAAAATCAAATTCTTACGATGGTCAAAAGAGTTAATGATCATGGGATCAGGGGAAAAATAATCAATTTTTATCAAATAAGAGAAAAAATTTTTTAAAACTAAGTTTTTTTATAAAGTTAAAATACTGATTGTCCAGCATCAATACTTAAAATTTGTCCTGTAGTTGAGGAAGATAATGGTGAGGACAAAAAAGCAACTGCCTCTGCAATCTCATTAGGTTTAACAAATTTATTAAGAGGGACTTTTTGCGCAAGCATCTGATTTACTTGTTCTCTATTTTTTAAAAATTTTTCTTCCCATATTGATCCAGGGAAGTAAACATTTCCTGGAGATACAGCATTTATTCTGATTTTTTTCTTAGCGAGATAAAATGATGAATTTTTAACATATCTATTTAATGATGCTTTTAAAGATGAATATGTTAGAGGAGCATTCTCAATCATTTTTTCTCCGCATATTGACGATATGCAAGTAATCACACCTTCACTACGAGAAAGATGATCTATAGAGGCTGATATTGGATTAATTGCTGATAACAGATTTTCTGAAAAAGACTTTTGCCAATCATCAACATTTTCTTTAAAAGGACTTGCAGACTTACCGCTTCCAACATTACAAACTAATATATCTAAAGTTCCATATTCGTTAACAAATTGATTGATTGCAGCTTTAGCCGAATCTTCTGATCTCATATCGGCAACTATACCAAATACAGAATCCTTAAAAAAGGTTTTTGCATTCTTTAGTGATTTCTGATTTCTAGAATTGATCCCAATCTGACAACCATATTCATGAAGCTTAAGTGCAATGTTGAGACCTATTCCAGCAGCTGAACCAGTGACTAAAGCAGTTTTACCTTCAAGATTTAAATTCATAATTTTACGAATACTTTAATTATGCAATGTAAGATTCTATAAACGATATATTTATATTAAGTTCTTCGATGTGGTTGTTATTTTTGGATCTAGCTGTTTGCATTATATAGTTTCCTGCATAGTCGGAAAAATTAAAATAATTAAAAACTTCTTTAAATTTAGTATCTCCCGCCCCCAGTCTTACAGTTCCACCATTAATTTTCCTATCTTTTATATGAACATTTATTATTCTTTCTCCATAATTCCTAAATTCTTCTACAGGGTCAAAGCCTAGACAAGCACTGTTTCCAGTATCGTAATTTATCCCAACAAATTTTTTATTATATACTTTAATAAAATCTGAAAGATTGACTGGGGAGAAATCAGATTCAAAAGCAATTTTAACCTTTTTTAATTCTAAGAAATCATACAAGGATGTAATTGTATCTTTTAAGAGATTAAACTCAAATTTATTTTCTATTGATCCATTATCAACTAGAGGAATCACTAAGATGCCAGCGCCTATTGTGCTTGCGGAACTTATTATTTTTCTCAAGTCAAGTATCAAATCATCATAAAAAATTAAATTCTGCTTTTTCCAAAAAGGCCTTTGCATACAACAGTCTAAAGTTATTGAAGGGATTTTAATGTCATTCCTTTTAGAAATATGAATAATATCGCTTTTATATTCATCTAATAAAAGGGGATTTTTCTCTAGATTAGGATAATCCAAAGTCCATTCCATACAGGAAAGATTTAATTTTTTCGCGATTGGGAATTCATCTAACCAGTAATCGAATGGGAAGGCTTGAATTTTATTATTAATAAGAGGAGAAAGTCTTCCTTGCATAAATCCAATATTTTTCATAACTCTAAAAATTTTATTTCTTTTAATATCTCAAGGTTATAATAGTAAGTTAATAATAAAGTCTAATACTTTATATTTCAGCTTTTTTGAATTTAATTTAATGCCCAGCGAGAAGTTTAATCTTATTGGAAAAACAGCCTTAATAACTGGTGCTGCCGGTTTACTAGGTTATGAACATGCATGTGCACTATTAGAAACAAACAGTGACTTAGTACTAACTGATATAGATCTGGATAAACTTAATAATATTAAAAAAGAATTAGAGATAAATTATCCTAACTCAAACATTTATATTCACGAGTTAAACGTGACTTCCAAAACTTCAATCATAGAAGTTTATAAAAAACTTGTGTCGACAAAAGTTCATATCGATATTCTTATAAATAATGCAGCTATGAATCCCAAAGTTGAAAAAGAATCCATAAGAAGCGACGGCGGAAGGCTAGAATCTTTTCCTCTTGAAAATTGGAACGCAGAAATTGCGATAGGTCTCACAGGTGCATTTCTATGTAGTCAAATATTTGGTTCAGCAATGGCAAATTCCAATAAAAAAGGCATTATTTTAAATATAGCTTCTGATTTGTCTGTAATTGCTCCAGATCAAAGAATTTATCAAAATAAATTACTTATTGAATCCGAACAACCAGTAAAACCAGTTACCTATTCAGTTATTAAATCTGGCTTAATAGGGTTAACTAAATATTTAGCAACTTATTGGTTAGGGAAAAATATAAGATGTAATTCCATATCCCCTGGAGGGATTTATAATAACCAATCTGATGAATTTGTGAAAAAGTTATCTTCTTTGATTCCTCTTGGCAGAATGGCTTACAAGGATGAATATAGATCAGCTATACAGTTTCTTTGTTCTGACGCATCATCCTACTTAAATGGTCATAATCTAGTTATGGATGGAGGGAGATCTATTTGGTAATAATATACTTAGATTCAGTTTGAGAACAAATATGGTGTCCAATAATGATATGAGCTTGCTGAATAATTGCAGTATCCGCTGATGGGACCCTTATTACCCTTTCTTGATAAACAGATAATTTACCCCCATTTTCCCCAGAAAGAATAAAAAAAGGAATACCTAGTCTTACAGCTTCTTCTATTAAATTTATGATATTCTCGCTATTTCCACTAGTAGATAAAGCTACTAATATATCTTCTGGATTAGCAATGGCTCTTAATTCTCTCGAAAAAATATGATCAAATCCGTAATCATTTCCAATAGCAGTTAAATTACTAGAATTAGTACCAAGAGAAATCGCACCAAGAGGCGAACGATTATTCTTGAATCTGCATACAAACTCAGCCGCAAGATGTTGCGAATCAGAAAAACTTCCACCATTGCCTGCAAAAATTATCTTACCTTTTTGTTCAAAAACTTTATTTACTTCATTACATAATTGATTAATTTGGCTATTTATAAAATTATCAGAACCTATTTTAGTCATTACTTCAATATGATTTTGAATTAACTTCCTCAATTCAAAGTTAAAAGAATTTGGATCTTCTTGTTTCATATTTCCTCCTAATGGGAAGATCCATCTTTCACAATTAAATCCTTTATCGTCTATGAACAAATCTCCGTCTGGCTTCCCCAAAATTAGTTCATGATACTGGGCTTTCCATTCTTTTAACTGTTTCACAGTTAATTTTCTCCAATCTATTCCTGTAGTAGAACCCCTTGCTGTGAAGTATTTAATAATATTTCCATCATCATATAGCTTATTTATAAAGTGAATTCTTTCAATATAAGGTTTAGCATTTTTATAATCACCATTTGTATTTGTACAAATAGTACCGTCAATGTCAAAAACGTAAGTTTTCATTTTGGAATCCAGTAGCGCAATTTTGATGCAATAGTTTCTTCCTCTTCTAAAATTTTTTTTCTACCATCGCCCAAAATATCTGGAATACTTCTTAATATTGAATTTAATTTTTTGAATCCTACAGGTTCCAAGGATGCAGACTGGTCACTTCCATACATAGATCTGTCAAGAGTTATATGTCTTTCTATAGCGCCAGCGCCCAATGTTGCGGCAACTATAGAAGGGGAGACAGATACTTCATGACCGCTATAACCGACAGGCACATTATATCTTTCACTGAGAGTATTAATGCATTTTAAATTAAGATCCTCTATTTTAGACGGATAGGTGCTAACAGTATGCATAAGCATTATGGGACATTGATATTTTTGAAATATTTTAATTATCAAGTCAATATCTTTAAGTTCTGTCATTCCAGTCGATACAAAAGTTGGTTTTTTTTCTGAGGCTACTAATTCCACGAAATTTTTATTTATACTCATAGCTGAAGCTATTTTATTGAAAGGAAAATTATATTTTTTCATTAATACTTGGCTCTCAGAATCCCATGAGGAGGCAAACCAATCTAATCCCTTAAGTTTGCAATAAGAATCAATAATGTCATAATCCTCGATAGAAAACTCCAAGCCCTCTTTTTGTTCTCTTTGAGTATTACCCCAAGGGCTTTCCCTTGGCTTATCCAAAACTTCCTTTGAGTAGACAATATCTATAGTTCTTTTCTGAAACTTTACTGCATCACAGCCGATATCAGAAGCTATATCTATTAATTCTTTAGCAGTATCTAATGATCCATTATGGTTTATACCAATTTCAGCAATTATATATATATATTTTTGATTATTCATTCCTGCGAAATCTTTGGGTCGCATTGCTCTCATTGAAATATACAATCGATATGTAATCCTAGCATTTTTAAGCACTCAAGTTAAAAATAAAACATGAAAAGGAAAAGCTTTAAAGATTTTAAAAAAGAAAAATTAATTTTTCGTTATGCATATTCAAGTGACTTTGATCAGATGATCAAAATTATTGATAATTATTATGAGAAACATAATCTAATTGAAAATATTCAAAATAAAAATAAACCTCCTCGGATTTGGATTAATGATGAGAATGTAATTTTTAAACTAATGATTTATGACGAAAAGATTTTAGGTTTTTTTATCTCAAGGAACATTAATATGAATTTTCATTTGCACTCATTTTTTATTGAAAAGGATTCTAGAGGATCTGGATTAGGAGAAAAGCTTCTAATTGAACATTGGAGAACAGGCTTTAAATATGTTGCAAATATTAAAACTTTTACCCTGCATGTTCATGCAATAAATAAAAGAGCTTCAAAGTTTTATGAAAAGTTTAAATATAAGAAAGTATCACAATCAAAAAAATTACTTTTAGACAAGGGCGGTCTTGGGTCTTGGGCAAGAAATTGTAAGGATAAAGACCAATGGCCATTAAAAGATGGAATAGATTTATATTATTTATCATCCAAGAAGATCAAAGCTTTGTGCGATAATTACCAAAATTAGAAGTCCTTATGAAGAAATATTGGTATATTCCGACAGGAAACAAAGTTTGGTTAGATGTAGCAAAAAGTTTATATAGAAGAGGAATAGCTTACCCAGTTTTTTGGACAGGTGATGACAGGCATTTTAATTCGGCAAAAAAAATATTTGGGAATTCCGTTTACAGTAAACAAATTCTAGTTTTTTATCCCGAAGAAATAAATAGAATTGAGTATGAAGCTTTGGACAATGAATTTTTTTTATCAAAAAATTATTCTAGAGCAAAGGATCGCTGTCTAAAAATGATGGATAGATTAGATATTTATGGCAATTTTAGTCGTCTTGATAGAGATGCAATATTTAATAAACTTGCCATGTGGATTTTAGATAAATTTCATGAAACCAAGCCAGATGCTTTGATTGTCTCAGAAAACCCTCATTCCCATACGCATTATTTGATTTATGAGATCTGTCTTTACAAAAATATTGAAATTTTAAAATTTAACACCTGGCTTCCAATTCCAGTCTTATATGGGCAGAACCTAAGAACCGGCAAAAGGCTAATTGTTAGAAATAAGATAGAAAAAAGATTATCAGCAAACTTGGAAGAGTACTTAATAGATTTTATTGATAAATATGCAGTATTAAAAAGAACAGGAGATTTTACTCTGCCTGCAATAAGTGATCAAAAAAACGCACTTAAGTTAAAAAATAAGCTTTTCAATTTTTTCAAACATGGATTATTAAAACAAATTAAAGAATTTTGGTTCCAATTTAGAAAGTATTTCAGTAAAAACTATTATCCTATAAATCCTTTTAAACTTGGTTATTTAACGAGATCAAGAATTAAAAATATTAGAGAAAGAAATTTATCAAAAGCGTTCAGGTATTCTCAAATAAATGTAGATTTAACAAGAAAATTTGTATATTATGCATTAAATTTTGAACCTGAAAGAACTACAAATCCTGATGGGGATGAGTTTCATGACCAAGTTATTGCTTTAACTTATCTTAGAAAATTTTTGCCTCTTGATTATCCAATATTTGTTAGAGAACATCCAACACAATTCTTAAGAATAGATAGGGGCAGCAGGGGGAGGAGTCCCTTATTTTATGAAGTGATTCAGAATTTGAAGGGAGTCTTTTTAGTGACCCAAAATATTGACTCACTAGAATTAATAAGAAGATCATCTTTTACAGCTACAGTATCTGGGAGTGTAGCTTTTGAAGCTGCAATATTAGGAAAAAGATCATTAGTTTTTGGAGACACATGGTTTGAAGGATGTCCTAACATAACAAAATGGCGTGATAAGCTATTATTTGAAGAATTTATTGCAAACCCAGTATCAAATACTGGAAAAATTAAAGAATTTTTAATTGAACAAAAAAATCTATATTGTGTTGCTGGCTGTCAGAATATTTCAGCCCAAAAAAGATTTAGAAATTTTCTTAATAAAGATTTTGAAAAAGAAGAATTAGTTGGCGTAACTCAAATTATCGAAAACTTTTTATTAAATTAAAACGTATTTTTAGAATTAAATTTTTTAAAAGAATTTAGAGCTTTTTTTTTATCACAAATCCTCTACTAGTTAATTTATCCACCGATACAGTAATCTTTTTTTTATTAAAAAATTCATCTATTGCATCTTTTGCATCTGGCCATTTTTTATCGTGATACTCATCAAAGACAACAATGCCACCACTTACAACATTATCCCAAAGTTCTCCAAGACATGTTTTATAAGAACTATATAAATCAACATCTAAATGCAAAAAAATAAATTTTTTATTTTTATCAAAAATTTTTAAACTGTCTTCAAAATAACCAGGTACTAATTCAACTTTTTTATCTATAAAAGAGGGATTTACTCCAGAAATTATAAGCTTCCTTTTGATAGACTTCACTGAACTAACTGCCCATTGGCCTTTCTTCAACGGTTTACCAAATAATCTTCTATCTTTTATATTCTTAATTTCAGGAAAACCTTCAAAAGAATCGAAGCCAATAATTTTTAATCCAAGTTTTTCTGCAATTAAAGTTAAGTAAAGAAAAGTATTACCATTTCCTAATCCAGCTTCACCAATATATAAATCTTTAAATTCAGTTGAATCAAACGTTTCTAAAATATAATTTATATGTGTTGAAAGACTATAAAATCTTTCCCAAGTAATATGATCTATACTTGCCGGCTTTTCATTATCAGGAGAGATAAGGTGTAATTTTATAAAAAAGAATTTTAAATTCTTTTTTATAAAATAAATAATTCTTTCAATCATTAAAATTTTAAATCTATTGGGAATTAACTTTATTACCTATAACTCTTTAGGTCAAATAAACAAATCTCATAAACTAAATACTTTGATGATAATGATCTTATATACTTAAATATGGTTAATCTTCAAAAGTGAAAATACTCATTACAGGCACAGCTGGTTTTATAGGCTTTTCGTTTGCTTTAAAATTATTAAAAAAAGATTTTTATATTATTGGAATAGATAATCACAATAATTATTATGATCCAAAATTAAAAGAAGCAAGGATAGATTTATTAAAATCATTCAAAAACTATGATCACAATAAATTAGATATCTCAGATAATACCTCATTAAAAAAAGTTTTTTTTAATGAAAAACCTAACATAGTTGTAAATTTAGCAGCTCAAGCAGGAGTTAGATATTCTATTGAAAACCCTTTAGCCTATATTGACAGTAATATCAAAGGCTTTATAAATATTCTTGAAGAGTGTAGGCACAATAATGTAGAACATTTAGTTTATGCCTCAAGTTCAAGTGTATATGGCTCAAACACAACGTTACCTTTTAGTACTCATCAGAATGTAGATCATCCATTGAGTCTATATGCTGCAACAAAAAAAAGTAATGAATTAATGGCTCATTGTTATAGTCATCTTTATGATTTACCTACAACAGGTTTGAGATTTTTTACTGTATATGGACCTTGGGGTAGACCAGACATGGCGTTATTCAAATTTACTAAAAACATTTTAAATAAAGAACCAATTGATGTTTTTAATTATGGAAAACATAAAAGAGATTTCACTTACATAGACGACATTACTGAAACTTTAGAAAGAATAATTCAAAAAAATGCAGCTCCAAATCCAGGCTGGGATAGTAACTCGCCTGATCCAGCTACAAGTATGTGTCCATGGAAAGTTTACAATATCGGAAATAGTAAACCGGTAAATTTGATGAGCTACATAAATGAGATAGAAAATTGTCTTGAAATTAAAGCCAAAATTAATTTACTTCCAATGCAACCTGGCGATGTTCAAAGTACACATGCTGATGTAAGTGATTTGATAGATGACTTCGAATACAAACCTTCCACGGACATTAAAGTTGGGGTAAATAAATTTGTCTCTTGGTATAAGAAATATTATAAATTTTAAATTTTTCAATGAATCTAAAAAAGATAAGGCTTTGTATTGTTGGATTGGGTTATGTAGGTCTTCCTTTAGCTGTGGAATTTGGCAAAAGAAGAAATACAATAGGTTTTGATATTAATAAGCAGAGAATAATAGAACTTCAAAATGGCTTTGACATTACAAAAGAAAAAAATACTGAGGAACTTTTATTAGCAAAAAATCTTAAATTTACGAGCTGTATTGAAGACCTTAAAAAATGCAATTGCTTTATTATTACGGTGCCCACTCCCATTGATAATGAAAAAAATCCTGATTTAGAACCATTGAGGAAGGCATCGATTCAAGTAGGTAAATTTTTAAAAAAAGAGGATTTAGTTATTTATGAATCTACGGTTTATCCTGGTTGCACAGAAGAGTTTTGTGTACCAATACTTGAAAAAAATAGCAATCTAAAATTTAATAAAGATTTTTATTGCGGATATAGTCCTGAAAGAATAAATCCTGGAGATAAAAGTCACAAAATTTCGAATATAGTTAAGGTTACAAGTGGTTCAGATAAAAAATCAAGTATTTGGGTTGATAAATTTTATAGTTCATTTATTGAGGCAGGAACTCATCTTACAAGTAGTATTAAAATTGCTGAGTCAGCCAAAATTATTGAAAATACTCAAAGAGATTTAAATATTGCTCTAATCAATGAATTATCTATAATTGTCAAGAGAATGAATGTCGATACGCAAGAAGTATTATCTGCTGCATCCACAAAATGGAATTTTTTATCATTCAGACCTGGTTTAGTAGGAGGACATTGTATTGGAGTAGATCCATACTATTTAACCTATAAAGCTCAACAAATTAATTATTACCCTCAAGTAGTTCTTGCAGGGAGAAGAATAAATGACAGCATGGGAGGTTGGATTACAGACCAATTAATTTTAACTATGGTTAAGAAAAAT
>Ga0163109_10002208_pt1 | contig 15290 bp, 6 predicted proteins | sample CRUFie1St13metaG_FD_108704 | JGI IMG/M metagenome (GOLD analysis project Ga0163109, IMG submission 108704) | Marine microbial communities from the Costa Rica Dome - CRUD Field 142mm St13 metaG | ecosystem: Environmental > Aquatic > Marine > Oceanic > Photic zone | place: Costa Rica: the Eastern... | reverse complement strand
GCTGCATTTCCTGACGAGGCCGGGTTTTTTCCCGGCTGCGGGCGGACCGACCGCCTCCCGAGCGGGTCGGCGGGAATTCAGCGCGCGATCAGTGGCTTAGTGAAAATCGATGTGGCGCAGCCACGCCTGACACCGCCGATTGATCTGCCGGGGCAGGCGCGCGCGGCCATTGCGCAGCTGCAGCATGGCCCAGGGACCGCGCCGCAGGCGCCGCTCGGTGCGGAAGCCCAGTGCGAGGAAGCTGCGCTCGACCTGCTGCTCCTGCCGCCGAAGCAGTCCCGCCAGCAGCACCCGTCCACCGGATGCCGTCACCGAGGCGATCGAGGGCGCAAGGTTGATCAGGTGCCCGGAGAGGATATTGGCGAACACAATGTCGTTCCGCCCGCCCGTGCGGATCGCTTTATGGCCGATGCCCGCCGCCGGAACGAAGCGGGTCAGGTGCCCCACGCCGTTGCGCCGGGCGTTGACCGCTGCGACGCCAACGGTCGCCGGGTCGATGTCCGAGCCCAGCACCGGTTGACGGCTGGCCCGTGCCCACGCCAGCGCCAGCACCCCCGAGCCTGCGCCGAGGTCCAGCACCTGCGGCGCGCGCCGTCCCGGTCTCCGGCTCTGGCTCCGGCTCCACAGCAGTCCGGTGATGAGTTCCAGACAGCCATGTGTGGTGTCGTGATGGCCGGTGCCGAAGGCGTTCTGCGCGTCGATGAGCAGGCCGACAGCGCCCGCCGGCACCGGGCTTGGGTCGTGACTGCCGCGCAGGAAGAAACGCCCGGCGTGGATGGCCGTCAGCGCCGACTGGCTTTCCGCCACCCAATCGATGTCCGGCAGGGTTTCGATGTCAAAATCTATCCCGGTCAGCCCGGACAGGTGCTGCCCCATGGCGACCAGCGCTGCCACGGTTTCGGTCTGCGGCTGCTCGCTCAGATAAGCCAGTACCGTCAGCTCGTCGCTGTCTCGCAGGTCGACACCGGTATCGATCAGCGGCGCCTGTCGCCCCACGACGGCTTCGGGCAGACTTGCCAGCAGCCCCTCGAAAACCTCGGCATGCTCGCGCGGTACAGGGATACGGACGAGGTAGGTTTCGGCCACCTAGCTTGCCTCGGCTGCGTCGACGACGAAGGAAGCCATGACCCGCTTCTCCCCGGCGGCGTCAAAGTCGATGACCAGCTTCTCGCCCTCCACGGCAGAGATCAGGCCGTAGCCGAATTTGCGGTGGAACACCCGCTGGCCGAGCGCGAAGCCATGGTCAGCGCCGCGGCTGGCGAAGCCGATGGGGTCAAAGCTGCCGTCGATGACCGGCGGGGAGCCTTGCTTGACCTGCTCCAGATTCTGCTTGAGGCGATTCATGCCGGGGCTGTCGATGCCGCGGAAGCTGCGCCGCTCGGCCCACTCCAGCGGGGGCAGCGCGCCCAGATCGCGGGCACCGGTTGCCCCGCCGCCGTACTGCCGGGCGAGGCCGCCGCCGCTGCCAAATCCACCATCCTCGCTGCCGTCACCTCCGGTGACAGCGGCGAACATTGACGCCCCGGAGATGTCGTCGACGTCGAGCACGTCGTCGGGCAGCTCCTCGACAAAACGGGAGGGCCGCGCGTAGTTCCATTGGCCGTGCAGAAAACGGCTGCCGACGTAGAGAATGTAGAGCTCTTCGCGCGCGCGGGTCAGGCCAACGTAGGCGAGCCGCCGTTCTTCTTCGAGGCCTTTGTCGCCGCTGTCGGTCATGGCGCGCATGTTGGGGAAGGCACCGTCTTCCCAGCCGGGCAGGAACACGATCGGGAACTCCATGCCCTTGGCCGCGTGCAGGGTCATGAGCGATAGCTCGTCACCGCCGCTGCCCGCGTTGGTGTCGAGGACCAGCGAGATGTGCTCAAGGAAGCCAGCCAGAGACTCGAAGTTGCCCATCGAGCCGACCAGCTCGTCGAGGTTTTCCAACCGGCCGCGGGCGTCGGCGGTCTTTTCATTGCGCCACATGTCGCGGTAGCCGCTGTCGTCGAGGATCTGCTCGGCCAGCTCCGTGTGCTCGGTGGTGTTCATCAGCTCGCGCCACTGCTCGATCATCGCCTGAAAGGCGACCAGCTTCTTGCGCGCTGCAGCGGGCAGCTCGTCGCTGCCGACCAGCAGAGCGACGGCGCGCATGGCGCTGATCTGGTTCATGCGGGCGAAGGACAGCACGCGCTGCACCGTGGTCTGGCCAATGCCACGCTTGGGCACGTTGATGATGCGCTCGAAGGCGAGGTCGTCGTCGGGCTGGCGCACCAGCCGCAGGTAGGCGATGGCGTCGCGGATCTCCCGGCGTTCGTAGAAGCGCGGGCCGCCGAACACGCGGTAGGGCAGACCGACGTCGATCATGCGTTCCTCGATGGCGCGCATCATCGACGACGAGCGCACGAGGATGGCAAACTCGCGATAATCCCGACCTTCGCGGTGGAGGCGCTCGATCTCGTCGGTGATGTAGCGGGCTTCTTCGTTGCCGTCGGGCAGCCCCCGCACCCGCAGCGGTGGGCCGGGCTGGTCGTCGGTGAACAGGGTCTTGCCCAGCCGCTCGCTGTTGTGGGCGATCAGCGCCGAGGCGGCGGCGAGGATATTGCCGGTCGAGCGGTAGTTCTGCTCCAGCCGGATGGTCTTGGCCGCCGGATAGTCGGTCTCGAAGCGCAGGATGTTGCCGACTTCAGCCCCGCGCCAACCGTAGATCGACTGGTCGTCGTCGCCGACGCAGGCGATGTTCTGATGCTTGGCCGCGAGCAGGCGCAGCCACAGGTACTGGGCGACGTTGGTGTCCTGATACTCGTCGACGAGGATGAAGCGAAACCGGTGCTGGTAGGTTTCGAGGATCGCCGCGTTGGCCTGAAAGATGCTGAGGTTGTGGAGCAGCAGGTCGCCGAAGTCGGCAGCGTTCAGCTCGAGCAGGCGGTCCTGATAGGCCTGATAAATCTTGCCCAGCCGGCCCTCGCACAGCCCCTGCGGGATGTCGTCCAGCGGCACCTTTGCCGGGGTCCAGCCCCGGTCCTTCCAGCGGCTGATCGCCGTCAGCACGGCGCGTGGGCTGTGCGCCTTTGGGTCGATATTGGCATCGACCATCAGCGCTTTGAGCAGCCGCAGCTGGTCGTCGTCGTCGAGGATGGTGAAGTTCTGGTTGAAACTGTCGACGCCGAGCGCGCTGGCGTGGATGCGCAGGATGCGGGCCGCGAGGCTGTGGAAGGTGCCCAGCCACCAGCCCGTGGTCGGCTGGCCGATCAGCGCCTCGACCCGGTCGCGCATTTCACCGGCGGCCTTGTTGGTGAAGGTGACGGCGAGCAGCTCCTGCGGTCGCGCCGTGCCGGTGATCAGCAGGTGACCGATCCGGGTGGTCAGGGCGCGGGTCTTGCCCGTGCCGGCGCCCGCGAGCACCAGCACCGGTCCGGCGAGGGTCTCCACCGCCTCGCGCTGGGGCGGGTTCAGCCCCTGCAGGTAAGCGGGGCCGGCTGGTGCAGCTGGCGCAACGGGTATCGCCGGCGCAGCGTGCGCAGGCAGGCCGTCTTGCATCAGGGGGCTGGACAAATCCTCGGACATGGGACGAATGTAGAACATCACCGCCACCTGCGCCAATGAGATTACGCGCCGCGGGACGGGGCGGGTCCACGACATCTGGGGAAAACCGAAGCATGGGTCACGTCAGCATCCAAGACATAAAACTTGAGGGCGATTTTCAGGGGACGGATTTTAACCTGCGCGTGTTCCGCTTCGGAGAGCGCCGCGCGGGCGCGCCGAAAATCTACATGCACGCTGCGCTACACGCCGATGAGACCCCGGGCATGCTGATACTGCACCACCTGCTGCCCCGGCTGCAGGCTGCGGCCGAGGCCGGTCAAATCCCGGGCGAAGTGGTGGTGCTGCCGCAGGCAAACCCGCTGGGCGGCGCGCAGGTTCTCTTCCGCGACAAGCACGTGGGGCGGTTCCACCTGCCCAACGGCGAGAACCACAACCGTGGCTGGGCGTTGCTGACCGAGGACGTCATCGAGACCATCGGCGCGGGGCTCGGGGCCGATGCTCTGGCCAACGTGGCGCTGATCCGCCGCGTGGTCGGCGAGGCGCTGGCGGCGCGCGAGCCGGTGACAGTGCTCGACCGCTACCGCAAGGCCATCCTCGGGCTGTGCTACGACGCCGACATGGTCTGGGACCTGCACTGTGATGACGACAGCGGCCGCCATCTGTTCATCATCCCCGAGCAGTGGCCGGACTGGCAGGACATCGCCGCCGCCAGCCGCTCGATTGTGGCGCTCACGGCGGCGGACAGCGGTGGGGGCAGCTTCGACGAGTGTCTGTCGACAGTGTGGACCAGGCTTCAGGCCCGCTTTCCTGAGCATCCGATCCCGCTGGCCTGCCCGTCGGCGACCTTCGAATACGCCGGCTGGGCCGACGTCGAAGACAGCGTCGCAGCGGAGGATGCGCAGCACCTGTTCAGCATCCTGTGTTCGCGGGGCTTTGTGAATGCCGAAGCGACGCCACTGCCCGCCTTGGAGGCCGAGGGCCTGCCGCTGGAGGCGACCGAAATGCTGCGGATCAGTTCGCCGGGGATCATCGCCTATCACGTCAGGATCGGCGAGCAGGTCAGGCGGGGGCAGCACGTGGCTGACGTGGTGGACCCAACGGTGCTGGACCCGGCTGAGGCGAGAACGCCAGTGCTTGCAGGGACAGATGGCTTCGTGCTCTCGCGATTGATGCAGAAGCTGGTGTTCCCCGGCGACTGCGTGATGAAGATCGTCGGTCGGGAGATTCTCGAAGAGCGTAAAGGCGGGTACCTGCTGCAGGACTGATGTGGCGCGCTCGATTTGACGCCGCTTCGCGGCTTACAAATCTCCCACGCGCAACTTCTTTGCTTTGCGCTCAAAACGGCTGCGCCTGTGAGCGCGTTGGAGGTTCTCGATGCAGCGACACTCAAAGCGGAGCGTGTTGAGTGTCTACTGAAAGCAATTGCGCCGACTTGTCCCCGACCGCGCTTCGCGCGGCGGGGCCAAGCGTCGCGCATTTTCAGTGAAAATGCGAAAAGGCGTCAGGCCGCGTACAGCGCGGCCTGTCCGTTTGACTGCGCGGGGGAGATTTGAAAGCCGCGAAGCGGTGTCAAATCGAGCCCGCAACACCTGACCGGCTCAAGTTGCGAAGACGCTTTCCATCGATTTGAAAGTCTTGAACTCCAGCGCATTGCCCGATGGATCGAGGCAGAACATCGTACCCTGCTCGCCTGGCTCTCCCCTAAACCGTATCTTTGGTTCGATGATCCAGGTCACGCCCGCAGCCTGCAGGCGGTCTCTCAGCGCTTCCCAGTCATCCCATTCGAGGATCGCGCCGAAATGCCGGACCGGGACCGCATCACCATCCACACCATTGGTCCGGGCCGCCGCGCATTCATCAGGCTTAACGTGGGCTGAAATCTGGTGGCCCCACAGATCAAAGTCGATCCAGGTCTCAGCCTCCCGCCCGACCCCACAGCCCAGCACGTCGCGATAGAACCGCCGCGTCTCCTCCTTATCGAGGATCGGAAACGCCAGGTGGAAACGCGGCATGACCCGCGGTGCAGCGGCCTTGTTTGTGGATGCATCGGCTTCAACGGACATAATCGCGGCTTTCCTTCACGCTCAGATCAACAAGCAAAGGGCGCGGCACCCCATAGGTACCGCGCCCTGCTCATTTATCAGACTTCAACATCTCAAGGCCAGAAGTCCCGGTTTCGTCGCCACGGTCCTGAAACCGAAGGGCGAGGCCTCAGGACCAGACCTTTCGCCCTAGTCGGACTTGCTGCCGAAGTCGGGCTGCTCACCGGTCCCGGGCAGCAGTTCTTCGGTGATCGACATCGGGCGCCGGGGGGCTTCGGTTTCCGCCCCGTCTTCACCCGCAGCCACAGCATCGCCAAAGCTCAGGTCGTCGGGCAGCGCGGGCTGCTCGCCGTCGCCGAAGGACAGGTCGGGCGCGCGGCCCTTGGCCCGCTTGGCGGCGTCGAGCGCCTCCATCTCGCGGTCCTTGTCCTTGGCCACCTGGCGCATGCGGTTGACGTAGGCCCCGGTCCCGGCCGGGATCAGGCGACCGACGATCACGTTCTCCTTGAGCCCCGAGAGACCATCCATCTTGCCCGAGACAGCCGCCTCGGTCAGGACGCGGGTCGTCTCCTGGAACGAAGCCGCGGAGATGAACGAGCGGGTCTGCAGCGAAGCCTTGGTGATGCCCAGCAACACCGGCTTGGCCGAAGCCAGCTTGAGCCCTTCCCGCATGGCCTTGTCGTTCTCTTCCTCGAACTCCTCGCGGTCGATCTGCTCACCGGCCAGCAGCGTGGTCTCGCCGGGGTCGACGATCTCCACCTTCTGCAGCATCTGGCGCACCATGACCTCGATGTGCTTGTCGTTGATCTTCACGCCCTGCAGCCGGTAGACGTCCTGAATCTCGTTGATCAGGTAGTTGGCCAGCGCTTCGATCCCGAGCACTTCGAGAATATCGTGCGGCACGGGGTTGCCCTCGAGCAGCAGATCGCCCTTGCGCACGAAGTCACCTTCCTGAACGGCAAGGTGCTTGCCCTTGGGGATCATGTACTCGGCCGGATCGGCGCCTTCCTCCTCGGGACGGATGACAACGCGGCGCTTGGCCTTGTAGTCGCGGCCAAATTCGACGCGACCATCCATCTCAGCGATAACGGCGTGATCCTTGGGGCGACGGGCTTCGAACAGCTCGGCCACCCGTGGCAGACCACCGGTAATGTCGCGGGTCTTGGAGCCTTCCTTCGGGATACGCGCGAGCACGTCCCCGGCCTTGACCTCCTGCCCTGGTTCGACCGAAAGGATCGCGTCGACCGACAGGAAGTAACGCGCCTCCATGCCGTTGGTCAGCTCGATCACCTCGCCGGCATCATCGCGGAGCGTGATGCGCGGGCGCAGGTTCTCACCCCGTGGCTGCTGCTTCCAGTCGGTGACAACCCGGCTGGCGATACCCGTGGTCTCGTCCGTAACCTCTTTCATCGAGACGCCTTCGACCAGGTCCATGTAGTTGGCCTTGCCCGGCTTCTCGGTGATGATCGGCACGGTGTAGGGATCCCACTCGGCGAGCTTGTCGCCGGCTTTAACCGCCTTGCCTTCCTTGACCAGCACGCGCGCGCCGTAGGTCAGGCGGAAGTTCGCCCGCTCGCGCCCGTCGTCGTCGACCAGCGCGAGCTCGGTGTTCCGGCCCATGACCACCAGACGCCCGTCGCGGTCGGTGACCACGTTGGGGTTGCGGATCTCGATCTTGGCATCCACGGGCGCTTCGATGGTGGACTGCTCCGAGCCACCCTGCGCCGCGCCACCGATGTGGAAAGTCCGCATGGTCAGCTGCGTGCCCGGCTCGCCGATGGACTGTGCTGCGATCACGCCGACCGCCTCGCCCATGTTCACCGCTTCCCCGCGTGCAAGGTCGCGGCCGTAGCACTTGGCACAGATGCCGTTGCGGGTCTCACAGGTGAGCACCGAGCGGATCGTCACTTCGTCGATCTTGGCCTCATCGATGGCCTGCAGATGGCCCTCGACCACCATCTCGCCGTCGCCGACGATGATCTCGCCGGTCTGCGGGTGGGTGATGTCGCCGATCGCCGTACGGCCGAGAATCTGCTCGCCCAGCGAAACCTTGACGTCACCGCCCTCGACGAAGGCGCGCTTGGCCAGGCCCTGGGTCGTGCCACAGTCGTCTTCGATGATCACGGCGTCCTGCGCCACGTCCACCAGACGACGGGTCAGGTAGCCCGAGTTGGCGGTCTTCAGCGCGGTGTCGGTCAGGCCCTTGCGCGCGCCGTTGGCCGAGTTGAAGTATTCGAGCGCGGTCAGACCTTCCTTGAAGTTGGAAATAATTGGCGTCTCGATGATCGTCCCGTCGGACTTGGACAGCAGCCCGCGCATGGCAGCGGACTGACGCATCTGGGTAATCGACCCCCGCGCGCCAGAGTGCGCCATCATGTAGACCGAGTTCATGTCCCGGCCCTTCTTGCGGGCAATGCCCTGCATCATGGCTTCGGTCACGCGCTCGGTGCACTGGGACCAGACGTCGACAACCTTGTTGTACTTCTCACCCGAGGTGATCAGGCCATCCTGGTACTGCTGCTCGAAGTCCTTGATCTGCTCCTGAGCCTCACCAACGATGTCCCACTTGTTGTCCGGGATTACGAGGTCGTCCTTACCGAAGGAAATCCCGGCCGATGCTGCGTGCTGGAAACCCAGCGCCATCAGCGCATCGGCAAACAGCACCGTATCCTTCTGCCCGGTCGCCCGGTAGACGGCGTTGATCAGCTTGGAGGTTTCCTTCTTGGTCAGCACCTTGTTGACGGTGTCGAAAGCAACCGGCATCGGGCTGGGCAGCACGTCGGCCAGCAGCACCCGGCCCGGCGTGGTTTCACGCACGCGCAGCACCGGCTCGCCGTTCTCGTCGAGGTCCGCAACCCGTGCCCGCACCTTGGCGTGCATGGAAACGGCACCGGCAGCCAGCGCGTGGCGGACTTCCTCGGCCGAACCGAAGACAGAACCCGTCCCGATTTCGTCTTCCTCGCCCTCGATCGACAGGTAGTAGATCCCCAGTACGATATCCTGGCTCGGAACGATAATCGGCTCGCCGTTGGACGGCGAGAGGATGTTGTTGGTCGACATCATCAGGCAGCGCGCTTCGAGCTGGGCTTCCAGCGACAGCGGCACGTGCACGGCCATCTGGTCACCGTCGAAGTCAGCGTTGAAGGCGGTACAGACCAGCGGGTGCAGGTTGATGGCCTTGCCCTCGACCAGCACCGGTTCGAAGGCCTGAATGCCCAAGCGGTGCAGGGTCGGCGCCCGGTTCAGCATGACCGGGTGCTCGCGGATTACCTCCTCGAGGATATCCCAGACCTCGGGGCGTTCCTTCTCCACCATGCGCTTGGCGGCCTTGATCGTCGCCGCAAGCCCGTAGAGTTCGAGCTTGGCGTAGATGAACGGCTTGAACAGCTCCAGCGCCATCTTCTTCGGGATACCGCACTGGTGCAGCTTCAGCGTCGGGCCCACCACGATCACGGAACGACCGGAGTAGTCGACGCGCTTGCCGAGCAGGTTCTGACGGAACCGGCCCTGCTTGCCCTTGAGCATGTCGGACAGCGACTTCAGCGGACGCTTGTTGGCGCCGGTGATGACCCGGCCACGGCGGCCGTTGTCGAACAGGGCGTCGACCGATTCCTGCAGCATCCGCTTCTCGTTGCGGATGATGATGTCCGGCGCGCGCAGTTCGATCAGCCGCTTCAGGCGGTTGTTCCGGTTGATCACGCGGCGGTAGAGGTCGTTGAGGTCGGAGGTCGCGAACCGGCCACCGTCCAGCGGCACCAGTGGGCGCAGCTCCGGGGGAATGACCGGCAGCACGTCGAGCACCATCCATTCGGGCTTGGAGCCGGACTCGATCAGGTTCTCGATCAGCTTGAGCCGCTTGACCAGCTTCTTGCGCTTGGCTTCGGAGTTGGTCTCGCGCAGCTCGTGGCGCAGCGTTTCCTTCTCGAAGGGCAGGTCGAGGTCCATCAGCAGGTGCTTGAGCGCCTCAGCGCCGATCTTGGCGGTGAAGCTGTCCTCGCCGAAGTCGTCCTGCGCCTGGTAGTACTGCTCTTCGCTCAGCAGCTGGTGCATGGTCATGGAGGTCACGCCGGGATCGACGACCACGAAGCTCTCGAAGTAGAGCACGCGCTCAAGGTCCTTGAGCGTCATGTCGAGCATCAGGCCGATGCGGGACGGCAGCGACTTCAGGAACCAGATGTGGGCGACCGGGGCAGCGAGGTCGATGTGACCCATGCGCTCGCGGCGAACCTTGGAGAGCGTGACTTCGACGCCGCACTTCTCACAGATAATGCCCTTGTACTTCATGCGCTTGTACTTGCCGCACAGGCACTCGTAGTCCTTCACCGGGCCGAAGATCTTGGCACAGAACAGGCCGTCGCGCTCGGGCTTGAAGGTCCGGTAGTTGATGGTCTCAGGCTTCTTGACCTCGCCGAAGGACCAGGAGCGGATGCGCTCCGGGCTGGCGATGCTGATCTTCAGGCTGTCGAAGGTCTCCAGACCGGATTCCTGGCCAAAGATTTTGCTGATTTCGTTCATGTCAGGCTCCCATGAAGGGGTGAATTCTGCGGGCTGTTTCGGGGCGTTCGGGGGCGATGGCGCGATGGCCCTGCCCCCGGCTCCGGTGGCGGCTCAGAGGCCGCGGCTATTCGAACGGGTTGATGTCGTCGTGCGCCTGCTGGCTGGGCGGTCGGGCGCCCTCGCCAAAGACAGACTGCAGCGTCGGCTCCTCGCCTTCGCCCGGTCCACCGCCTTCGATCACGTTGGTCTGGCGCAGGTCGACGTTGAGACACAGCGCGCGCAGCTCCTTGATCAGGACGTTGAAGGATTCCGGGATACCGGCTTCGAAGTTGTCGTCACCACGGACAATGGACTCGTAGACCTTAGTCCGGCCCGCGACGTCATCTGACTTCACCGTCAGCATTTCCTGCAGCGTGTAGGCCGCGCCGTAGGCCTGCAGTGCCCAGACCTCCATCTCGCCGAAGCGCTGGCCGCCGAACTGCGCCTTACCGCCCAGCGGCTGCTGGGTGACGAGCGAGTACGGGCCGATGGAACGGGCGTGGATCTTGTCGTCCACCAGGTGGTGCAGCTTGAGCAGGTACTTGTAGCCCACGGTCACCGGACGATCGAAGGGATCACCCGTGCGGCCGTCGTAGAGCTGCACCTGACCCGAGCCATCCAGACCCGCGTATTCCAGCATCTTGACGATATCGGTTTCCTTGGCGCCGTCGAACACCGGCGTGGCAAAGGGCACACCGGAGCTGACGTTGGTCGCAACTTCGAGGCGATCGCCCTCTTCCAGACCGTCGAGTTCCTCGGGGTCGTAGATGTCGGACAGGCGCTGGTTGATCTCAGCCATGGCACCTTCGCGGCCCAGCTTGTAGGCGCGGACGGCGTCCCCGATCTGGCGGCCGATGCCGCGCGCGGCCCAGCCCAGGTGGGTTTCGAGGATCTGACCGATGTTCATCCGCGATGGAACGCCCAGCGGGTTGAGCACTATATCGACCGGCGTGCCGTCCTCGAGGAACGGCATGTCTTCGGACGGGTTGATCTTGGAGATCACGCCCTTGTTGCCGTGGCGGCCGGCCATCTTGTCGCCGGGCTGCAGCTTGCGCTTCACCGCAACGTAGACCTTGACCATCTTGAGCACGCCCGGGGGCAGCTCGTCGCCACGCTGGATCTTCTCGACCTTGTCTTCGAACCACCGCTGGATGACGTCAACCTTGTCGTCGAATTCCTGGCGCAGGTTTTCCAGCACCTTCATCGCTTCGTCGTTCTCGACCGCGATCTGGCGCCACTGACCCGGGGTGAACTGCCCCAGCACGCCTTCGTCGATGGTCGCGCCCTTGTCGATGCCTTCCGGGCCGTCCTGCACGACCTGCCCCATGAGCACGTCTTTCAGGCGCGAGTAGAACGAGCGCTCGATGATGGCGCGTTCGTCGTCTCGGTCCTTGGCAAGGGCTTCGATTTCCTGACGCTCGATGGCCAGCGCACGCTCGTCCTTGTCCACCCCGCGGCGGGAGAAGACGCGGACGTCGACGATGGTCCCCACGGCACCCGGGGGCAGCCGCAGCGAGCTGTCGCGCACGTCGGAGGCTTTCTCACCGAAGATCGCGCGCAGCAGTTTCTCTTCCGGGGTCATCGGGCTTTCGCCCTTTGGCGTGACCTTACCGATCAGGATATCGCCCGGCTGCACCTCGGCACCGACGTAGACGATGCCGGCCTCGTCGAGGTTGCGCAGCGCGTCTTCGCCAACGTTCGGGATATCGCGGGTGATTTCCTCAGGGCCGAGCTTGGTGTCGCGCGCCATGACTTCGTATTCGTCGATGTGGATCGAGGTGAAGACGTCGTCGCGCACGATGCGCTCGTTGATGAGGATGGAGTCCTCGAAGTTGTAGCCCTGCCACGGCATGAACGCGACCAGCACGTTCCGGCCCAGCGCCAGTTCGCCCAGATGGGTCGACGGGCCGTCGGCGATGATATCGCCCTTCTCGACCCGGTCACCGACCTTCACCAGCGGACGCTGGATGATGCATGTGGACTGGTTCGAGCGCTGGAACTTGGACAGGCGGTAAATCTCGACCCCGGTTTCGGTGTCAGAGGCGAAGTCCATTTCCCGGATCACGATACGGCCGGCGTCGACCTGGTCGATCACGCCCGAGCGCTTGGCAATCACGGTTGCGCCGGAATCGCGGGCAACGGTCGCTTCCATGCCGGTGCCGACGAACGGCGCCTCGGCGCGGATCAGCGGAACGGCCTGCCGCATCATGTTAGAGCCCATCAGGGCGCGGTTGGCGTCGTCGTTCTGCAGGAACGGCACCAGAGACGCGGCGACGGAGACCAGCTGCTTGGGCGATACGTCGATCAGGTCGACGTCGGTGGGCAGGGCCACCACGAATTCGCCGTTGGACCGCGCGGTGACGAGGTCTTCGGTCAGCTTGCTCTTGGCGTCGATCGGGGCGTTGGCCTGAGCGACGGTGAAGCGCTGCTCCTCCATGGCCGAGAGGTAGACAACCTCATCGGTGACCTTACCCTTCTCAACCTTGCGGTACGGGGATTCAATGAAGCCGTACTGGTTGACGCGGGCGTAGGTGGCCAGCGAGTTGATCAGGCCGATGTTCGGGCCTTCCGGTGTCTCGATCGGGCAGATCCGGCCGTAGTGGGTCGGGTGCACGTCGCGGACTTCGAAGCCCGCACGCTCGCGGGTCAGACCGCCCGGACCAAGCGCCGACAGGCGGCGCTTGTGGGTGATTTCGGAGAGCGGGTTGGTCTGGTCCATGAACTGTGAAAGCTGCGAGGACCCGAAGAATTCACGCACGGCCGCGGCAGCGGGCTTGGCGTTGATCACGTCCTGCGGCATGACGGTGTCGATATCGACCGAGGACATGCGCTCCTTGATGGCGCGCTCCATGCGCAGCAGGCCGAGGCGGTACTGGTTTTCCATCAGCTCGCCGACCGAACGCACCCGGCGGTTGCCGAGGTTGTCGATGTCGTCGATATCGCCGCGACCGTCCTTCATCTCGCTGAGCACGCGCAGGATTTCGAGCACGTCCTCCTTGCGCAGCACGCGGACGGTGTCTTCGGTCTGGAAGCGCTCGACCTCGCCCTCACGGGCGCTGGCGGCGAGGCGCATGTTCATCTTCACCCGGCCGACGGCGGACAGGTCGAAGCGTTCCTCGTCGAAGAACAGGCCCGAGAACAGCGCTTCAGCGGTTTCCAGCGTCGGCGGCTCACCCGGGCGCATGACCCGGTAGATGTCGATCAGGGCTTCTTCACGGGTCGCGTTCTTGTCGACCGCGAGCGTGTTGCGCAGGTAGGCGCCTTTGTTGAGGTGATCGATGTCGAGGGTCTCGAGCACCTTCACGCCCTTGTCGAGCAGCTCGGCGATCAGCGTTTCGTTGAGCTCATCGCCGGCTTCCGCCCAGACCAGGCCGGTCTTCTTGTCGAAGATATCTGTGGCGAGGTAGCGGCCGATCAGGTCTTCCTGCGTAACCAGCAGCTGCTTGACGGTTTCAGCGAGCTTCTTGGCCTTGCGCGGGGTGATCTTGTCCCCGGCCTTGGCGACAACTTCGCCGTCCTTGGCGTTGACCAGATCGTCGACGAGCTTCTTGCCCGAGTACTGGCTGACGTCGAAGGCCGTGCGGAACTGGCCGTCGGCGGCGGCTTCGAAGGCGACGCGGTCGTAGACCATGGCCAGGATTTCCTGGCGGCTCATGCCTGTGGCCTGGAACGGCGCCAGCGACTTGCCTTCTGCGGCCGCTTCCGCGCGCTCGCGCTCGGTGTGGGCTGAGTCCAGCGCCATCAGCAGCGTGGTTGCCGGCAGCTTCCGGCGGCGGTCGATACGGACGTAGAGCAGGTCCTTGGCGTCGAATTCGAAGTCGAGCCAGGAGCCGCGGTACGGGATGACCCGCGCGGAGAACAGCAGCTTGCCCGAGGAGTGCGACTTGCCACGGTCGTGGTCGAAGAACACGCCCGGAGAGCGGTGCATTTGCGAGACAATCACGCGCTCGGTGCCGTTCACGATAAAGGTACCGTGGTCGGTCATCAGCGGCATGTCGCCCATGTAGACGTCCTGCTCCTTGATGTCGCGGACGGAGCGGGAGCCCGTGTCTTCATCCACGTCCCAGACCACGAGGCGCAGGGTCACCTTCAGCGGCGCGGCGAAGGTCAGGCCCCGCGACATGCACTCGTCTTCGTCGTACTTCGGCGCTTCGAGTTCGTAACGCACGAACTGCAACTCGGAACGATCGGAGAAATCCTTGATCGGGAAGACGGACTTGAAGACTTCCTCGAGGCCGGAGGCAGCGTCGTCAGGCTTCTGCAGGAACCCGTCGTAGGAGGCGCGCTGGACCTCGATCAGGTTCGGCATCTGCACCGCTTCGCGGATACGGCCAAAGGACTTCCGGATGCGTTTCCGCTCGGTAAAACTCTTACCCATAGACTTAGGGCTCCCTGGTTGGGTCGTTTTCTGCCAGCGGAAAAGCACTCACAACGTCGGGATGGTCGGGGGCTGTCCCTGCGTTAAAGGGTACCAAAGCCGCTTAGGACCGGGCTGAAAAGGCCGGTCTGCCTGGGTCGAAACCGGTGGCTCCGTGTTTTTGTAAAGAGTGCGCGCTGACAGCCATCACTGTCGATGCGAGGATGTACGCCGGTCGACTCCTTTCTTCAAGCCCTCGAAGGGCGTGGGCATGGCAGGGCTGCTGCGCGGCAGATTGCGCGACGCTTGGCCCCGTCGCGCGAAGCGCGGTCGGGGACAAGTCGGCGCAACCCCGCTCAGGGCTTTTTCGGCGGCTTGGCCCGCGCACCCGATCGGAGCATATCGCGCAGTCGCTCTTCCCGGCGGCTGGCGCCCAGCCCTGAGCCCGAACCGCGATGGGGGCGGTCCTTCCCCGGCCCCTTGCGCCCCGGACCGGCGAAGGGCGCCAGCGGCTCCCGAGCGATGCCCACCGGGCCGATGGGCCGCAGGCCGGCTTCCGAAGCCCCATAGCGCCCATGGATGCGGTCACGCAGCCCCCGCTGCCCCGGGTCGGTCCGCCCGCGCGCACCGGGCAGGCTGAACCGCACGCCGTCGACGTACAGCGTATCGTCCTCGTTGCCCGGCAGTCCGCCGAGCACCAGCGTGCTGAAGCGGCGGCGATCGAAGACCTCCAGCGGCCGGGTCGCGACCGTCGTCGCCACCAGCCTCGGTTCCGGTTCATCGGTCAGCGGCCCCAGCACCGTCGCCCGCGTCCCTGGCACCACGCTCAGGCT
>Ga0163109_10002206_pt1 | contig 15299 bp, 15 predicted proteins | sample CRUFie1St13metaG_FD_108704 | JGI IMG/M metagenome (GOLD analysis project Ga0163109, IMG submission 108704) | Marine microbial communities from the Costa Rica Dome - CRUD Field 142mm St13 metaG | ecosystem: Environmental > Aquatic > Marine > Oceanic > Photic zone | place: Costa Rica: the Eastern... | reverse complement strand
TCGCGCTATTTCACGAGCTAATGCACGAGGCGACCGCGACGTAGGAAGAACACTGCCGGCAGTTGCAGCAAGGTGATGCCCGCGAGGAGTGAGAACACCAGGGTCCACGAGTCGACGGCGTCCATGATGGCGCCCATCACGAAGGGGCTGAAGGCCGCGGACGTGTAGGTAATCGTGAACGCCATCGCGGTCAGTCGGGCGGAGCCTGCCGCATCCGCCGCGTACTCGCTGAGCAGGCCGAGCGACATGGCGAAGCCACCACTGAGCGTGAAGGACAAGGCCACCAGAATCAACGGGGGAGCGAATGTTGGGACCAGGGCAATGGCAACCAGACTCGCGGAGCAGCCCACGACCGTGGCGGTGAACAGGGTGCGACGTCGCTGGGTTCGATGGGACCACGCCGGCAAGGTGAGCGCGGCGATGATTCCCGAGCCCGTGAAGATGCCGAAGAACAGTCCGGCTGTTTCCGGCGTGTAGCCGCGCTCAGCGTAGGACAAGGCTGTCCACGCCAACATGCTGTAGAAGACGACCGAGTTCACGCTCATGAACGCGGTCAACGCCCACGCGGTCGAATCTCGCCACGGCAGATCCCGCAACCGGACGATGGTGACGGTCGCCACGCGCGCTTGTTGGTCGCGCTCCAACCACAGCCAGGCCACGAGTGCGGCGACGGCCGGCAGCGCCCAGAACGCCAGCGCTCGATTCCATCCGCCGGTCAGATCCGACAACGGCAAGGTCAATGCTGCGCCGAGAGCAGCTCCACCCATCATGGCCGCGGTCCACAGGGAGGTGGCCAAGCCCATCGAATTCGATAGCCGCTCGCGCACGATTCCGGGAACCAAGCCACCAAGAATCGCGATGGATAAGCCCGCGAGCATGGCCGACAGCAGCAACGTGACGGCAACTGCTCCGGCCAACCGAAGCGTCAAGCCGGCGGCCATCGCCACGAGGGCCAGGCTTACCGCACTTCTCCTGCCGATCCGACCCGCCAGCCGGGGCACGCCGAGCGCGAAGACACCCATGCCTAAGACTGGAACGGTCGTCAGTGCACCGATGAAGGCGTCGCTCCAGCCCGTCTCATCCTGAATCAGCGTCGCGACCGCCGGAAGGCTCGAGAGTGCGAGTCGAAGGTTGACGGCGACGAGGACCACCACGGCGAGGATCGCCGCCGTGGAGCGGGTGGCGGGGGCGGCACCCGTCACAGGGTTCGAAGGCACCGACGGATTGTGCCGCCTAGGCTGCCGACGTGGAGCACGGGGATGGACTCGAGCCTCCGGCGATGACGAATCAGCCCGAGCCTCCGGCGATGATGCATGAGCCAGGTCACGGTCGACGTTTGGTCTCTCCCGGCCGGTTCACCGCCGACGACGGATCGACCGACCCAGACATCTGTGCTGCGCTGTCCGCTCCCGTCGATCCCAAGCGGCTGCGGGACGCCGTGCGAGAAGGGCGATTGATCGTTGCAATCGTGGCGAGCCCCACGGACACCGGCGAGTCTGGCGGATATAGCGGATCGCAGATGTCTGTGGTGTCGATGGTTGCGGCCGACGGACGACGGGGCCTGTTGGCGTTCACCGGTCTGGACGCGATGCATCGATGGAATCCGCACGCCCGGCCAGTGCCCGTATCGGGCCCGGAGGTGGCCCAGGCGGCGTTGGATGACGGGTGCGAAGCCGTGGTGATCGATGTTGCGGGACCGTCATCGGCTGTCGTGGCCGAACCCGATCTTGTGGAACTGGCGAACCGGGACCCGCTCGATCACGCGGCCGCACTACTCAGCGAGGTATGGGCGTCAGAATCGGGGGAGGCGTCGGTGCCGGACGTGTCCGTCGATGCGTCATCCGGGACCGTCCGCGTCACGCTTCCCACGCAGAGAGCCGATGAGTATGCGAGGTCGATCCCGGCTCGGGTTCTCGCCCTGGTGCCGGCGGGTATTGAGATCATCACCGCGGATGAGTAGCACGCGGTGATGCGGTTACGTGATCGGGCCCGTCCACCGTTCACCGGGACCTTCGCCGGGAGGATCGGGAATCGACGAAGCCTCACGGAACGCTCGCTGCACGGCGGTGAGCCCGTCTCGCAGCGGCGCGGCGTGCATAGAACCGAGATCCGGTGCACTCGCGGTGACCAATGCGGCCAAAGCATTGATCAGAACCCGCGCCTCGGCCAGATCGGCCTCCCGCGGGGAGCCGTCGTCGTTGGTTGCCAAGCCGCAGGCGACGGCCGATGCGGTCAACAGGTGCATGGCAACCGTGAGCACGACCTCCACGGCGGGAACATCGGCGATATCCAGGCCGGCCGCCGACCCTGCGGACATCTCCTCGGGGGACGCCTGCTCGGGCGGTACGTCATTCGAGGAGGCGGAGGCACGGTCGGGCACGGCTGATACTCTGTCACCTCCACGATTCGGGGCCTAGCCCAGGATCGCGCAAGCGGAGCCCGTCTCCCACCTGACGACTTCCGGTCGATCGGGTCCCACCATCGGTGGCTGTATGCCCACCGACGGTTCACCGGGCCTTCGTCTGCGCTGCAGCGGAGGTTTCGTCGTCTCCGCGCGGTGGTGACGGCTTCGCCAACCGGCGCAGCAGCCCGACGAATGACGCAAGGAGGCGCTATCAGCGTCGAAACACGCATTAACGACCGGATCCGCGTACCCGAGGTTCGCCTCGTCGGACCCAATGGTGAGCAGGTGGGCATCGTTCGCATCGAAGACGCCCTTCGTCTCGCAGTGGAAGCCGATCTTGATCTCGTCGAAGTAGCACCCATGGCCAAGCCGCCGGTGTGCAAGTTGATGGACTTCGGCAAGTTCAAGTACGAGGCAGCACTGAAGGAACGCGAATCCCGCAAGAACCAGACGCACACCATCATCAAGGAGATGAAGCTTCGACCCAAGATCGACCAGCACGACTACGAGACCAAGAAGGGTCACGTGGAGCGCTTCCTCAAGGCAGGCGACAAGGTCAAGATCACCATCATGTTCCGCGGTCGGGAGCAGAGTCGACCGGAGTTGGGGCTTCGACTGCTCGCCCGTCTCGCCGAAGACGTGGAGGAGTTGGGGTACGTGGAGGCGAATCCCAAGCAGGATGGTCGAAACATGCTGATGGTTCTCGCGCCACACAGGCGGAAGTCGGATGCATCGCGCAAAGCGAAAGCCGAGTCGGAGGTCGATGACGACGTGGACGTAGACGCCTAGAGCGTCAACGGGCCAACGAGCAAAGACCGACAAAAACAGACCTAAGTCAAGAAGAAGGCAACGAGTCACCAGCAGGCTCGCGAAGAAGGAGGAGGGCCTCATGCCCAAGCAGAAGACGCACAGCGGTGCCAAGAAGCGATTCAAGGTCACCGGATCCGGCAAGCTCACCCACGAGCAGGCCAACCGGCGACACCTGCTGGAGAGCAAGTCCAGCAAGCGCACCCGTCGGCTGATGGCCGACGATCCCGTCTCCAAGGCAGACACCAAGAAGGTCAACAAGCTCCTCGGTCGCTAAAGCGCACCGTTCAACCAGGATTAGGAGGACGCCATGGCACGCGTCAAGCGTTCGGTTAACGCACAAAAGAAGCGTCGCGAGGTTCTCGAGCGGGCCTCGGGGTATCGGGGTCAGCGCTCACGGCTGTACCGCAAGGCCAAGGAGCAGGTCACTCATTCGATGGTCTACGCCTACGCCGACCGTCGCACCCGCAAGGGTGATTTCCGGCGACTGTGGATCCAACGCATCAATGCGGCGGCTCGCGCCAACGGGATGACGTACAACCGATTCATTCAAGGTTTGAAGGCCGCGGATGTGGAAGTGGATCGTCGCATGCTCGCCGAAATGGCGGTGAACGATCCAGACGCGTTCGCAGCTCTCGTCGACGTCGCCAAGGGAGCCCTTCCCGCGACCGCCGCGTAATCAAGCACCTGCCGAGGCCGGGAGGACGTGTGCTGACCAGTACCAGGTCCGAGCACGTCGCCCGGCTTCGTCGTCTTCACGAACGCAAAGGTCGACTGCGGTCGGGATCTTTTCTGGCCGAGGGTCCGGATTGTGTAACGGCGGCCCTCAAGGCAGGTCTTGGGATTGAGGTCGTTGAAGTCGTCGGAGTCGAGGACCACCCCCTGATGGATCGAGTTCTCGATCTCGGTATTCCTTTTCACGCGGCGACCCAGCGGGTCGTGGCTGCGATTGCAGATGCAGCGACACCGCAGGGAATCGTGGCTCAGTGCACGCTTCCCACGACGACTGCCGACAGCATTGTCGCGCGGCGAGGCCCCATCGTGGTGTGTGATCGCATCTCCGACCCGGGAAACCTCGGCACCATCATTCGAACGGCGGAGGCGGTCGGGGCGGCCGGGGTCGCAACGACGGAGGGGTCGGTGGATGCCTGGAACCCCAAGGTTGTCCGCGCGAGTGCTGGATCGATCTTTCGCCTGCCTGTGGTGACAGGCCTGGAAGAACATGGGGTAATCGACGTCATTGCCCGCGGGCGGACACCGATAGCACTTCATGGAGCAGCGCAGGTCGACGTGGTCGCGGCTGTGACGGCGGGCGCGGACCGTGGCATCACCCGAGACGATTGGGTGTGGATCGTCGGCTCGGAAGCCCACGGCGTATCGACCGAACTTCTCCAGGCCGTCGAGTGGACGGCGCGGATTCCCATAGCTGCTTCGGTGGAGTCGCTGAACGCTGCCATCTCTGTCGCCATCGCCTTGTATGCAGGAGATGGTGTGATCTAGCCCGTACTGACACACCCGGTTGCGTCCCCGAGTCCGCCGAGATCGGGTGCGAGGATATATCCGGCTTGGCGGACATGCTGTCGGATGGAAGGGAAAGACGCGATGGATAAGGACGGTTACCGAGTACTCCCCGTCATGGAGGAATCCGGATACGTGGTCGTGGATAGTTACGACCAGGCATCCGATCCGCGGGAGTGGGAAGACCTTGTCTACGTCGATTGGAAGTCCTCCGGCGATACGCGTTTCGCGCCCCTCGCCAGCGCCTACGGCGACATGGAGTGCAACGGGTTCTGGAATCACACACCTCCGAAGACAGACAAGGACGGCGTGTGGGTCACCGAGAACGTGGATATCGCACCGGTTCTTACCCGGCGCGCGCTCGAGCCCGGAGCCAACGTCGGGCGCTGCCGCGTGATTGAGCTGCAGTCGAACACCTACGGCGAAGCTCTCTACAACCTGCACAGAGACGACAACAACCGTCTCAATCCCGAAGGAACGGGATGGATCGTGCGCGCCTTCTTCAATCTCACCGATGACGCCGAGTCCGTCATGATCTTGCGCTCGGACAAGGACGACCCGACGACGGAGGTGCGCATTCCGATGCCGGCCGGACAGCAGGTCGTCATCGACACGCAAAGCTTCTACCACGCGGTGTGGCATCCGGGCAGCGAGCCGAGGTACTGCCTGATCACGTCCTATGAGTCGGGCCCTGAGCTTGATGAGTGGATCGCGGCGAGGCATCCCCGTACGAGCATCGATAACCATCCGATCGATGCGGATGTTGCGGCAGAAGGCGAGGCACTGGCGGAATCCAAGCGACAGGCCCGGGCTGCGGCGTTGGCTGCCAAGGGTGAGGACCCGCGCTTCGGTGATGGCAGCATGGCCGTCCAGGAAGAGAAGGAAGTCCTGTCCGAGGCCTGAGCCTGGTCGAAGAGTTCGGGATTACCATCGAGCCCCGCGCGTGCTGGCGTGGACGCGTGCACGCAAGTGGGAGGAGTCGCAGTGGTCGCCTATAGCGCGGTTCTCGATGAATTGGAATCGGAGGCGATCCACATCTATCGAGAAACGGCGGCCGCATTTCGCAACCCTGTTCTTCTCTACAGCATCGGCAAAGACTCCTCGGTGCTCCTGCATCTAGCGCTGAAGGCTTTTCACCCCGCCCCACTGCCTTTTCCCGTCATGCATATCGATACAACGTGGAAGTTTCGCGAGATGATCGAGTTTCGCGATCGACGTGCGCAAGAACTCAACCTCGATCTTCGCATCGCCACGAACCAACAGGCGGTAGCAGATGGAGTGAGCCCCTTCAGTCATGGAACGCACGAGTACACGCGCATCATGAAGACAGTTGCCCTTCGTGAGGGGCTGGACCACTACGGATTCGACGCGGCCATCGGCGGAGCGCGGCGGGATGAAGAGCGCAGCCGAGCCAAAGAGAGGATCTTCAGCCTGCGGGAGCCGGGGCACCGGTGGGATCCGCGAAAGCAACGCCCCGAGTTCTGGAGGACCGCGAACACGGCTCTGGCGGAGGGACAAACCATGCGTGCGTTCCCTCTTTCGAATTGGACGGAGCTGGACGTGTGGCGATACATCGAGCGTGAAGGGATCGAGATTCCGGCTTTGTATTTCGCCAAAGAGCGCCCGGTCGTGCAACGAGATGGAACCTGGATCATGGTCGACGACGACCGTTACCCGCTCGAGCAAGGCGAGACGCCGGAGATGAAATCGGTGCGATTTCGCACTCTGGGCTGCTACCCGCTGACGGGGGCGGTCGAGTCCACCGCCGACGATCTGCCAACCCTGATCGCGGAGATGGAGGAGTCGAAAATCTCCGAGCGGGCCGGTCGACTCATCGACGGCGAAGGTGGCGGATCGATGGAATCCAAGAAGGCCGAGGGGTATTTCTAATGGAGGCGACTCCGGTCCTGCACCTGGTGACCTGCGGTTCCGTCGACGACGGGAAGTCGACGCTGATCGGCCGTCTGCTCGCCGAAACCGACTCTGTTCCGGTCGACCAACTCGAATACGCGCGCACGACTCGTCGGGGAGGTTCGACGATCCCGATCGGCGAAGTCGACTTTTCCTTACTGACCGATGGCCTGGAAGCCGAGCGCGAACAAGGCATCACCATCGACGTGGCCTACCGACACATGAATCTGCCCAACGGTCGGCGGGTGCTCATCGCCGATGCGCCGGGGCATGAGCAATACACCCGGAACATGGCGGTGGCTGCTTCCAACGGCGACGTCGCGATTCTGCTCGTCGACGCCGCCCGTGGTGTTCGTCCGCAAACACACCGGCACCTGACCGTCTGTGCCCTGATGGGAGTTACGACGGTCATCATCGCGGTGAACAAGATGGATTTGGTCGAATACGAACAGGCCGCCTTTGACGACATCGTTGCCACGGTGCAGGCGACCGCGACGCGACTGGGTGTTGCACACGTGGCCGCCATCCCAATGAGTGCGTTCGCCGGGGATAACGTCACCGGTGGTTCGGAGAGCATGCCGTGGTACTCCGGCCCCACCCTGCTGGAGTTCTTGTCCGATTGGGAGCCCGCAGTCGGGAAGGAGACGGCCGGATTGCGCTTCCCCGTGCAATTCATCGTTCGCGCGGAGGGCAACTTCCGCGGCTACGCGGGAACGGTTGTCTCGGGCTCTATTTCCTCTGGCGACGAGGTCACCGTCGCAGATTCGGGGCGAACGGCGCGAGTGGACCGGATCGTCACCTACGACGGGGACCGCTCGGGCGGAGCGACAACAGCCGTCACCGGCCAGGCGGTGACCATCACCCTCGATCACGAGGTCGACGTCACCCGCGGAGATGTGCTGGCGGGGAAGGATCCCGATGGCGCGACCTTGCAACCGGCAGACCGGTACTCCGCCGACATGGTGTGGATCGGTGAAGAGCCCCTGGCCCATGGTCGGTCCTACCTGCTCGTGTCGGGCTCCCGCTCGGTTCCAGCGACGGTGACGAACGTTCGCCACCGGCTCGATGTCGTCTCCGGGCACGAGAGCGCCGCCCGAGTACTGGAGATGAACGACATTGGCCGAGTCGAAGTTGCCACGGACCGTCCCATCCCGATGGATGCCTACGACAGGTGCCGAGACACCGGTGGCTTTCTGCTGGTGGATCGAGTGACGGCGGACACCGTGGCGGCCGGGCTGGTGCGGCACGCCATGCGTCGCGCCTTCAACGTGGTTCCCCACGAGTATGACGTCACAGATCAGGCCCGCACCGCCTTGATGGGACACCCCAGTCGCGTGGTCTGGCTGACCGGACTACCGGGCTCGGGCAAGTCGACGATCGCTGACTCGACCGTTCGACGATTGCATGCCATGGGCGTCCATACATACGTTCTCGACGGCGACAACGTTCGTACGGGGCTGAACAAGGATCTCGGATTCACCGCGGAAGACCGAGCGGAGAATGTTCGCCGCGTCGCGGAAGTCGCCAAGTTGATGAGCGACGCCGGACTCGTGGTGTTCGTCGCGCTGGTGTCGCCGTATCGAGCCGATCGCGAGGCCGCGGCTGCGTTGTTCGACGAGGGCGACTTCCTCGAAGTGTTCGTTGACACTCCGGTAGAGGTGTGTGCTGAGCGCGACCCGAAGGGCCTGTATGCGAAGGCAGCGGCGGGGAATCTGCCGAACATGACGGGTATGGGTCAAAGCTACGAGGCTCCGGAGAACGCCGACGTGGTCCTGGACGGTGCCGGTGACCTCGACACCCAGGTGGACACGCTGGCGCGGGCCGTCCTCGGCGAATAGTGCGTTCCTGGGATACTAACCGTCCCATGTCCGGTCCCAACACGAATTTCGACCCCAAGCAGGTCGCATCCCTTGACGTTGATGCTGTCGAAGCGATGGTGGCGGACGCTCGCGCGGCTTTCGCTGCAGCCGACGATCTGGATGCCCTGAAGGCGGCCCGCCTGGCGCATGCGGGGGACCGTTCGCCCTTAGCTCTGGCCAACCGGGAGATCGGAGCGCTGCCCCCGGCCGCGAAAGCCGACGCCGGAAAGCGGGTGGGGCAAGCCCGTGCTGCCGTGAAGACTTCGCTAGAAGAACGCGAGGTGGTTCTCACGCAGGAACGGGATGCGCGGGTGCTTGAGTCCGAAGCAGTCGACATCACCCTGCCGGTGGGTCGTGCCGCCGTCGGAGGCCGACATCCGCTCACCACGCTCATGGAACGCATGGCCGATGTCTTCATCTCCATGGGGTACGACATCGCCGAAGGACCGGAGGCCGAGGCCGAGTGGGCGAACTTCGATGCGCTCAACGTCCCGCCGGATCATCCGGCGCGCACCATGCAGGACACCTTCTATGTCGAGTCAGCCGACAGCGGTGTGGTGCTCCGAACGCAGACGTCACCCATTCAGATTCGCGCGATGCTCGAGCGTCCGCTGCCCATCTACGTCGTGGCGCCCGGACGGGTCTACCGGACCGACGAACTCGACGCGACCCACACCCCGGTGTTTCACCAGATCGAAGGCTTGGCGGTGGACGAAGGCCTGACCATGGGCGACCTCAAGGGAACGTTGGATCACCTGGCCCGGCAGATGTTCGGTGAGGGCATTGTGACCCGACTTCGCCCTTCGTACTTCCCGTTCACCGAGCCGAGCGCCGAGGTCGATCTCGAATGCTTCGTGTGTCGCGGTGCCTCCGTTGGTGACGCCTCGCGCGCCTGCCGGACCTGCGGGAGCGAGGGGTGGATCGAGTGGGGCGGCTGCGGCATGGTCAATCCGCGTGTGTTGACGGCGGTCGGAATCGACACCGACGTGTACCGGGGCTTCGCCTTCGGCATGGGAATCGAGCGCACCTTGATGTTCCGTAACTCCGTGACGGACATGCGCGACATGGTCGAAGGTGACGTTCGCTTCACCACCGCCTTCGGGGTGGATGCCTGATGCGTATTCCCTTGTCGTGGATCCGGGAGGTCGCCGATGTTCCGGCCGATCAGTCCGGTCGCGATGTTGCCGAGCGCTTGATTTCTGCCGGACTCGAAGTCGAAACTGTCGACACCGTCGGTGCTGGCCTTAAAGGACCGATCGTCGTCGGTCACGTGCAGGAAATCGAGGAACTCACCGAGTTCAAGAAGCCAATCCGGTGGTGTCAGGTCGACATCGGGGCCAGTGAGCCGAGCGGAATCATCTGCGGAGCCCAAAACTTTACCGAGGGTGATCTCGTAGTGGTTGCTCCGCCGGAAACGACGCTGCCGGGTGACTTCACCATCACGGCTCGCGAGACGTACGGTCACGTCTCGAACGGAATGATCTGCTCCGAACGCGAACTCGGTCTAGGTGATGATCACGCGGGCATCATCGTGCTGCCCGAGGGCACGGCGGAGGCCGGCGCCGACGCGTCGCAGATCCTCGGCGTGGGAGACGATGTTCTGGACATCGCCATCACTCCCGACCGCGGGTATGCGCTGTCCCTTCGCGGAATCGGGCGCGAAGTCGCGATCGCCTACGGCGTGGACTTCCGAGATCCCGTGGACCGCGCTGAAACTCTCCCGGGGCCTGCGGATGACCGCGCCCCCGCGGCGTGCGCCTCCGACGACCTCGACGCGTGCCCGTTGTTCACCTTGCGCACCATCACTGGCATCGATCCGCACACGCCGACGCCGCAATGGATGCGCAATCGCCTCCGGGATTGCGGCATGCGATCGGTGTCGCTTGCGGTCGACATCACCAACTACGTGATGCTTGAACTAGGGCAGCCGCTCCACGCTTTTGATCTCGACGCGCTGCAGGGGACGGTGCGTGCCGGTCGGGCGCAGCCGGGAGAGTCGCTGGAGACGATCGACCATGTCGAGCGCACGTTGTCGGTCGACGACCTGACGATCCGTGACGATCGCGGACCCATTGGTCTGGCAGGGACGATGGGTGGAGCCACGACAGAGATTGCCGACGACACCGAGAACATCGCACTCGAGGCGGCCTACTTTGGCGCGGAGGTCGTGGCGAGGATGGGGCGCCGCCACCGACTCGCGAGTGAAGCCAGTCGTCGGTTCGAACGAGGAATCGATCGCGCGCTCGCCCCTGTTGCATCGGCTCGGGCCAGTGAGCTGCTGGTGGATCTCGCGGGCGGGACGTACCAGGGGATGACCGCGGTGGAAGCCCCCATGGAGGAGCGATTCATTCGCATCTCGGGTGACCTGCCCTCGCAGGTTGCAGGAATGGACATTCTGGTCGACAACGTGATCGCCACACTCGAAGCAATCGGGTGCTCAGTAACCGTCAACGGTGCCGAGTTGACCGTTGCCCCGCCCCCATGGCGTCCGGACCTCACCGACCCCGCTGATCTCGTTGAGGAAGTTGTGCGCCTCGTGGGGTACGCGAAACTGCCGTCCACCCTTCCCACGGCTCCTGCCGGACATGGCCTGACGCACGCTCAGCGATTGCGGCGGCGCATCGGCATGGTGCTCGCGGCGCGTGGTTTGGTGGAGGTGCTGACGTACCCGTTCACATCGGATGCGGACGCCGATGCTCTGCGCTGGCCCGACGATGATGAGCGACGCGTGTCACCGCGCTTGGCGAACCCGCTCTCCGACGAGCAGCCGAAGCTTCGTGCAGCGATCCTTCCGACATTGCTCGTGGCGGCACAACGAAACGTCAGTCGGGGCTTTGACGACACAGCGATCTACGAGATGGGTGCGGTATTCCGCGGACCTTCGGGATCGCAGCATGCCCCGCGACCCGGAGTCGACCAGCGCCCCAGCGACGAAGAGTGGCAGCAATTGCAGGACCTTCTTCCCGATCAACCGATGCATCTGGGTGCTGTGTTCACGGGAAATCGAGTGGCGAAGACCTGGGCTGATGACGCCGTGGCATTCACCTGGGCCGATGCCCTGTCGGTTGCTCAGGATGTCTGCCAGGTACTCGGCGTGGAATACGTTGTCGAGCGAGGCGACGATCCGTCCTTTCACCCGGGTCGGTGCGCCCAGGTGATAGTCGATGGGGAGCCGGTGGCGATGGCCGGTGAGATTCACCCCGCTGTCACGGAGGCCTGGGGGCTGCCGCCTCGCTCGTGTGCGCTGGAGCTCGACGTATCCCGCGCCATCGAGTCCAGCCCCGAGGTTCGGCCCGCACCGGATTTCTCCTCTCATCCGATCGCCAAAGAGGACATCGCTTTGGTGGTGGCCGGTGATGTCTCCGCGCGCGACGTGGCGGCGTCGATCGAGAGGGGAGCGGGCGAGCTACTGGAGAGCCTGTCGCTGTTCGATGTATACGAGGGCGACCAGGTGCCCGACGGTCATAAGTCGGTGGCATTCGCCCTTCGTTTCCGGGCCCCGGATCGAACACTGAGTGCCGAGGAGTTGGCCGGTATTCGTGAAGCGATCGTGGAGAGCGCGGCCGCGGACGTGGGGGCGCGGTTGCGGTAACGGGCGCTGATCGGGCACCGGACATGGCCCCTGGGGCAGAAATTATGTGCATATGCGTATACTTTCCCCATGACCACTGTCGCGGTAGCCGGTGCCTCGGGGTACGCAGGGGGCGAACTCCTGCGCTATCTGGCGCAGCACCCCACCTTTGACCTCATCGCTGCGTGCGCTGCCGGGAGGGCCGGCGAGGCCCTTGGGGCGGTTCACCCGCAATTCTCGGCAACGCCCTGGGCTGGGTTGATTCTCGACGAAACAACGCCGTCGGTTCTCGGGCAAGCCGACCTCGTCTTTGCGGCGCTGCCCCACGGGGAGTCAGCCGCTCTGGTCGAACAACTGCCCGCAGAAACATTGGTGGTGGATCTGGGCGCGGATTTCCGCTTGGTCTCCTCCGACGCCTGGACCGCGTTCTACGGCTGCCACCACGCCGGATCCTGGACGTACGGTCTTGCGGAAATCCCCGGAGTTCGCGGCCAGATAGTCGCGAGCACCCGCGTTGCCAACCCGGGCTGCTATCCGACGGCGGTGGCACTTGCGCTCGCGCCGTTGGCGCACGCGGCGGCCATCGATTCAACAGACATCGTTGTCGTTGCCGCGTCGGGCACCTCCGGCGCTGGACGTAAACCCAGCGACTCACTGCTCGCCACATCGGTGATGGGTTCGATGTCGGCCTACAAGGTTGGCGGCATCCATCAGCACACCCCGGAGATGGAGCAGTCCATCGCGGCCGCGGGTGGCGAGGATCCTTCTGCTGTTCGCGTGTCTTTCACGCCGTTGCTCGCCCCGATGCCTCGAGGAATCGTCGCGACGTGCTCTGCTCCGGTCCGTCCGGGGCATGATCCCGGCGCGATCATTCGCGCGGCCTACTGCGACGAGCAGTTCGTCACGGTGCTCGGCGAAGGGCAGTGGCCGACGACCGGTGCGGTGCTCGGCACCAACGGAGCCCAGTTGCAGGTAGCGGTAGACGAGCACGTCGGTCGGGTCGTCGTCGTTTCGGTTATCGACAACCTCGGTAAGGGAGCTGCCGGTCAAGCAATTCAGAATGCCAATCTCATGCTCGGTCTCGACGAGGCGTGCGGACTCGATCTGATCGGGATTGCGCCATGAGTGTGACCGCTGCGCAAGGGTTCCGGGCGCAGGGAACAGCCGCGGGCATCAAGCCGTCGGGGCGGCGAGACCTCGCGATCATCATCAACGATGGACCATCGGATGCTGCGGCGGCTGTGTTCACCAGCAACCGCTTTCCTGCAGCTCCGGTGCTGTGGTCGCGTCAGGTCATCACCGACGGCAGCGCTCGCGCGGTGATCGTGAATTCTGGGGGAGCGAACGCGTGTACCGGACCTGAAGGTTTCGCCGATAGCCACACCATGGCCGAGCGCACCGCTGCCGCACTGCAGGCAGGTGGCCGGGACATCGGCGCCGGTGAGGTCCTCGTGTGCTCGACGGGTTTGATCGGTGAACTTCTCCCGATGGACGTGGTGAATGCCGGCATCGACACCGTCGTTGTCGACGTTGGAGAACCAGGTGCTGCTGCTGTTCCGCCGTCGATATCGATGGCGGGCCAGAGCGCGGCCGAGGCGATCATGACGACCGACACCGTTCCCAAGACCGCAGTACGCGAAGGCGACGGTTACGTCGTGGGTGGGATGGCCAAGGGCGCCGGCATGCTCGCTCCCGGCCTGGCGACGATGCTCGTTTTCATCACCACCGATGCGGATGTTTCCGCCGCGGCGCTTGATGCGGCTCTGCGGCACGCAACATCGGTGAGTTTCGACCGAATTGACTCTGATGGATGCATGTCCACGAACGACGCCGTCATCGTGATGGCCAGTGGCTCCGCCCGGACGGCGCCGGACATCGACGAATTCACCACGGTCCTGACGGATCTCTGTGTCGACCTTGCGCAGCAATTGATCGCGGATGCCGAGGGAGCTTCCAAGGACATTGCCATCACCGTGCATGAAGCGGCGAGCGACAGCGACGCTCTCGAGGCTGCCCGGACTATTGCGCGGAGCAATCTGCTCAAGTGCGCCATCCACGGAGAAGATCCGAATTGGGGCAGGGTCCTGTCTGCTTTGGGAACCACCACGGCTGCCTTCGAGTCCGATCGTGTCGATGTCGCGATCAACGGCGTCACGGTGTGCCGAGGTGGGGGAGTCGGCGACCCGCGTGAGGGAGTCGACATGAGGCAACGCGATGTCGTCATCGACGTTCATCTGAAGGCAGGCCCATCGAGGGTCACGGTATGGACGAACGACCTGACGGCCGATTACGTCCATGAGAACTCGGCGTATTCCACCTAGGAGCGGGTAATGACGAATCGATCCATCAACGACGCCAAGGACAAGGCGGCGGTTCTCGCCGGCGCCCTTCCCTGGTTGCGGCGATTCCATGGGGCAACGGTGGTGGTGAAATTCGGCGGCAACGCGATGGTCGACGCGGACCTGACGGCCGCGTTCGCCGAGGATGTCGTCTTCTTGCGCCTCGCAGGTCTGCGTCCCGTCGTCGTCCACGGCGGAGGGCCGCAGATCAATTCGATGCTCGAAAAACTCGGCATCGAATCCGAATTCCGCGGCGGCCTGCGCGTCACCACACCGGAGGTGATGCAGGTGGTCGAGATGGTGCTCACCGGACAAGTGCAACGAGAGATCGTTCGAGACATCAATGAGCACGGCCCGCTCGCCGTCGGCATGTCGGGAGAAGACGGAGGACTGTTGAACGCGGTTCGACGCGAAGCCACCGTCGACGGCGCGCTGGTGGACGTTGGTCTTGTCGGGGACATCGACGAGGTTCGCCCCGAGCCGATCCTGTCGTTGCTCGACCAAGGATTGATTCCGGTGATCTCCACCGTCGCGCGAGGATCGGATGGAGAGACCTTGAATGTGAACGCCGACACGGCGGCGGGGGCGATCGCCGTCGCCCTTGGTGCGCACAAGCTCGTGATGCTGACCGATGTTGAGGGCCTTTACCGCGACTGGCCGACCAGCGACGAGGTCATCGCATCCCTCACCGCCAGCGAGCTGCGCGATCTGCTGCCCACGTTGGCCTCGGGAATGGTGCCGAAAATGGAAGCGTGCCTGCGATCGGTCGATGCCGGTGTCTCCCGAGCACACGTGATCGACGGCCGTGTTCGCCACAGCCTGCTCGTCGAGGTGTTCACCGATCAGGGCGTGGGCACCATGGTCGTTCCAGGTGGGGGGTCGGCATGAGC
>Ga0163109_10002204_pt1 | contig 15331 bp, 13 predicted proteins | sample CRUFie1St13metaG_FD_108704 | JGI IMG/M metagenome (GOLD analysis project Ga0163109, IMG submission 108704) | Marine microbial communities from the Costa Rica Dome - CRUD Field 142mm St13 metaG | ecosystem: Environmental > Aquatic > Marine > Oceanic > Photic zone | place: Costa Rica: the Eastern... | reverse complement strand
GCGTTATTAGAGCCCGCTTGATTCGAAATAAACTGTTGGTAGTCCCCGGCATCGGGAAATTTATCTGTACCAAGGAATAGCATGTGTTCGAGGAAGTGCGCGAGGCCAGGAAATTCTTCTGGATCATAATTTGTTCCAGTATGGACGTCCATTGAGGCGGCGGCTTTGTCAGTGCTTGGGTCTGAGATTAGTAGAACTTTAAGCTCATTCGCGAGAGTCAGATATCGATAGTCGCGATCGCTCAAACCCGGAGTTTCAATTGAAGCGCCCGAGAGTGTTGGGAGGAGCATAAGCACCAGAGCGATCAGTCGCATATCACCACCAGTACCGGTTCCAGTTTTCAGGGTTCGCCCAAAACTTTGGGTTATTCCAAACGCGGACGTGATTGTAGCTGGCGAGGGAGTAGTGAAAACTGGACAATGAAGATGTTTTTTCTTGGCACTTCTCACCGCATTTAAATGCCAGAGCGTAAAGTGCCTCTGGGGCCAGCTTATGACTGGCGAAACATAGGATATCAGCGATAAGTAGGTTGCGTAGCTGTCCCGCGACCAATAGGTCTTTTTCCGTTATCAAAGGCTGAGCGACTAGGGCTGCCTCTGGCATTTCATGACTCGAGCAAATCTCAGCGGGATTAAGGACAGCTACCTCGTTGGCAGCATGAGCTTTATAGTCACCAACCACAGACGGGGAACTTGTGCCAATGACCCACAGCCGCTTTGGTTGAACGGCCTCAAGCCAGGGTGCAATGATCGAGTCTGGAGAGAGCGTCAACGCGCCTCCGGATCACGGATGAAGCACGGCGAATCTGGGTTTGAAAATGCTGGGGCAAACGTATAGCCGTCATAGTCAAAACTATAAAGATCATCAACCGACTGAGCATCTGTTTCAACAATGAATCGCGCCATTAAACCGCGGGCCCGTTTGGCGTAAAAACTTATAATCTTGTAGTCCCCATTCTTCAGGTCTTTAAAGACAGGTGAGATCACTGGAGCTTCTATTGATTTCAGGTCTACCGCTGCGGAATACTCGTTACTAGCCAGATTGACAAGGGGACGCCCAATAAGAAGATCGTTTAATGCGCTGGTCACATTTGCCTTCCAAAAATCGGGCAGTGATTGAATGGTTTTGCCTTTCAACTTAGTACCCATCTCAAGTCGATAGGGACGCAACGCATCAAAAGGCCTCAACAACCCATAGAGACCCGATAATATGCGCACGCTGTCTGCAAGTCTGGCGAGCGCCCCAGCGTCGAGTGTTTGCACGTCAAGGCCTCGGTAAACGTCGCCGTTGAAAGCGAAGATCGCTGGTAGTAACCCATCAACCTCATGATTCGGTGTCCATTCCTCGAAACGCGCGGCGTTCAGAGCCGACAGCTTGTCCGATAACTTCATCACACCGGCAAGCTCTGATGGACTGAACTCTCGCATCAATCCTGCAAGTTTCGTTGCTTGGTCGAGGAACTGTGGTGTCGTCGTACCTGAATAATCGACACTCAGATTGGTGTTCAGTGATTTGGCTGGCGATAAAATTGCTAACATTGGTCCCTCTTTTCCTTGCGTCGGTCCGGATGAAACTGGACACTGTCTTTAGATGTAATATTTGGACAAATGGACTGTGATCCAAGTCACCCCTGAAATTGCGGCCGGACAATTTTTCGACGAGCTGATAAAAGCAGACGGTCGAGCGAGACCCGGTGCGGATAGTTTACTGAATTTTTTGAAAGACCTCTCGCCGGAAGTACTATCTGAAAAAAGAATGGCGCTGGAGGCCGCCATCAAAAGCCAAGGCATATCCTTTTTGGTCTATTCTGATTCGATGAACATTGATCGATCGTGGCCCTTGGATTTAGTTCCGAGGGTAATGCGCGCATCAGAATGGCTTCATACCGAAAGGGGTCTGAAGCAACGTCTTGAAGCGCTTAATCTATTTCTAAACGATGTATATAACGATCAGTTGGTTATCAGGGACGGGATCGTTCCAGAAGAGCTCGTTACAGCGAGTCCTCATTTTATCGAGCTAGCGCGCGGCGTCCGTCCGCCGTTTGATACGTGGGCTCATATCTGTGGATCTGACCTCGTTAGAGATCACACGGGTAAATTATTTGTCCTTGAAGACAACCTACGTGTGCCTAGCGGGGTTTCCTATATGCTTGAAAACCGGTCGGTTATGAAACAGGTATATCCTGAGCTCTTTCGTAACCACCAAATTCTACCGGTAAGTCAATACGCGTCTGACCTTCTCGATATGTTGAACGCGTTATCGCCTAGGCCCGTTGATCACCCTGTGATCGTTGTATTGACCCCGGGCATATATAACTCTGCCTACTTTGAACATAGCTATCTAGCGCAGCAGGTTGGCGCCGAGCTTGTACAAGGATCAGATTTGTTCGTTGACACCGACGACTGTGTTTACATGAAAGCGGTGGAGGGTGTTAGTCGTGTAGATGTGATCTATAGGCGCATCGATGATACGTTTCTAGACCCGGAATCGCTGAATCCAGACTCTGTACTAGGGGTGCCTGGACTTTTGCGAGCATGGCGGGCAGGCAAGGTCGCCATCGCCAACGCACCAGGGAGTGGTGTCGCGGATGACAAGGTGCTCTATGCGTACGTACCTGAAATCATCCGATACTACTTGGGTGAAGAACCTCTGTTGCAAAACGTACCGACCTACCTTTGCTCAGATCCGGAACAGCGAGCCTATGTCCTCGATCATATGGATGAATTGGTCGTAAAACCGGCTGATGCATCGGGTGGTTATGGAATCATTGTCGGGCCCCATGCGACGGATGAGGACTTGGTAGCCCGTCGGGCAGCGGTTCTCGAGAATCCGCGAGTCTGGATCGCTCAGCCGACGCTTGCTATTTCGACTACCTTAACTGTCACTGATGTTGGTGACCTGGCGCCGCGCCACGTCGATCTCCGGCCTTTTGTGCTCCAAAGCTCGGATCAGTGGTGCTCGACGGGCGGACTTTGCAGAGTTGCACTTAAAGAGGGTTCATTGGTGGTGAACTCGTCACAGGGTGGTGGGTCGAAGGACTTTTGGGTGGTTGCGGATGAGGGTCTCGTCTGATGCTCTCTAGGGTGGCGGAGCATTTGTATTGGTTAGCACGTTACATTGAGCGTGCTGAAGCCACTGCCCGACTAGCTATCGCCGCATCGGACACAATCCTAGATCTGCCTGACGGTGTTCCTTATGACTGGGAGTCCTTGATGCAAGTTTTTGGGTCCGGTGATTCTGGTCCAGGTATTTCTGAGGCCGAGGTCATGGAACAGCTCGTTCTGAGTCTTGAACATCCGGGCTCAATACGCGCCTCCATTGCATCGGCCAGAGAAAACGCGCGGGTCACTCGTGACCTGATTCCAAAGGATGCCTGGATTGCTTTGAACGAATTACACGGTTTCATCGAACGGCAATCATTCGCAGGGTTTGATAGATCCACTCGGATCCGGTTACTCAAGCAAGTGATCTCGAATTGTCGACTCTGGCATGGTTGCTTGGTGGCAAGTCAGGCGCCGGACCTTGGCTCTTTATTTTTGCGTCTCGGTGACCGTTTGGAACATGCTGATATGGTGTCCCGATTGGTTGACCCCCGCGTCACACAGATGGTTCCCGGTGTTCCCACCCGCTGGAGTAGCTATGAGTCTATTGGGTGGCAAAATTTGTTGTTAGCTCTAGGCGGTGTCGAGCTATATCGTCACAGTGCGCGCAATCGAATGCGTGGAATTGATGTTTTGGATTTTGTTTTGCGAGATAACAACTTTCCGCAGTCGATGGTGGCAGCACTTGCACAAGTGGACCGCTTATTGACTCAATTACCGCATCAACGTGTGTCAACAGACTTGTTGGATACTATTGTTGATGGTCTAAAAAAAATGGATCTAAAATGTTTGACTCCAGACCTTCTTACACAAAGTATGGATTGGATTCAGCAGGGACTGGTTACATTGCATGGAAACATCAGCTCGGAATATTTCTTTTTCCAACCGAACAATCGCTAATGCGTGGGTTTGCAGGAGGGAATGTTGTATTCTTCAGGCATTCTTGGGGATGAGTTTCTAATTTGACTGAGTCGGTTGCAAATACGAAACGTTTGTCTGCTTCGTCGAGGCAGTGCCTAAGTGTGCGTGGGCTGACAAAATATTTTGGCGATTTTGCTGCTAATAGAGGGGTCGATTTGTCTGTCGATCAGGGCGAGATCCATGCGTTGCTCGGTGAGAATGGCGCGGGTAAATCTACCCTCGTTAAGATGGTTTACGGGGTTTTGAGGCCTGATTCTGGTGATATGGAACTCCACTCAGAACCACATTCGCCCGATGACCCAAGTCATGCGAAGCGTGCCGGTGTTGGCATGGTTTTTCAACACTTTGCGGTTTTTGATGCTCTGACTGTTCTAGAAAATATCGCCCTCGGCTTGGAGGGGCGTTATCCCGGTGCAGAACTAGCCGCTGATATTTTAGAACTTTGCGAGCGCTACGGGCTACATGTTGAATTAAGTCGTCGGGTGCATGATCTAGGTGCCGGAGAAAGGCAGCGCGTGGAAATCATCCGGGCCCTGATGCAAGATCCGCGTTTATTGATCCTCGATGAGCCCACCTCGGTATTGACGCCACAAGAGACAGAACAACTGTTTGCAACACTCGGTCGACTCTCTGATGAAGGACGTTCAATTATTTACATCTCACACAAACTCGAGGAGGTGAGAGTGTTGTGTGACCGAGCTACGTTGATGCGTGCGGGCAAAATTATAGATGTAGTCGATCCGAGGCAAGAGAGTACTCGCTCCCTCGGTGAAAAAATGATCGGTGAGCGTTTGAAGGACACAAAACGCAGCAAGGTTAAAAAGTCATCGGATTCAAAACCTCGTCTCACAGTGCGAGTGGGTGATGTGTATCCAGATTCTATTAGAAGTGTTGCGCTGAGTGATCTGTATTTATCAGTTGCCCCTGGCTCGATCCTCGGTATATCTGGTGTCGCTGGAAATGGTCAAGATACGCTATTTGATGTTCTTTCCGGGGAGGTTACCTTACCCAATCCCGACAGTATTATGCTTGACGATACGCCAATCGGACGCATGGGCGTAGAGCAGCGCAGGATTTTGGGTCTGCTGGGCGCTCCGGAAAATCGTTTGGGACATGCTGCTGTCCCTGACTTAACGCTGTGGGAGAACATTATTCTAACTGCTCGGCATACTCGCGGTATCCTGAAAAATAAGCATTTGATTAGTGGTCCGGCGGCCAAGGGGTTTGCTGATGAAGTGATTCAGACGTTCGACGTGAGAACATCGTCCGTCAATGCAAAGGCGTCTAGCTTGTCAGGTGGTAACTTGCAGAAGTTTCTTATCGGGCGTGAGTTATTGGGTAACCCCAAGGTTTTCATAGTATCGAATCCGACCTGGGGAGTTGATGCAAAAGCACAGCTTTTTATTCACGAAATGCTTATTAAGATGGCTGACGCCGGTGCTTCGATTGTTATGATAAGTCAGGATATTGACGAGCTGTTGTCTGTCAGCGACCGTATTTGCGCGATTTGTCATGGTCGTTTGAGCCGAACTTATCCAACCGAAGAGACAACCCCCGATTATTTAGGTGCACTGATGCTTGGTCAGGAAGTTGAATCGTGATCTTCGTTGAGGCTCGCTCCGAGACACATTGGTACCACGAATGGGTTGCTGTATTTGTTGCCTTGAGTCTGACCGTGGTTACGGCGTCAATTCTTCTTGCGGTTATGGGACTCGAACCAGTTTCGAGCCTCCAGAGGATCTTCATAAGGCCTCTTAACTCGGTCTATGGAGTGAGTGAACTGGTTGCGAAGGCCACCCCACTCATTACGATTGGCGTTGCCTTGGCGCTTGGTTTCCGAGCAGGTGTTTGGAATATCGGCGCTGAGGGTCAACTGGTGATGGGAGGGCTGTGTGGCGGTGCTGTGGCTCTTGGTTTTTGGGGAATTGATGGGTTTTGGGTTATGCCGCTCGTGTTGTTGGGCGGGAGTCTTGGTGGCCTGCTGTGGGGTGCGATTCCAGCATTCTTAAAGGTTCGATTTAATGCGAACGAGATATTGGTGTCGTTGATGCTGACCTATGTCGCGATTTTGTTGCTCAGCGTGATGGTGCATGGACCGCTTCGAGATCCAGACGGGTTTAATTTTCCTGAAAGTCGGCTGCTCCACGAGGCGGCGACGTTACCAAAATTATTTCCCGCAGGTAGAGGTCATTTCGGATTTATCTTTGCAATTTTCTTTGCATTACTTGGGACATGGATCGTCAAGCGCTGGCACTTGGGATTCGAAATGCGAGTTACGGGACTCTCTCTGAATGCCGCAAGGTTCGCCGGTTATAGCCGTGATCGAACGATTTGGACGGCGTTACTTATCGGTGGTGCTGTTAGCGGATTTGCGGGCGTAGTTGAGGTTACCGGAAATATCGGACAACTGGTGCCGAATATTTCACCGTCCTACGGATTTACAGCGATCATTGTGGCGTTTCTTGCGAGACTTCATCCAATGGCAGTAATCCCAGCCGGTCTCTTAGTGGCTTTATCCTATTTGGCTGGGGAGGCCGCACAGCTGTCACTGGGTATTCCTGCTGCCAGCACACAAGTATTTCAGGGTTTGTTATTATTTTTCTTACTCGGAACATCACTGCTGGTGAATTATCGCGTTCGCTTTGGGCGGGCAACCTGATGGATTACGGATTACTGTCATCAATTCTGCACGCGGTATTGGTCGCCTCTACGCCACTGGTATTTGCTGGTTTGGGTGCATTGATTCAAGAACGGGCTGGTGTTTTGAATCTGGGTATTGAGGGCCTAATGATTGTGGGGGCTTTGGCCGGTTTTGCGACAGCGCTCTCGGGTTTCCCAATATTAATTTCTATCATAGCTGCCGCTCTAGCAGGTGCTTTGCTGGCATCAATTTTCGCTCTGCTCGTGTTGAGATTGTATGCGAATCCAGTTGCTACCGGGCTTGCCTTGACGCTTTTTGGCCTTGGCTTGAGTGCACTGGCGGGTGCTCAATATGTGGGTCAGGCTGCACCTCAAGTCGATGCATGGAATATTCCAATATTGAGTCATTTACCAATAGCAGGTCATGCGCTCTTTTCTCACGATCCACTTGTTTATTTGTCCATCTCTCTAGCTGTTTTAATGTGGTGGTTTATTACAAAATCACGCGCGGGCTTGATCCTTCGGGCAGTTGGTGAGAATCACTCCGCAGCCCATGCCCTTGGATTTTCGGTGACGAGAATTCGTTTTTTAGCCATAATCACTGGTGGTGCGCTTGCCGGGATTGGTGGTTCGTACCTAACGCTTGTCCAGACGCCACTTTTCGTCGAAGGCATGACAGCAGGCCGGGGTTGGATTGCACTGGCGCTTGTGGTGTTTGCTTCTTGGCGTCCGCTACGGGTGATTGTTGGGGCCTATCTGTTTGGTAGTGTCTCTATTATCCAGTTGCACGGTCAGGCGCTTGGTGTTTCTGTGGCCTCTCAGTGGTTGTCAATGTTGCCATATCTGGTCACTATTGGGGCGCTAGTAATTATCGCTGGGCGAGGAAATTTTTCGCACAAGGCTCCTGGATCATTGGGAGTCACTTTTAGAGAGAGTAAATGAGGAACGGTGGAACTACCCATGAAGAAATCAAATCTGGTAATTGGTCTATTGGTACTTGTGGCTGTGATCGCGGCCATAGTGTCTTTCGAACCTAGTGAAACGAAAAAGACGGCGGCAGTCTCGGACAAGGTTAAAATTGGCTTTGTATACGTGGGACCCGTTGCCGATGCAGGTTGGACATATGAGCACGATCGAGGTCGTCTCGCAGTTGAGGCTGAGTACGGTGGTAAGGTTGAGACGGTCTTCGTTGAGAGTGTGTCTGAGGGCCCCGACGCTGAGCGTGTAATCGCTCAGATGGCATCAGATGGGGCAAACGCGGTATTTACAACTTCGTTTGGATACATGAACCCGACTATAAAAGTGGCGCAACAGTTTCCGGATGTGAAGTTCGAGCATGCGACCGGGTATAAGCGGGCTGATAATGTTGCGACGTATTCATCGCGCTTTTATGAGGGTCGCCACGTACTTGGTCTGATAGCAGGAAAAATGACTAAGTCAAATACGATCGGTTATATTGCATCCTTCCCGATTCCGGAAGTTGTGCGCGGGATTAATGCGGCATACTTGGCCGCCAAGAGTGTTAATCCTGACGTAAAGTTTAAAGTGATTTGGGTCTCTACTTGGTTTGATCCAGGTAAGGAGGCCGATGCGGCGAAGGCACTGATTGACCAAGGCGCAGATATTTTGATGCAGCACACTGACTCCGCTGCTCCGATGAAGATCGCTGAAGAACGAGGCATCTATGCGTTTGGCCAGGCGTCAGATCAGGCAGCTTATGGACCAAATGCGCAATTGACCGCCATTATTGATGACTGGGCACCCTATTACGTGAGAAGAGCAGGTGATCTGATTAATGGAACTTGGTCGTCCACAGACACTTGGGGAGGCTTTGACACTGGAATGGTTGCTTTAGCTCCATATGGTAAGGCCGTTCCAGATGATGTCAAAGCCATGGCTGAGGAGGCTCGAAAGGCGATCACCGAGGGCCGACTGCACGCATTCACGGGGCCGGTTAATAAGCAGGACGGTTCGCCATGGTTAAAGTCCGGTGAGACGGCGGACGATGGTACCTTGCTCGGAATGAACTTCTATGTGGAAGGCATTGAGGGCTCGCTGCCATAAATGGAGTAATACAGCTCAGATTACACATTGGCTGTATACTTTTGATCGAACCGGAGAGTTATCCGGTTCGACACACTCCAGATTATTAAAGCTTCCGCGCATAACACTACCAGAGCCGCGAACATCAGATCGGTCTGACCCCGAGCATTGGCATGCAACATCAGATAACCCAGCCCGCTTGATGAGCCAACCCACTCCCCCACTATCGCGCCTATGGGCGCGACCGAAGCAGCTACCCGAATACCTGATAGGGTATAGGGGATTGCAAGCGGAAGTCGCACATAGAAAAATAACTTTGCTCTGCGGGGCCGGAGCGTTTGAAAAGTGGCGTCCCAGGAGTCCGGTAGAGCTCTAAATCCGGCTAGGGTGCTAGCGGTCACCGGAAAAAAGACAATTACCGTAGTCATGGCGAGTTTGGATGCGAATCCATAACCGAGCCATAGCATGAGAATTGGCGCGATCGCGAATACTGGCAGGGCTTGACTGATGATTAACGCCGGCATGGTGATTGACTGAAGTCGTTTGGAATCACCAATCAGACACGCGACGGTAAATCCCATTATGGAACCTAAGAGTAGACCACAGATGATCTCCAGCGCCGTTGTGGCCGCGTGAGCACTGATCAAGGCGAACCTATCGAATAAGACAGTAGCGACCCGATCAGGTGCGGGGAGTATAAAGTGCGGGATATCGAACAGGATAACGATTGACCACCAGACCGCGATTAATAGCGTCACGGGCAAAAAGTAGCCAATGATCCGGTTCATAAGTCACCATCCAGGGCCTGAATCAGAGCGTGATCGTTTTGGAAGTCAGCGAGATTGAATGGACCTCTGAGCCCACGCGATGTCAGAACCACTGCCATGTCTAACCAGCCTAGTGCGTCTCTGGGATCGTGTGTAACCAGGATCACTGTTTTGTTTGCGAACAATTTTTTACAGAGCTTTGTCATTTGAATTTTGGTTGATCTATCGAGGGCTGCAAAGGGCTCGTCTAGTAACAGAAGATCAGCGTCCTCGAGTAGTGCCCGTGCCAGCGCGACACGGGACCTCTCGCCACCACTGAGATGATTAGTCTTGTGGTACTGAAAACCGCAGAGTTCCACATCTGTCAGGAGTTGGTGGGCGCGCTTCAAATGTTTCGAGACGATCGTCTCTCCTCGTAACTTAAAGCCTAGAAGTATGTTGTCGAGAACGCTGACCCAGGGCAGCAGAGCTGGCTGTTGGGACAAATAAGCGACTCGCTGAGTCTGACACTGAATCGACGACGAACCGCGGATAATTCTATTCAAAAGAGTTGATTTTCCGGACCCAGATTTTCCGAGGAGTGCGATCTGTTGCCCACGATGTATAGCCCATGAAATCGTTGCGAGCGGATCCTGTTCGGGGAATCCGAGAGTGAGTTGGTCAATGGACAGCACTGTTTCGTTTATTTGGACTTCTTTAATTGCTTTTGTCACAGTATTTTGAAGATGCTCGGGTGGTCGAAAACGGGTACTCTAAGACAATACTCTTAGATTAAACGACCTTGGTGATATTTGTCGCGTAAGATTGATGGCGTCATTAGGTGCACGGAAATAGTTTATGGTGACAGAAGAAGATCTACGCAGTGATATCAGATTCTACTTCGATGGCCAAGTAAGAATACTGGACAACGTCCGCGCGACGGATATGGTTATGCCCTGGCTCCGATCCGAAGCAATGCAGACCGGCACTAAAGAGGGCTGTAATGAGGGTGACTGCGGTGCCTGTACCTGCCTGGTCGGCTCTATATCCGAGTCCGGTGATCTTCGGTTTAGCGTAATTAATACATGTATTTATCCGCTCGCATATCTCGATGGGGCGTGGCTGATCTCTGTAGAGACTCTCAGCAGGTCAGGGTCATTATGTTCAGCCCAAAGCGGAATGCTGCCCCTTAACGCGTCACAGTGTGGATTTTGTACGCCTGGTTTTGTGATGGCGATGGTGTACGCTCAGATAACAAAAAAAGACCAAACACCAGAACAGGCGTTGGCTGGGAACTTATGCCGATGCACCGGCTATGGCGGTCTGATTGAGGCAACTCGACTTGCCCAGAGTCAGCCTCTCGATAGAGCCTTTGTCGATGAGATCGAGGGCGCTACGGCGGTCCTAAGACAGTTGTCTCGAGGCGGATTTTCCATTGCCAATCACAACTCGAGGATTGACGCACCAAAAACGCTCGAACATCTGCTGGATCTTAGAAAAAATTTTCCATCCGCTACACTTGTTTCTGGGGCCACCGATTTTGGGCTGTGGATAACGAAGCGCTTAGATAGGCCTTCCCACATCATCCTCACAAAATTTTGTGAGCAGCTCCTTTTGAGAGAAATACGGTCCGACATTATAGAAATCGGTGCCGCGGTAACGATTGAAGAACTTGAAAATAGTTTGGTATCCGAATATCCCGAGCTTCAGGAATGGTTTCAAAGATTCGGGGGGCCACAGGTTCGCTGTAGCGGAACGCTCGGCGGCAATATCGCCAACGGTTCGCCGATAGGTGACTCGGCCCCGGTTCTGATTGCTCTTGGCGCCTCATTGACGATACATTCGTGCCGCGGCCATCGAGTTATCCCGATTGAAAATTTCTTCATTGAGTATGGAAAGCAAGACCTGCTTCGTGACGAGGTGTTGGTCTCCGTTCTAATTCCCAGACGAGCACGCATCAGGCGTCTTGCGGTTGAAAAAATCAGCAAGAGATACGATCAGGACATCAGCATCGTTCTAGCAGCGATGGCTGAGATTTCCGGTGATAAGCCCAGCTATCGGTTCGCTTTTGGAGGAATGGCGGGCACACCAAAACTCGCCGAGAAAACAATGGAGTCTCTCAATCCCGATGATCTAACCTCTGACTTCAGTCCTCTGTCAGATCACAGAGCAGAGGCCTGGTATCGCCTCGCTGTATCGAAAAATTTAGTGCGTGACTTTTTGGATGGGGATGCTTCTCGTGAATGATCTAACCAAGCCGTGGGGCACCTCGGTTATTGGGGCGCCAGAATCTCACGACAGTAACCTGGAGCACTTAACCGGCGAAGCGGTATACTGCGACGACATACCAGAGCCAAGTGGTTGTCTGCACGGTGCTCTAGTTCTGGGCCCGGCAACACCTAGTCGGGATTTAAGCATCAACGCTCCCGATTCAGTGCAACTCGAGGGCCTATGCTTGGGCCATCACCGGTTTCTGAGCGCCGCAGATATTCCTGGTGAGAATAATGCAGGGCCTGTTGTACACGATGAACCGCTTCTGCCCTCTAATGAGACAAGTTACCCGCACCAACCAGTGGGGATCGTTCTGTGTTCGGATCGAGACGAGGCGCGTCGGATTGCTCGAGAGTATCAGGTCAGTGGACGGCCGTTGGAACCGATAGTTTCTACCATCGCCGAAGCGGCAGGGGCAGGGCAGATCCTCCACGAACCGCTGATTCTAGAAAATCATTTTTCTGAATTATCGTTCGTTGAGTGCGACCATATCACTGAGTGTGGCATGTCGGTTGGTGGGCAGGATCATGTCTATCTTGAGGGTCAAGTTGCGCTGGCGATGCCCTCATCGGACGGTATCCATGTCGTAAGTTCAACCCAACACCCGACAGAGGTTCAGGATCTGATTGCCAACCTTCTTGGCGTCAGCGCGGCGAATGTGACCGTCGAGGTCCGACGGATGGGCGGGGCATTCGGTGGGAAAGAGACTCAGGCAGCGCATTTCGCAATATTAGCCGCATTAGGAGCTCATGTAACAGGTAGACCTGTCAAGGTTCGGCTGGACCGAGATGACGACATGCGTGTGACAGGAAAGAGGCATGATTTCCTAGTGAACTATAGGGTCGGGCACGACGCCAAGGGCCTTATTACGGCAGCGGATATTGAACTGAACTCTCGCTGTGGTTGGAGTTCTGATCTGAGTCGATCTGTAAACGATCGGGCCCTATTTCATGCTGAGAACGCGTACTTTATTCCATCTGTAAAGATCGTCTCGAACCGATTTAAGACCAATACTGTGTCGAACACTGCGTTTAGAGGTTTCGGCGGTCCACAGGGAATGATCGGTATCGAGCGCTGTATGGACGTAATCGCTAGGGTTACAGGCAAAGATCCGCTTGATATTCGGTTGCTCAACCTATACGGGACATCTGGTACAGAAACACCGTACGGTATGTCCATTGATGAGGGTGTTCTTCCAAAAATAATTAGGAATCTTGCGGAGACGTCGGACTATCGTAATCGAAGGGAAGAGATTAATTTGACGAACGATCAATCAAAACGTATCAAGAGAGGGATCGCGCTCACTCCTGTAAAGTTTGGTATCTCGTTCACCGCTAGCTTTTTGAATCAGGCCGGCGCATTACTCAACGTCTACAAAGATGGTTCGGTCTCCCTGAATCATGGTGGAACCGAAATGGGTCAGGGGCTGCATACAAAAATCAGACAAGTTGTCGCAAATCATCTGGGCATAGACCAGGAAACGATTCAGGTCACGGCTACCAGGACGGATAAGGTTCCCAACACCTCACCGACAGCGGCCTCCAGCGGTTCTGATCTAAATGGGATGGCCGCCTTGACGGCTGCCCGAAAGATCAGGCAAAGATTAGAGATTTTTCTCCGAGAGACCTACCAAACCTCCGCTGAAGTTCGATTCTCTCGTGGGTTGGTTAGGGTTGGAGGTAACGAAATTACCTTCAGTGAGTTAGCTAGGAGGGCGTGGTTCGCGCGTGTCCCGTTAAGTGCGACCGGGCACTACGCGACGCCGGATATTGGTTGGGATCCGAAGACAGGTAAGGGTCGTCCATTCTATTATTTTGCCAACGGAGCTGCCGTAACAGAGGTGGCGATAGATACCCTGACCGGCGTTCCTAAGGTCTTGCGAGTGGATATACTCCACGACGTTGGGAAGAGCCTCAATCCAGCCATTGACTTAGGTCAGATAGAGGGAGGTTTTGTTCAGGGGATGGGCTGGTTGACGTCAGAGGAATTGGTCTATTCGAGCGCCGGCGAATTGTTGACGCACGGCCTCAGTACGTACAAGATTCCGACCGCCACTGATCGGCCGAAGATGCATATTCATTTGTGGGATGGTGCGAATCCTCGGGAGATGCTTTATCAGTCAAAAGCGGTCGGGGAACCACCCTTTATGCTTGCAATCAGCGTGCATTCGGCGATCTGTCACGCGATTAGCAGCGTTAGCTCAGACAGCAAGTTTTGGCCACAGCTCAACGCGCCGGCAACTCCTCAAGAAATCCTAAGGTGTGTCCAGTGCGCGGCGAATGGATCCTAATCGAAATTGTCAGGGTGTTAGGAAGTACCCCACGAGGTGAGGGTACCAAGATGTGGGTGAATTCTGACTCTCAGGTTGGTTCGATTGGTGGCGGTCAGCTGGAATTTTTGGCGACCAAGAGGGCCCGGGAAATGATAGCCGAGGGATTAACCGAGGCCGTGGCCAGCCTACCTCTGGGCCCCGTCTTGTCTCAGTGTTGTGGTGGGATTGTAGACTTGGCTTTCAACGCTGCTGAGCGACCCGAAACCCCGCCGGATCAAGGGTTTCCGATGGTTCTGTACGGGCTGGGGCACGTGGGGTCTGCGGTGTCTAGGATTATGGAAACCGTTCCTTATCCTCTGGTGACATTCGACGATAGGGAAGATTTGGGGGCTTCTCACATAGATGCCTCAGCCGTGATTGATTCGATTCCTGAAAAGGCATACCACTTGGTTATGACCTACAGTCACGAGTTGGATTTTGAGATATGCAGGCGGCTTGTTGAGCGGAATGCGGAGGGCTCTATCAGCTTGATCGGTTCAAAATCAAAAAAAGCTAGATTTGCGAGTCGACTGCGAAAGCTCGGGCTGAACTCGGAGAGGATTAATTGTCCAGTAGGTGTTGTTGGGATACGTGGCAAGGAGCCCGCAGTTATTGCGGTCTCAGCGGTGGCCGAGTTTCTTCTTTGGCAAAGTGCAGAGGCTTTGTCCGAATGAGAATGGATCGCGACCTTTTCAAGGTCCTCCTTCGGTTTGGTGGTTTATGACGAATGATTCTGATGCGGCAGAACTATGCGAGCCGTTTGTCGTTCAAGGCCCACTATTTACGCTTCTCAATGATAGGAGTGTAGGCACGTATACTTACCTTGATAACGGTTCTATGGTGGTGGGTGATCAAGGTAAGATTCTGTATGTTGGTCCGAGCGTCCCAGCGGAGTATTCACATTATCAGGTTAAGAAAACTCGGCATCTTATTTTCCCTGGGTTCATTGATGCTCATGTTCATTATCCGCAGCTACCGGTGATTGCGTCCTACGGGGCGTCGTTGCTTGAGTGGCTCGATAAATATACGTTTCCTGAGGAGGCTAAGTACAGCCAAAGATCCTACGCTGAGAAACGCGCTCGCCAATTTTTGGAGCTGATGCTGAAGAGAGGAGTCACCTCAGCAGCCGTATTTTCAACGATTCACGAAGAAGCTTTCGACGCGCTGCTGGGTGCGGCCTCTTATTCAGGCTTTAACCTTGTCTCGGGAGTCACGGCTATGAACCGGGGTGCTCCAGATAATGTACTAGTTGACGTCGGTTTGTTCAAAGAGGTTAGCGCAAAGGCTATAGAATCTGG
>Ga0163109_10002203_pt1 | contig 15332 bp, 12 predicted proteins | sample CRUFie1St13metaG_FD_108704 | JGI IMG/M metagenome (GOLD analysis project Ga0163109, IMG submission 108704) | Marine microbial communities from the Costa Rica Dome - CRUD Field 142mm St13 metaG | ecosystem: Environmental > Aquatic > Marine > Oceanic > Photic zone | place: Costa Rica: the Eastern... | reverse complement strand
TAATGTGATCAAAGAAAATCCCCTTAAAGTAATTTTGGATTTATACGATCAAATGAATTTGAAAATGTCTTCTGAAGTTAAAGCAGCATTAACAGAAATTTCCAAAGGGAATAAATCCTATGTAAGTAAACATCATTATTCCTTGGCGCAATATGGAATGGAAAAAAGGTATGTGCATGAGCAATTAACCGAAGTATTTAAAGAATTTGAATTTGATGTTTAATATGAAAGCACAAAGAACCATAGGGATTCTAGCAGAGACTAAAAATCCACCGGATAGCCGAGTTGTACTACCTCCATTACTATGCAAGGAGGCCATGCAGCAACATCCTTCTCTAAAGATTTTCGTTCAGCGTTCTCCGTCGCGATGCTTTACGGATGATGAATACAGAGACCAGGGCATTGAAGTCGTTGATGATATCTCTTTTTGTGATGTTTTGTTGGGAGTTAAGGAAGTCGCTATTGATCATTTAGTTACGGATAAAACGTATTTTTTCTTTTCCCACACCATCAAAGCTCAACCGTACAATAAAAGCTTGCTCCAAACTATTCTTGCAAAAAATATAGAGCTTATTGATTATGAATGTCTTAAAAGTAAGGAAGGGCCAAGAGTAATTGCCTTTGGTCGATGGGCTGGCATCGTAGGAGCCTATAATGGCTTGCGAGCCTTGGCAAAACGCCTATCCTTGGGTGATCTTCCGGAGATGCATCGATGTTTTGACTTGGCCGAGGCGATTGAGGCCTTGAAAAATGTGAATTTTTCATCCGTGAGGCTTGTTATCACGGGAACTGGTCGTGTAAGTCGAGGAGCTCAAGAAATGGTAGATGCTGCAGGATTAACCGAAGTGAAGCCGGAAGCATATTTGTCAGGAGATCAAAAAGGACAGTATACTATGCTGCCTACAGAGTCATTATTTGTGCATAACGATTATGGGTTCCAAGCCTCTTTTTACTCCGACCCGACGGGATATCGAAGTCTTTTATTACCCTATTTAACATCTTCTAATTTGCTGATTAATGGCATTTATTGGGATAATCGAGCACCATCTTTTTTTACGGCCAAAGAGGCCTCTCATCTATTACAATCCAGCCGGTTTACCACTATTGCTGATATAACATGTGACATTGCTCCTGAGGCATCTATTCCACTTACTATTCGTCCTTCGGTGATTGGGGATGGTGTATATGGAGTAAATCCTAACTCCTTAGAAGAGATTCCAGCCTACAGTAAACATGGAATCGATGTCATGGCTATTGATAATTTACCTAATGAGTTGCCACGTGATGCCTCAGCTGATTTTGGTAAGATGTTTATCAAATATGTATTAGCTGGATTAATGTCTAAAAATTACACGAGTGATTTAATGATTAAACAAGCGACAATTGCTCAAAATGGTAGGCTTACAATACCGTACAGTTACCTTACTGAATATGTGAATTCTTAACTATGCAAAAACAACAATTTAAGCGCCTTTTAGTAGGACTTGACCTCACAGAAGCAGATACAACCTTGCTGAGTTATTTAGGGAATGTACTCCCATTTATTCCTGCTGAGTCCATTTATTTTCTTCATGTCCACCCGACGCTGATATCTGACCAAAGTCATGAAGTACTAGATGAAAAAATCGCCCAAGCTATGCGCGAAAAGGTAGAAGGACATCTCAACACAGCTTCCTTTGAGGTTCACTTCGATGTCCGAGAAGGAAACCCGGCGGAAGAGATTTTGAAATGGGCATCTATAAAGAAAACCGATGTAATCTTTCTTGTAAATCGAATCGGGGTTCAAGGTTCAGGGCTCCTGCAAGACCTTGCTAATAAATCGAATGCAAGCCTATGGATGGTTCCAGAAGGGTATGATAGTTTTCAGTTTACGAAGTTTTACTTACCTCTACAGTTTAATGAGCACAACGCACATACTATCAGATTGGCGTATTCCTTAGATGAGGCTGATGAAGGATATAATTTGTTTGTCTGCGAACACCTTTATGAGATTCCAACAGGATATCGCTACTCGGGTAAATCTAAAGAGGAATATACCTCAATTTTAGAGCGTCAACGGCAAGAAGATTTTAAAAACTTCATCGGAGATCATAGTCTTGATGCCTTGGGCCTAACCTGTAATATGATCCTAGCTGAAAAGGAGTCCATAGCACAAAAGATATATGCTCAATCCCGAAAAATGGGTGCAGATCTTATAATGATATCCGGTCGAGGCCGAAGTAAAGTTTCCTCCTTTTTATTGGGGAGTGTAACCAACGAACTCATTTTGTTAGACCCCGTGGCCCCTTTACTTCTCGCGAAAAACCCTAAAGGGAATATGGGCATTTGGGAAGCTATCCAAGAGATATAAATTGCTGTAGAATCTTTAAAAGGCAAAGTATTCCATCAAAGAAACATCATTTTTCAACATCTTTTCGAAGCATGATGCGACATAAAATAGGAATCAAGAAAAGGTCTGCAAAAACCGCACTGAACAGCGTTAAACTTACCAAGAGTCCGACATACATCATGCCTGGAGCCTTGGCAAATAGCATAACAAGGAAGCCAAAAAACAGAATGATACTTGTAACGATAATCGGACGACCGGTTTCAAGCGTGGTATTATAGAGCGCTTGCTCTAAATTTTGAGACTTGGATAGCTCAAGACGCAGTTTAGATAAAAAGTGAATAGTATCATCTACCGCAATTCCAAAGGATATGGCAAAAATCATAGAAGTTGTTGCATCGAGACTAATTTGTAAGAGGCCCATAACCGCTGCTCCAAAAACCAGAGGAAATACATTTGGGATAATGGAAATCACGAGAAACTTCCAATTCTTAAACAGCATAGCCATGACCAAGCCAATAATCAACACGGCTCCGGAAAGGCCATAGAGCAAGTTTTGCCTTAGATAGGTATTGTTTTGATCAATCAAAGTCCCTGTGCCTGTGATTTGGGCAGAAAGCTTAGCTGGATCTACATGATTATTGATGTGCTCTTGAAGTCTTGCATTGATCTTCTCAATATCAGAGGTGCCTAAATCTTTAACCGTAGAAGATATTCTACCTACGGTGCCATCTTGACTTACTAGGCCAATTCGAGCAAAACTTGAAGGAGGTAAATCTGCTTTCATCTGTTGAAACAGCGCATAATCTGACGAGTCAGGTAATGCATAGTCCTCAAAGCTTTTTCGTAGATTTTTCCCATAATTGAATTGCTTATACAGATCTAAAATGGAGAGGGTAGTGGAAAGATTTTCTTCTTTATGCATGGCGTCGACAATACCATTGATTATGACGAGGATTTCATAATCATCCATGGTATATTCTCCTTGGGTTTCAAGCAGGATTTCATAGGGCCGAAAACCACTATAATGTTCCTCGAAGAAGGTAAAATCTTCCGTCATTTTTTCTCCTCGAGGTAGTCCTTTGGCGATGTCCAAGTCTGTATTTATCTTGGAAATCCCCCAGCAACAGAGGACAAGAAAACCAAGAAAGCCAAGGGTGATAAACCTTCCTCTGCGCTTGGTAAAATGATACAGTTTTTTAAGCTGCTCGTTAAAAAATGAATCTCCAAAATCTAGATTTTTCAATTTTTGTGGAGGGATATAGGTAAATAGGGCTAGGGTAAGAAGGATAACCACTAAAAAGGTAATCATGATGCCCGCCGCCGCGGCAAGACCAAAAATACGTATGGGGATTACTTTGGAAGTAAACAATGAACAAAAACCAATCGCTGTAGTCGCTGAGGTAAGAAAGGTGGCAAGACCAATACTTCTTAACGTTGATCGAATCGCTTCACCTTGGGGCTTGCCTGACTTAACTTCTGTGATATATTTCGATGTGATATGAATCACATCTGAAACTCCGACAATCAATATTATTACGGGATAAAGTGCACTTATTGGATCGATATCAACTTGAAAAATCCCTAACATCCCTGTAAAAAAAGCGAGGGCAACAAGCATAGTGATAAGAGAAAACCCAATAGAGGTCGGGTTTTTAAAGAAGACGATAAAGGCAGCAATAACCAGTGCTACGGATAAAAGGGAGGTCTTTATAAATTCTACAATAGCGATTCGTTTCCCCTCTCGTTCAAAGTTGGCGCGCCCTACGTAATGATAATCTCCATTCCATTGAGTGGTCACAATCTGATGGACGGATTCCATAAAGGCTATCGAGGTATCAAATCCCATTGAATCCACAAACAATATTATGGCGGCGCTTGAAGAGTCAATATCTAGAAGTCGACCGTAGAGCCTAGGATCTTCTTTTATTCTTTGAATGTCTTCGGTATAATTAGAGTCAAAACGAAGGATAGGGACGGTGATAGGGGCGAATTTTGCAGGCTCACGGGGATTAGGCATAAAGCCCATAAATTGTTTTATAAAGAGCACATCTTGAAATCTTGTGAGACTTTGTGCATTTCTTACATTAGGAAGCTTACTCAGCTGGGCGGTAATCGTATCCAGCTTCTTTAAATCGTCAGGGTTTAGTATTTCTCCATGACTAGATTCAAGCGCGACAAAAAGAAAATCATCATCTGACCCAAAAGTTTCTCGATACGTTTCAAAGGCTTCAACAGAGGCATCATCTTTGGGGAAAAAGCGCTTAAAGTCAAAATTGAAGCGTAGATTTTGGGGGAGTGAAAAGTACACGGCAATGACTAGCATACCGCAGAAAATGCCAATTATAAGAGCTCGATACTTGTGGATAAACATTAGGCCTTGACTCGTCGTTGTAGAATAGGATTAATCACTTTTACATAACAACTAATTTCTGATTTTGTTATCACGATTATCACGTAATAAAATGTCAATTTGATGGAACAATATCATGCCTTACTTCGCCAAATTTTAGACCAGGGAGTGGTCAAAGGGGATCGCACAGGTACAGGGACAAAAAGTATTTTTGGACACCAATCGCGTTATGATCTTTCGGCAGGATTCCCTTTAATGACCACAAAAAAAGTCTATATGAAGGGAATTATTCATGAGTTGTTATGGTTTATCGCTGGAGACACCAACATTGCTTATCTCGTGCGTAATGGAGTTAATATTTGGAACGAATGGCCTTTTCAAAACTACCTCATTCAGCAAGGGCTTACCGATGCACTACCAAAGCACGGTCAAGCATGGAAAGAAGCGTTAAAAGAATTTGTCGAGCGAATAAAAACAGATGACACTTTTGCGCAAAAGTGGGGAGAGTTAGGTCCTGTCTATGGAAGGCAGTGGCGCAATTTTGAAGGGGTTGATCAACTTTCCAAGGCTTTAGATATGATTCAATGTGCTCCGAATTCTCGTCGAATCATCGTGTCTGCTTGGAATCCACCTGAGATAGATGAAATGGCTAAGGCCGGTCTTCCTCCATGCCACACTCTATTCCAATTTTATATAGCAAACAACAAATTGTCTTGTCAGCTTTATCAACGTAGTGCGGACGTTTTTCTGGGGGTGCCTTTCAACATTGCGAGTTATGCTCTCTTGACTCATATGATTGCTCAGGTTTGTGACCTCAAAGTAGGAGACTTTGTCCATACCCTCGGTGATGCTCATTTGTACAGCAATCATATTGATCAAGCGAAGGAGCAGTTAAGTCGTGACTACCGCCCTTTACCAAGGCTTAGTTTAAATGCTTCGGTAACCGATTTGTTTGCATTTACCTTTGAGGATATTGTTATAGAAGACTACAACCCTCATCCGCAAATTAAGGCGCCTATTGCCGTCTAAATCTCTCTAAAACCATGTCAATCCCATCGTACACTCTTATTGCAGCGCTCGGCCAAAACTATGAATTAGGCGATGGCAAGGACTTGCTGTGGAGACTGCCAGAGGATTTGAAATTTTTTAAAAAAGCTACGCTTGGGGGACTTGTGATTATGGGGCGTAAAACCTACGAAAGCCTACCTTCTAGTTTTCGTCCACTTCCTGGGCGAGAAAACATAGTGCTCACTCGACAGAAATCGTGGAGCATGGAAGGGGTTACTGCACTCCACTCATGGGACGCCATTCATGATTATGTTCGCAGTCAAGAAAAACCTGCCTTTATCATTGGTGGTGGGCAGTTATACGAGCATGGCCTTTCCATGGCAAAAATTATGTTGCTCACAAGGGTCATGGGTAGCTTTGAACAAGCGACTGTCTTCTTTCCAACGTGGGAGGAGAAAAATTGGGAAGTGAAAGTTGTCTTTGAGCACGACAAAGATCAACGACATGCTTATGCCTTTACTGTCGAACGATGGGTGCGTTCTGTATGATCTACTGTCCTAGAATACCTGCATACTGCATAAATTTTTCCCAAACAGCAGGACAAGAAAATACGAGATACATACTATCGAGATCTTCAGCCGACTCCATTTTATTAAAGGCATTCATATGCCGACTTAATTGGCGATCGGCATCTTGTTCATTGAGGTCTCCTAACATCATTTCATTAATGATTTTATCCAATTGGTCCATAGCATAGCAAACCTCCTGCGCATCTTCTTTTGAAAAGGTTAAGATCCCACTAGACTCAAAACTTTGTAAACCTTGGTTCGTTTCTTTTGGGCAGGATTGTAAGTATTCAGTTAACCTGCTCATACCTTGTAATTCGTCAGTATTAAAAAGTGTAGAGAGATTCGGGCATTCATTAGTTAGGATAGTTTCCATTTCATCCTCGGATATAATCCCCTGTTCATTCTCTACAGAAAGCGTGGCCATTTTATTGACACATCTGCAGTTATCCTGAGCAGATAGGCTGTTGGTGAAGACCCCGAAGGTTGCAATGAATGATATGGCAATTGTAATCATATTTTTTTTCATAGTGATAGATTTTATTAACTAATAAGCTTTAGCAAAGAGTACCTTTTCGACAGCGGCTTCTCCAGTAAATATACATTGTTGACCGTTTGAGTCAGCATTATTGTCTTCAAGACGAATACAGCGCGCCGTGGCTTTACTATCTTTTCGAATCATCTCTTCGGTGCTGTCTTGTCCATTCCACCATGCCTCTACAAAGCCTCCATCGGCAATCTTGGATTTGAATTCTTCATAGGTGCTGGCCGTTCTAATCGATGCCTCAAGTTCTGTCTTTCGGCGTGCGTATAATGCATCTTGCATGGCATGAAGCATAGCCTCAAGGTTTTCAGAAAGCCCCTCAAGGGAATAACTCTCCTTTGCGCCAAGGTCTCGGCGCATGACTTCAACTTGCTTGTTTTCCAAATCCCGAGGTCCAATAACAACACGTATTGGATATCCTTGAAGCTCGTATTGGGCAAATTTAAAGCCAGGCCTTTTGGTTTCATCTACATCGACTTTTACTCGAATGCCAAGGGCCTTTAAATCATTCGCAATGCTGTCGGCTGTTTCAACGAGTGCCTTTTGAATGTCTTTATCCTTTGTCATAAAGGGAACAATCACTACTTGATAAGGAGCCACTTTAGGAGGAAGTACAAGGCCCTTATCATCAGAATGGCTCATAATCAAAGCGCCCATTAATCGTGTAGATACTCCCCAAGAAGTTGCCCATACAAAGTCGGATTCCCCTTCTTTATTGAGAAACTTTACGTCAAATGCTTTGGCGAAATTTTGCCCCAAAAAATGTGAAGTCCCTGCCTGAAGTGCCTTGCCGTCTTGCATCAATGCCTCGATGCAGTAGGTTTCCTCGGCCCCAGCGAACCGCTCGTTTTTGGTTTTCACTCCTTGAATTACTGGAATAGCTAATACTTCTTTGACAAAGTCTGCATAAACACCCAGCATTTTTTCCGCTTCTTCAATAGCTTCTTGTCGGCTTGCGTGGGCCGTATGCCCCTCTTGCCATAAAAATTCAGCAGTACGTAAAAAGAGCCTTGTGCGCATTTCCCATCTTACGACATTTGCCCATTGATTAATAAGGAGAGGAAGATCTCGGTAAGATTGTATCCAGTTTCTGTAAGAATTCCAAATGATGGTTTCAGAAGTGGGTCTTACCACAAGTTCTTCTTCAAGTTTTGCTTCAGGGTCTACGACAACCCCTCCATCTGGATCATTCTTTAATCTGTAGTGGGTTACTACGGCACACTCTTTGGCAAATCCCTCTACATGGTCTGCCTCCTTGGACAAATAGCTCTTGGGGATGAACAGCGGAAAGTATGCGTTTACATGCCCAGTATCCTTGAAACGTTGGTCTAAATCTGCCTTCATGGCCTCCCAGATGGCAAATCCATAGGGCTTAATGACCATGCATCCACGCACATCGGAGTGCTCTGCCATATCTGCTTTGATCACTAAATCATTGTACCATTGGGCATAGTTTTCTGCCCGTGTTGAAATCCCTTTACTCATTTTTGGTATGCTCTTTGTATAATGACTTTCGGTTAAATGTATTGATTATTCAACGCTTGAACTATGCAAAATGTAGTATTTCTTTTACTGATGTTTCTAGGAATGACTTCCTGGGCACAATTTGATGATGTATATTCTTCTTCTCCTTGGGATTTTGAGGAAGACACCGAGACAATCTACACCACAGCAGATGAAAGCTATTATGCCTCAAGTAACGAGGCTACAATGCAATCGAACGATGATATATATTGGGATGATAATTGGGTATATGATGATTATGATTTTAGATATTCTCAAAACTTAAATCGCTTTTACCAACCAGTTTACGGAGCAACTTTTTATGATTTTCGATACACTAACGGATATTACTACACCTACAATCCATGGGATTGGGGGATAAATATCTATGTAAATTATTCGCCTTGGAGACCTCGCAGGTGGGGTTGGAATACCGCTTGGAATTCCACCTGGTGGGGTTATGCCTTTGGACCAACTTACAGTGTGACAACCTATCATGGATGGGTAAATCCTTGGCCATCGATGTATAACTCATGGGGGTATGGAGGATTGGGTTGGAATAGTGGTTGGTATGGAGGGTATTCCAATTGGTATGGCCATCAATACTGGGCATACAACAACCCTTTCTGTTCAGGATTCGGATTTAGTTATAACGATTGGTATGCGGATGCTGGTAGTGTGCATTATGGTCCTCGTCTAGGAGGAAAATCCTACAGTGGGCGAACCAAAAGCAATTCATTTGTTATGCAAGATGACGGATTTGATAATCCTCGAATGCGTTCACAAGGTCTTTCCATGCCTGCGGTATCGTCAGAGGGCAGAGCTGCCCAAAATGATTACAATAGCGCGGCATCTAACGCTATCCATACAGGTAGAACTCGTCAAAGCATTCAAGTTGGGAATATATCAAGTTCAGTAAGCCATAGTTCCTTAAATAATCAAGCATCAGAAAGAAACGCGGCATCAAAAGTCGGAAATAATGCATCCAATAAAGAGATTAATCAACAAGGCAATGGCCGGGGAAGCGTTCAATCCATTGATCATACTCAAACCCATCGGAAAACAGAAAATGTAAACTCGGATTTTTCTAGTACCAATCGAAATGGGAATCAGGCTGAGAAGAATAGCACCTTACAACAAAATGGCAATCAAATTTCTCGTGGTGGGAAAACTGAAAACAACTCCAATATCCAAGGAAGTCAACGCCAACAATCATCACAACAAAATGGAAGCTTTTCAAATTCTCGGCGCTCGAATTCTGGGAATACCTCTTCCGGAAGTAATCGTTCCAATCAAAACAATACCAAACGCTCTAATGCAGGGGGTGGAAATCGTCTTAATCGTGGCAGTGGTGGATCCAGCAATGGTGGAGGTGGCAATCGCTCTGGCGGCGGCAGTAATTCTAACCCACGTAGTCGCGGTGGTGGGCGCTAACCTAAAAATTAAATGCAATGTCTATGCGTAAACTTGGATTTTTCACGCTCATTTTTTCTTTGTTTTCTCTCAGTGCTTGGAGTCAACTTTACTCTTATCAAATGCTTCAAATGGCCGATGTTAGTCCCCACTTCAGGAGCGCGAGATATAGTTCAGTTAGTGGGGCTTTCTCAGCTATTGGACCGGATCTGTCGAGCATTTCTGATAACCCGGCGGGTATATCTCTAATAAAGTCTTCACAATTTTCTTTCACCGCTGGCGGTATGCTACAGCAAATCAACTCTACCTATCTGAATTCTAATGGAATGGCTGACCAAATAGGTGTCCCCACTTTTAACTCTCTAGGTTTTGGAGTTACCTCTGAAGGTGGAAGCAGATGGTCGGTTGGATTAACACTGAATCGTCTTGCAGATTATAATCAATCCTTGACATTTTCGGGCCTAAATCCTTCAAACAGTTTGTCGGCATCTCATGCCATAACGGCCACAGAAATCACTTCATCTTTGGGTTTGCCACCGGAGGGTATTAATGATAATAATGCGCCCTTTGAGGTGACAAATGCTTATCTCGGATGGCTTGTAAACTGGGATTCAACTACAAATAGTTACCAATCTCCTGCGCCTGACTCCGTGTATCAAAGTGGTCGATACGAACGCAGGGGTGGGTTATATGAGGCGGCTTTGAGTCTTGGAAGAAGTTATCTTTCAGATCGAGTACATATTGGATTTTCTGTAGGGATACCCTTTATGAATCATAAAAATCGCATGATTTTTAATGAAGAAGAAGCCTCTTCTTCATATAGAGGTTTCTACCGAAGTGAACAACGCACGCGAGTTCAAAATGAAGGGTTTGGAGTTAATGCAAAGTTTGGAATTGTGCTAAAGCCTGTAGATGGCTTTCGGTTAGCTGCTGCCGTCCATTCACCAACGCGAATGTTCATTACCGAAAACTACAATGCAAAGATTACATCGTATGTGGATACGCCGATAACTAGCTCTAGCGGATTTTGTCTGCCATGCCAAGAAGCTTCACCTAGAGGTGTATATGAATATTCTATGCGCATGCCCTGGCGGGCCAATATCGGACTTGGATTTGTAATGGACCGCGTCGGATTTATCTCCATGCAGTATGAATGGGTTGGATTGGATGATGCGCGTTATTTCTTTGGAAGTGGTGATGGTGCCTTAGAAAGAGAGATAAACAAGGAAATACAAGAAAGTTATCGCAACACGCATAATGTTCGACTTGGCGTTGAGATTGCTCCTGGTCCACTGCGGTTTCGTGCGGGAGCACACGCCACATCTTCTCCTTTAGCTAGTGAAGAAATTAATGGCTTGTTTTGGAAGCACGGCATCTCTGGTGGGTTTGGTGTTGTTGGAAAGAATATGGCCTTAGATTTTTCTTATGTTCAAAACCGACAAAATCAACGGGATATGCCTTATGAAAATTTTGGGGAGACGTCGCCTCAAGTCATATCAGAACTTACAAGGCATTATGTAGGAGTAACGCTTAGCATGCGCTTACAATAGCAGGTCAAATGATGTTAACCTCTCGTTCTAATTGAATGCCGTATTGGTTGTCAATGTCTTCCATGATGGCACTTGACAGGGAAAGGATTTCTTGTCCATTGCCCTCGCCGTGATTTATAAGCACTAATGCTTGGTTTTTATAGACACCTACCTTGCCATAGGTCTTACCCTTCCAACCTGCCCGATCGATCAACCATCCCGCGGGAACCTTTATGTTGTCTGTTTGATCAACCTCATAACCGGGAATATCTGGATATCGTTCCTTTAATTGATCAAACTGTTTCTTTGGGATTACTGGATTTTTAAAAAAGCTTCCCGCATTACCAACATTGTTTGGATCAGGGAGTTTGGCTTGACGAATTTCAATAACGGCCTGAGCAATATCTTTTATGGTGGGGTGACTTATGTTTTTGGAATCTAAATGGTCAAGAATACCACCATAGGACGCATTGATTTTATGATCATGCTTTGTCAACTTAAAGGTTACCTCATGGATAAGGGTACGTCCTTTCAGCTCATTTTTGAAAATGCTATTCCGGTAACCCAAAGAGCAGTCTTTGTTATCCAAAACAAGGCTTTCATTACGCAATAAATCGTGGGCTTTTAAGGAAACCATGACATCCTTGCATTCCACACCATAGGCTCCGATATTTTGAATGGGTGCAGCACCTACATTTCCAGGAATCAATGCTAGGTTTTCTACGCCTCCCCATCCTTGTTTGAGGCAATGCATTACGAAGCTGTGCCAGTTAACTCCACCGCCAACACGAACCCACACATGATGATCATTTTCTTGCTCAACTTGAATCCCCTGGAGTTGGTTATGAATAATAACGCCGTTGTATGGCTTTGTGAAGACTACATTACTACCTCCACCAAGCACCATAAATTGTTTGGAAATGGAGATAACCTCACTGAGGTCTTTGATATACCAAGAGTCCCTTAAGGCATAATAATATCTCGATGAGACATCGAAGCCAAAGGTGTTTTTATCCTTTAAACTTTTATTGCCTTCAACCCAATGCAAAATAAATGGGGTTACGTTACTTGGCCTCTGCGATCTTACCGTAATCGGGTGTCAGAATGCGTCCGCAGTGCTCACAGGTCGTCACGCGTTTTTCAGCATCAATATCAATCTGAATCTGAGGTGGAATTTTAGCAAAGCATCCTCCGCAACTCTCTCTTCCAACCGAGACTACGGCCAAACCGTTTTTGTAGGAAGAGCGAATTCGTTCGTAGGCCTTCATCAAACGATCTTCAACACTAGCTTTGGCTGCCTCTCGTTGTTTGGCAAGGGCTTTTTCTTCTTTCTCAGTTTCCTTAGAGATAGACTCTAACTCCTTGATTTTTCGATCTAGCTCTTCTTTTTTAGAAGCTAACAGTTCCTCAATCTCTCCGAAACTTTCTTTTCGACTTTCCAATAATTCGGAGGATTCTCGAATCTTCTTTTCTGCGAGCTGGATTTCAAGTTTTTGAATACTAACTTCCTTCGTTAAAGCTTCGTATTCACGATTATTTTTCACATTATCCATTTGTTTCTCATACTTACTGATGAGATCATTGGAGGCGTCAATACTTGTTTTTCTCGCGCTGAGTTCGGTTTCCAGTTCCGCAAACTCTTCATTGGTACGTGAAATTCGATTTTCAATACCGGCGATTTCGTCTTCTAAATCTTCTACTTCTAAAGGCAGTTCACCTTTAAGTCGTTGAATTCTATCATACTCTTTGTCTATTGCTTGCATGTCATAGAGCGAGCGCAATTTTTCAGAGGTACTTTGTTGTTTAATCTTTTTTGCCTTTGCCATCTTTTATAGAATAATGTACAGGATTGGTATTTACCTTAGTTGAAAGGACGGCAAAATTAGCAAAATTCCTTGTTAAATAGTCTTTTATTTCCTCGATTACCCAATGTTCGCTCTCATAATGACCAATATCACACAAGATGACTTCGTCATTTGCTTCAAAAAAGTCATGGTATTTGAGGTCTGCGGTGACGTAGGCATCTGCCTTTTTACGTTTAGCCGTGCTTAACAAGTCAAATCCCGCTCCTCCGCATATCGCCACTTTTTTTATGGATTTTGTAATTGTGGAACTATGTCGAACCAAGCCAATATCTAGCTGTTCTTGGAGATAATCAATAAAGTCTTTAGATGAAAGGGGTGTTTCTAATTCTCCTATCATTCCACTTCCATGGATAGAATTCTTATTAATAATCGGGATAATGTCGTAAGCTACTTCTTCATAAGGATGATTTTGTCGTAGGGCTTGGAGAGCTTTGGATAGGGAAGTATTGGGCAGCAAGACCTCTAGTCGGCATTCCTCAACTTCGGTAAACTCACCTGCCTTACCTATACTTGGATTTGAAGAAGTGTTCCCGCGAAAGCTTCCAGTTCCTGTTCCCACATAGCTCGCGTTGTCATAGTTTCCTATACTTCCAGCACCGGCAGAAAATAAGGCGTTGCGAACAACATCAAGATCTTTTAAAGGAACATAGGTGACGAGCTTAAGCAAATTAGAATCCTCTTGAAGGATTGATCGTTTGGTGAGATTCAGGCGATCGGCTAAGGCTTTGTTTACACCATCAATAACTCTGTCCAAATTCGTGTGAATGGCATAGATGGCTATATCATGCTTTATGGCGAGCATAATGGCTCGTTGGCTATCAGATGTTGGTCGGATTGATTTCAATCCCTTGAAAACAACTGGGTGGTGTGCAATAATGAGATTGGCATCAACTGCTAAGGCCTCTTTGACTACGCTTTCGGTAACATCTAATGATATTAATGTTTTAGTTATGGTCTGATTGGCATCTCCAACAAGAAGACCGCAATTATCGTAATCTAGAGAAAGCGATAGTGGCGCCCACTGTTCTAAGACGTTGATAACAGATTGAGTTTTAAGCATTACACATGGGTATTAGATGGTGGACAAAATCGTTAATAAATGTAAAAAAGCCTTTGTATAAGTGGTATTTTCACCGAGGTAAAATTATGGTATGTCAAATTCACTTTCAACAAATAGTCTTATTGATTTAGATTACTTAAATCTACAGCCATCATCCAATATATGTAATGCGAGTCCTGAAGATCTCGTAGAGATATCCGTTAATTCTTATGGTTGCGAAATAGCGGATAATGGCGCTCTGGTGGTTATGACGGGTCGGTTCACGGGTCGTTCCCCAAAAGATCGTTTTATCGTCGAAGATGAAATCACAAAAGCTTCGGTAGATTGGAACTCGATTAATCAGCCGATTGATCAGAAGTATTATTCAGCACTGAAACAAAAAATGATCAGTTATCTGAATGGTAAAGACATCTTTACTCGAGATGCGTTTGCCGGGGCAGATAAGGAATATCGTCTTGCCGTGCGTGTCATTACTGAATATCCATGGTCAAATATGTTTGCATACAACATGTTTTTAAGACCAACTGCTGATGAGCTATTGGAGTTCACTCCTGAATGGCATGTCATTTGCGCCCCGGGTTTTGAAGCCAACCCTGCAGTTGATGGCACTAAGGACAGTAATTTTTCAATTATCAATTTTGCTGAGAAAACAATTCTTGTGGGCGGCTCAGCATATACAGGCGAGATTAAAAAGGGGATATTTTCAGTATTGAATTACACCTTGCCAGAATATGATCAGGTCCTTGCTATGCACTGTTCTGCGAACATAGGAGAATCTGGTGATACAGCGTTGTTTTTTGGTCTTAGTGGAACAGGTAAAACCACACTTTCTGCAGACCCTCAACGTGCATTGATTGGAGATGACGAACATGGCTGGACAGACTCAGGAGTATTTAACTTCGAAGGGGGTTGTTATGCAAAGGTTATAGACTTAAGTGAAGAAAAAGAACCGGATATTTTCAACGCAATCAAACCTGGAGCTATTCTGGAAAATATTGTCTTTAAAGACGGCAATGGAGCAGTAGACTATAACGATGGATCTATCACCCAGAACACCCGTGTTTCGTATCCTATTCATTATATCAACAATATTGCAGAACCGTCAATAGGGGGTATTCCCCAAAATATCTTCTTTCTCACCTATGATGCCTTTGGGGTTTTGCCT
>Ga0163109_10002202_pt1 | contig 15334 bp, 19 predicted proteins | sample CRUFie1St13metaG_FD_108704 | JGI IMG/M metagenome (GOLD analysis project Ga0163109, IMG submission 108704) | Marine microbial communities from the Costa Rica Dome - CRUD Field 142mm St13 metaG | ecosystem: Environmental > Aquatic > Marine > Oceanic > Photic zone | place: Costa Rica: the Eastern... | reverse complement strand
GACGCACCCAAAATTATCAAACAAAATTGTCTCTATCTTCTAGAGTCTAAAGGTGGTGAGGGTGTTATTCAAGAACTCTATGATTTCTTAGTTAGTAAAGGTATTGTTGATGACGCATCTGAAGAAGCAGTTGCCGAGTTAGATAAGAAAGAAGCGTCTAGTGCAGCAATGAAGTGATGTGTAAAAATGTCACCTTATATGGACACCTTACTGTAGATAGAATTATAGTTGACTTCAAAGAAACACCATCTCTTGGGGGTATTGCTAATGTCTGGTCAGGTTTAGTATCTCAGGGGCAGGGATTGAATGTTTCTATTCAACCTCTGTCTATTGGACATGCTTTGGTATTAGTTGACAAAGAAAATAATTATAGAGTTGGTAGGTGTTCTTTCAATGTAAAAGAAAACCCTGCATCTCCTACTGATTCTGATTGGCATCATATTTCTTATATCAATCAATTAAATGATATCTCTTTTGTATCAGAATTAAATGGTATTGTATCTGCTGATATCACAAAAGAGAGTCCTGAAAGATGTATTGATCAATTGAAGTATCTTGACTATCTCTTTATTGCGAAAGAAGATTTATTCATGGACATCAGAGATATTGGTGCTTTAGTTAAGGGTCATGTTATTATGCATCATCCACATGGAAGTTCCATTTCAGATGGAAAGACCGTGGAAGATTATATTCTTCCAGAGGAATTGTTTCTATCTGATGTCAATGTCTTAGGTGCAGGTGATTACTTTGCTTCTGGGTTCATCAAGTCCATGATTACTGGAAATGATCTGAAGAAATCTGTGATAAATTCTCATCACATTGCCACTAATTTACTAAAAGAAAATCTGCTATGAAAAAGTATAACCTTCTTATCCCAATGGTGGGTAGAGGACAAAGATTTCGGGACGAAGGATTTACTTTGCCAAAACAATTGATTGATGTTGGCCATCAACAAATGATTGATTGGAGTATGTCTTGTATCAAGACAGAAGAATGTAATATGATCTTTGTTATTCGTCGAGATACTGTTGATAATAATCAGATGGATAAAGTCCTGCGTTCAAAGTTTGGTGATGATATTATTATAGTCATTGCTGAGACAGAGACAGAGGGAACTGTATCGTCTTGTTTGCTTGCAGAGAAATACATTGACAATGATTTGTCTTTGAGTATCACTACATTGGATATGTATTTTGAACCTCACTTTGATCCATCAAAGGTTGATGGTGATGGAACACTGCTGACCTTTGATGCTAACAATCCAGCATATAGTTATTCTTTACTAGGTGAAGATGGATTCGTAGTTAAAACTGCTGAAAAGCAAGTGATCAGTAACAATGCACATGCTGGTCTCTACCACTTTGGTAAAGGTTCTGACTTTGTTCGTCTTTCTAAGGAGATGATTAAAAGAGATATCAGGGTGAAAAATGAATTTTACGTAGCACCATTGTATAATCTTTTTATTGAAGAGGGTAAGAAAATTGCTATTCTTCCCATTGATAGACTTTGGTCGATGGGAACACCAGACGAACGCAAACACTTTTTGGAGGAAGAGTATGCAGACCTTCAAAATAGATGAAATGAAGAGAGGATGGTTCGTTGGTGACTTTGAACCATCTGCATTTAAGAATCCTTTTTTTGAGGTTGCTCACCACAAACATCCGAAAGGTAAGGGAGAACCTCACTATCACAAAGTAACCACAGAACTCACTTACATCATTGAAGGTGAGATGCTTGTATCTGGACATCATCTTAAAGCAGGTGATATGTGGATATATGAACAGAACGAAGTTTCGGATGTTGAGAATTTAACCGATGTTAGTCTTGTGGTGGTAAGATGGCCATCTGTCCCGTCTGATAAGTATTTGATATGAAATTGATTTCACATAGGGGAAATACTTCCGGACCTAATCCATTAATGGAAAATAATCCAGAATATATTGATGAAGCTATTGATTCGGGATTTGATGTTGAGATCGATTTAAGATATCACATATTGACTCAGAGTTTGTGGTTGGGTCACGATGAACCTCAGTATAAAATTGATTGGTGGTGGATGGCAAAGAGAAACAAACAACTTTGGATACATTGCAAAAACATTGATACTCTTGATTATATGTCTACTAACACCAGTGGATTTAATTACTTTTGGCACGAGAATGATACTTATACTTTAACGAGTCAAAAAATTATTTGGAGTAATGTGAATACCCCATCAACTCTAAATAGTGTGGTTTTAATGCCAGAGTGGTCTGAGTCTGATTTTTCTAGATTAAAAGTTAAAAATTGCTATGGTATTTGTAGTGATTACATATCAAAATTAAAATGACATCTACAATTGTTCCTGCTCTCAAAGAGCTTAAAAAATTCAATAAAGTAAACGTGGTAGACGTTGGAGCTGCCAGAGCATCATTTTTAGTTGAGTTGGATCAACTTATTGATCTCAATAATGTATATGCTATTGGTATTGATCCAATCAGTCATGGTATTGAAGATCACTACGATAAATTTTATCATGCTTGTGTAGATAATGTAGATAATTCAAGAAAGCAGATTTTTTATAAAAATATATCTGATGATCAAGCATCGTCTTTATTTTCTAATAATGGAGAAATGATTGGGGAAATCGATATTCTCAATCTCAATAACATTATTAATGACAATATTCCTAATGATACGATTCATTTTATTAAAATTGATGCAGAGGGAAAAGATCTCCATATCGTCAAATCTCTTTCAGAAGATGTTCTTTTCAGAACTAAGTTTATTGCAATAGAGTGTCCTCACAATGGAGCAAGATATGATGGAGAGTTTACGAAGAATGAATGTATTGAATATTTTGACTCTATAGGATTTGATGTATTTTTCTGTCATGACACTGATAATGGATCTGGTGTTAGTGATGTTGTTTTTATTAATTCTAATAACAAATGAAAGTAGCACTTTGTTTATCTGGACAACCAAGAGTTGTTGAAGTCGGGTTTCAAAAATTAAATGAAACTATTTTGAAGAACAATGATGTTGATGTATTCATTCATACCTGGTTTGATGAGGAAAATTTAAGTACTCAGTCAGTTATTCCTGGTAGAGAGGGGCATCGTTTATCATCTGATGCTATTGATTCTCTGCAATCGTTGTATAAACCTAAGGTGTTGATGGTAGAACATCCTAAAGTTTGGAAACGTACTTTTGAATATCCACAGAAAACTTTTGAAAGAGCTCATACATGGGCACTTGAAGTTCCGTCAGGACTTGACGATGCAAAAGCATATTTGAATAATACCACGCACTGTATGTGGTATAGTCTGATGATGTCAAATTTAATTAAAGAGCAATATTCATCTGAAACTGGTGTTCAATATGATTGGATCATTCGCAACAGAATTGATTATGGACCTCATTTGGGTGTGACTTTTGAAGAAAGTCCCGAGGAGAATACAGTGTACTATCAACATAATCCTGATCATCCTGATGGTATGCTAGGTGATTGGTTTGCGATGGGTTCTAATAGTTCTATGAACGCATATTCAAGTGTATTTTTAAGTCTGTATCCTCTCGTCAAACAATCAAACGAGGATGTTGGATATTGGTGTAATGAATTACTTTTGAAATATCATTTAATGAATAATAATATAAAAGCAGAACCAATTGATCTCAACGTTCATCACTAATGAAAACAGTATTCTCTAAAGCTCCTTTAAGATTAGCAATGTCTGGTGGAGGTACAGACCTTCAACCATATTGGAGTAAGTATGGTGGAGTTGTATTGAACGGAACAATAGACCAATATGCATATTGTAAAATAGAACCTTTTTCTCAATGGAGTTTCAAAAGTGTTGATCTTGGTATAGAAAAAAACTTTTTCTTCTTTGATGCTAGTGATTCATATTATGACGGTGCATTGAAACTCTTAGTTAATACCTATCAATATCTAACTAAAGATTTGGATAGACACCCTGTTAAAATCACAACATACGTTGAGGCACCTCCTGGTAGTGGTTTGGGGAGTTCTAGTGCTTTAGTTGTTGCTTTGGTCTCTGCTATTGCAGAATATTATGGTTTGCCTAGAGGTGAATATGATATTGCAGAGGATGCTATAAAAATTGAAAGAAGTATATGTAATCTTCCTGGAGGAAAGCAAGATCAATTTGCTTCAGCGTTTGGGGGATTTAATTTTATGGAGTTTTTACCTGATGGAAGGACTATTGTTAATCCATTGAGATTGAATTACAAAACACAAAATATGATGGAATTGAATACAGTTCTTTATTATGTTGGTAAACCACGTAAAGATGCAAATGTTATTCTCAATACTACTAAAAATTTAACAGACAATAAAAAAGTTATTCAAGCAACACATAAAATTAAAGAAACATGTATTGAATATAAGAATGCTTTATTGACTGGAGATTTTAATATGATATCGAAGTTAATGAATACGTATTGGAAAATGAAAATGGAAACTAATGAAAATGTTGCTTCACCTGAGTTGATTGATGCTTATGACTTTGCTTTGCAAAATGGTGCTACTGGTGCTAAAATATCAGGTGCTGGTGGTGGAGGACATATGATTCTCTTTACTGATTTTGATAAGAGGCATCAACTTATAACTTCTCTTGAAAATAGAAAGATTGGAAAAGTAGTTCCATTTAAGTTTGTGAAACATGGTGTTGATTTGTGGAGATCATAATGAATTATGTTATAGATATTGATGATACTATTTGTATTCCAGGACCCACAGAAGAGACAAAATACACTAGTGCTAAACCGATATTAGATAGGATTGCTAAAATAAATAAATTGTATGACGATGGAAATCGTATCTTATATCTCACTGCAAGAGGTATGGGGAAATATAAGAACTCTCCAGGTCTTGCACATATGGAACATTATGAATTTACACGAAATCAATTAATATCTTGGGGATGTAAATTTCACGAATTGCATATGGGAAAACCTTCCGGTGATTATTATATTGATGATAAGGGAGTAAACTCTAATGACTTCTTCGGAAATTAAATTTATTCCAAAGGGATGGGGATTTGAAAAATGGATAGTCAATACTGAAGAGTATTGTGGTAAACTTCTTTTCTTCAATGAGGGGAAAAGATGTTCATGGCACTATCATAAAGAAAAAGATGAAACTTTTTATCTTCAGTCTGGAAAAATTCTTTTGTATTATGGAGATACTGATAATCTAGAAGATGCGAAAGATAAAGTTTTAGTTCCAGGAGACAAGTTTCATATCTATAGGGGATTGAGGCATCAAATGATTGCTATTGAATCTTCTGAATTATTTGAATTTTCTACACAACATTTTGAAGATGATAGTTACCGAGTTATCAAAGGGGATTAAATTATATCTATTAGTTGGTGGAAGGGGAACTAGATTATCTTCGGTTACTAATGGTGTGCCAAAACCTATGGTTGATGTAAAAGGTAGGCCATTTGTCCAGAGAGTGTTGGATAATTTATCTGGTTTTGATATCACTTTAGTGTGCTCCAATTTAAATTATGAATTCTTTAAAGACTTGGGAGTAGATATTTTCAATGAGGGTGATCCATCAGGAACGGCTGGATTTTTGAGTAAAGTGGATTTACCAGAATCTTTTTATGTTATGAATGGTGATACCTTTTTTTCTGATGATTTTAGTATTGATTGTGAGAAATCAACTATATTTGTTTCTGAAGAAAATATTACTGACGATGTTGGATATATTAAAGGTAATAATGGTGAGGTTCATTGTTTTGTGGAAAAAGACTCAACTGCCAGAGGAAAGGAACTTGTTAGTCTTGGAATCTATAAATTATTTAAGAAAGATTTAATCATTCCAAATAAATTGCCAATTAGTATGGAGTATGATATATTACCAGAGATGGATCTATTATATAAAGTAATTGATACTAATAGATTTGATATTGGAACACCGGAAAGACTTGAAAAATTTATGAGTTGGTTATGTTAAAAATTATTGGATCTACAGGTAACGTTGGTAAAAGATTACTTCAAAAATCAATCGATGTTTGTCGAGATCATGTAGAAGTAATTAAAGTAAGATTAGATAATGATATATTAGATTATAATTTTAAAAATCTTACAAGTGAAGATACTATTGCATTTTGTGCTGCTATTTCAGAACCAACAATATGTGCTAATAATCCTGAGTTGGCAAGAAAAGTTAACGTAGATAAGACTATTGAATTCATCGAGAATTCGATTCAATATGGGGCAAAAGTTATTTTTATGTCAAGTGATGCTGTATATGGTGATATTGATAAACCTTTTGATGAACAAAGGGAAACAAATCCTATTGGTGTCTATGGTCAAATGAAAGAAGAAGTAGAAAAATATTTTATTGGAAATAGCAATGTAAAAATATTGAGATCCTCTTATAATTTTTTTAAAAAGGATCGATTCACCTCTTATTTGGAGAGGTGTGCATTGACAGGAGAAACTGCAGAAGTATTTTCTCCATTCAAACGATCAATCATTTACATAGATGACACTGTTGATGCCATTTTAAACCTTTCTGAAAATTGGAAAGGTCCGCAAATTATTAATTGTGGTGGATCTGAAACTCTTTGTAGATCAGAGTTTGCACAGATTCTAAAAGAGGAAGTCTTTCCTAACTTAAAACTAAAAGTTGTTGAACCGTCTGAAAAATTTTATGAAGACAGACCTTGTTCGATAGCAATGATCTCTACTCCACTTATCGATATTTTAGGAAGACCACAAAAATTATTACGAGAAGCAATTCGTGCGGAGTTTGAATGAAAAAATTTCTCATTACTGGTATTACAGGTCAGGTAGGATCTCAATTAGCAGATTATGTTCTTGATAATACTGACTATCAAGTGATTGGTATGATGCGATGGCAAGAACCACTTGATAATATCTATCATCTCACTGATCGTATTAATAAGAAAGATCGTATTTCTCTTTATTATGCGGATTTAAATGACGGAATGTCTGTAAGAAGAATGATTGAAGAAGTTAGACCTGATTATATTTCTCATCTTGCAGCACAATCATATCCTAAAACATCTTTTGATATTCCAATTGAAACACTGCAAACAAATATTATTGGAACAGCAAATATTCTTGAGGCAATAAGACAAACTGAGAGATATGATCCTGTAGTTCATGTCTGTTCTTCTAGTGAAGTATATGGTAGAGCACCTTCAGGGGTAATTTTATCCGAAGATACTCCTATGCATGGTGCAAGTCCTTATAGTATTAGTAAGATTGGAACTGATTATCTTGGTAGATTTTACGGTGAAGCATATGGAATGAAAACATTTATGACTCGTATGGGAACTCATACCGGTCCACGTAGGAGTGATGTTTTCTTTGAAAGCACTGTAGCAAAACAAATTGCATTGATTGAAGAAGGATATCAAGAGCCCATAATCTATGTGGGAAATCTTTCCAGTGTCAGAACTTTTCAGGATGCAAGAGATGCTGTAAGGGCATATTTTATGTTACTTAAAGCTAGTGATGATGGTAGAATTGAACCAGGATCTTATTTTAATATTGCTGGTGAAGAATCATATTCCTTAAAAGATGTGGTTGATTTGCTTTTAAGTTTTAGTAATAGATCAGATATAGTAGTTAAAACTGACGTGAATCGTTTACGACCCATAGATGCTGACTATCAAATGTTTGATAATACTAAGATAAAAAATGTTATTGACTGGAAACCTGAAATACCTACAAATCAAATGTTCCAAGATCTCCTAAATCATTGGAGGAAACAAATTAAAGGTGGGAGAGTTCCTTTGAATCGTTGACTATTTGTTCACTTCATACTATAATGTAAAAAATATTGTTAATTATGGATAAAAGTAATAAGATTATCATCTGGGGACATAAGCATTATACAGACACTGCATCGTACTTTTTGGTATGTATCTATAGGACATTTGAAAAACTTGGATATGATGTTTATTGGTTTGATGATAGAGAATATCCAAATACTAGAGAGTTTGATTATAATAATTCTATCTTTTTTATTGATAATCAATCCGGAACAGATATCAATTGTCCTGTGATTTCTAGTGGAATCTATATTTCATGGGATAGATTTCGCAATGTGGATAAGTATCTTGGTAATGTTAAAAGACTCATTAACATGAGGGTTCCTGAGTTTAAACGTCCAAACCCTGATGGAGTTAGGTTTATTGAAGCTGATAAAGGAGTCATCTACGATAAGACTCCTGAGGTTCCCTATGAGGTAATGTATTTCTCCTTGGCAACAAACATTTGGCCAGAAGAAATGGAGATTGAAGATATTGATATTACTCGAAATAATGAGTATAATTTTATTGGGACTATTCATGCACCACGACCTAATGCAGAACCTCTACATCAACAATTTATTGAGATTGTAAAGCAGAATAATATTACTTTCAATCACTATGATGCGGAGAAAGCACATGTTCCTTCTGGTGATAGGGCAATCGACGAAGATACAAATATCAAATTGATGCAGAAGTCATTTTTTGTCCCTGACTTCAGACCACAAGAGCAGAAAGACACTCTCTATGTTTCTTGTCGTGTTATGAAAGCAATCAGTTATGGTTGCCCTGTTGTGTGTGATGCTCCTTATGTTAAAGACTTTATTGATAAGGAAGTTTTATGTGCTGAGACTGCACAAGAGATCTTTGATCTTGGTATAGAGCATCAGTATGATAAGGAAAGAATGCAACACTTGTTTGAGGTTGTGAAACGAGATCATACATATCTGAATAGGTGTAATGGTATTATTGAAATCATCAGAGGATTATGAAAAAGGAAGAGGCAAAGAAATACATTTGGAAATATTATATGAAAACTAATGTTTACTATCATATCTGGGCACCCGCAAATACAGATATGTGGAAGATCATGGTTGATGAGCAGATTAAAAGACTTTACAGATCGGGATTGGCAGAAATTGCTACTATAAAATGTGCAATTAACGGACCTCAAGCATCAAGAATTGAAAAATTTGTTTCATTATATGATTGGATTGATATTCTTGATGTTCGGGACAGTGATGAAGAATATGAGGGTTTTACGTTGAAGCATCTCTATGAAGATTGTGTGAACGAACGTGTAACCAAAGTCATGTACTTTCATACTAAAGGTATGAGTCATATGTGTGGTACTAGAGATCACTATTCTGATCGTAAAGTGAGAGCAATAAATAGTTGGAGACACCTCATGGAATGGGGTTGTATTGATAAATGGGAAGAGAATCTTGACAAATTAGATGAATATCAAGTATCTGGGGTAAACTACTGTTTGGATCCCTGGCCACATATGAGTGGTAACTTTTGGTGGGCAAGAGCAGATTATATTTCAAAACTGCAACACCCCACCAAAGATGCATTTATCAGAGAGAAAGAGGACTTCGGTCCCATTGAGCGGATGAATTTTGAAAAGTGGATTGGTATGAAGAACCCTTCCACATTCAGTTTCTATAATCCACCGTTCAGTTACGATTTCAAAGGTATGAAACCCGATGTGCAACCCACACCTCCTGGGGAACCGCACTGGTTCTGGTTGTATCGTGACGACATTCATCCACATTACTTAAAGGAATCATGAGCACAAAATTTGGATGTTTTCATACGGTGTATGAGAACAAGAAAGCAACAGAATTTATTCTACAGGAGTTTAGAAAGTATCACCCTGATGCACCATATACAATTTGCTGTGACGGTGGTGTAGATTACTCTGATCTTTGTGAAAAGTATAATGTAAACTACGTTCATTCCTATATGAGGATTGGTCGTAGAAACTGGGGACATGAGTCTGGTGTATATGGATTCACAAAAGATGAAACTCTACATTGGATTCATATGTTTCGAGAAGCAGCACGATATGTGAAGTCCTCTGGTGGCACTCACATGATTATGATGGAGGATGATGTTCTTACCCAAGGTGAAGTGAAGATTCCTCTTGAATGGGAGTGTGCTGGATTTGAAGTTCCTGAGAATAAGATTCAACCAGCATTGATGGATTTCATTAAAACAAAGTATGGTGCTAATCCAAATGTTGATTGGTATGGAGCAGGAGGGGGTAGCATCTACAATATTGATACTTTCCTAGATAACTATCACAAGATCTATGACTTCCTAGATTTTGAGTTTGATTATATTCTCAAGTATATGGATCACAGATTTGGATGGTTAGATCTCTACATGCAGATTGCATACTTTGTCTGTGGTAAAGACTATTCTATCAACACTAATTTAACTGAAACCTGGAAGACACCTAACTTCCGTGAGACTGATTTTTCTCTTGTTCATGCGTATAAGGAGCTTTATTGATGAAAATTGCACTTGTTGGACCTGGTATTATGCCCATTCCTCCTGATGGATGGGGTGCCGTTGAAAGTTTAATTTGGGATTATGCCCTTGAGTTGGATGAACTAGGGCATGAAGGGTCAATTGTAAACACTCCCAATTATGATGACATCATTGAGTATTTGAATGAGGAGCAATATGATTTTGCCCATGTTCATTACGATGTTTTTCATCCTATCATGGATAGAATTGTTGCTGAAACTAATATTCCTAAGTTAGCATTTAGTAGTCACTATCCATATATTGATCAACCGCATATGCACCGTCGTGATGGATATGATCGCATTATTGATTGGATTATCAATAACAAAAAATATTATGTTTTTTGTATTTCTAAGAAAGATTATGAGACTTTCAAGAATGCTGGAGCAGATGAGAGCACACTTCTTCTATCTGAGAACGGTGCTAATCATAAACGATTCACATATCGTAGTGAGGCACTAAAAGCTGATAGATCTTTGTATCTGGGACAGATTTATCATCGTAAGAAGCAATGGTTGTATCAAGACATTGACTCTATTGATTATGTGGGACAGGATACTGGTGCCACTCCATTCGATCAGTCTAAGAACTATCTTGGTGAGTGGAGTGATGATTATAAGCGTGAACATTTTACAGACTTTGCAAGTCTTGTTCTTTTGTCTGACGGAGAAAATGGAACACCTTTGGTTGTTAAGGAGGCAATTATCAATGGGTTGGGTGTAGTTATTTCTAAGTATGCTGCACATGATCTACCAAAGGATCTACCTTTTGTTACTGTAATTCCTGATGATAAACTTGAAGACATTTCCTATGTTGAAGAGAAGGTCAAAGAAAACCGTGAGGTCTCTATTGGTATGAGAGATGATATTAGACAATTTGGTATTGATAATTTTTCTTGGGAAGGTCTTGTAAAACTTTATGCTCAAAATATTGAGAAATTAGAACCAAATGCGAATTAGTATTATTGGACCAGACACTCCAATCCCACCCAAAGGATGGGGTGCTGTAGAATCTTTAATCTGGGATTATAAGATAACTCTAGAAAAACTAGGACATGATGTTCAGATCATAAACATCGGAGATCCGATGAAGATTCTGGGCATGATTGATGAGTTTAAACCAGACTTTGTACATATTAACTATGATGATTGGGTTCCTCTATATCCCTATATCAGATATCCTTGTGCTATAACAACTCATTTTGCTTATATTGAAAGACCCGAACTCTTGGGACCATATAAGCAGAGGGTTTTTGATGTTTTTGGACAGGTTAAACCTGTAGTCTTTGGATTATCTGATGGTATCAATAGAGTGTATGAAAATGATTGTAAGATACCATCAGATAGACTATACTTAAATCCAAATGGAGTTATGTCAGATAACTTTAGAGTGACTGACGCTCCTAAGTTTGCTGACAGATCTATTTTCCTTGCGAAGGTTGATTATAGGAAGAGGCAATGCTTCTTCCAATCAATAGATAGTCTATGGTATGCAGGTAACATTGTAGATCATAGATTTGACCGGTCCAGGAACTATCTTGGTGAATGGGAAAAGGATTATCTGTATGATAATCTGACTGACTATGGTAATCTAGTTCTACTATCTGATGGTGAGGCACACTCACTGGTTGTCATGGAAGCATTTGCTGCTGGTCTTGGAGTTGTTGTTAGTCAGTGGGCAACAGCAAACCTTGACCTGAGTAAGAAGTTTATTACTGTGATCCCTGAGGATAAAGTTGATGACTTGGAGTATGTTGAGAGAGCAATCATTGAGAATAGAGAATACTCTGTAAACAATAGAGATGAAATCTTAGAATACTCCAAGCAGTTTGATTGGACTAATGTAATTGAAAATTATTTCATACCAAATGTCGAACAGATGATTGAGAATAAGAGGAATAAAGTTGCTATTTGCTTCATAGGGACAGGGAAATATTTAAACTATCTTCCTAGTTACTATGAAAAAATTGAAGAGCACTTCTTACCTGAGTCTGAGAAGACATTTTTAGTTTTCACGGACGGAGAACTAGAGGGAATGCCCGACAACGTGATTCAATATCAACAGGATCATTTAGATTGGCCATTCATCACCCTTAAAAGATTTGAAATTCTTAATAAGGCAAGACAGGAGATCATGAAGAATGATTGGTTTGTGTTCATTGATGCTGATGCTCTGGTGACTAGTGACATTACTGAAGAAGAATTCTTTGATCCTAGTAAACCATTCTTTGGGGTACATCATCCCTGTCACTTCCTTAGTATGCCACCGCATGGTAAGTTTCCTGGTGCATTTGAGACTAACCCTAAGTGTCGTGCTGCCATCAAAGAGGGTGATGATATATCAACATACTGGCAGGGATGTTTATGGGGTGGTAAAGTTCCCTATGTATTCGAATTAATTGATGAACTTCAGAATAGAACCAATGATGATCTAAAAGATGATATAGTAGCAATATGGCATGATGAGAGCCATCTAAATAAATTTTTTATAGAGAATAAGTCCAGAGTAAATACTTTATCCTCATCTTATGCATACCCGGAAGATTTTTCTGATGTATGTAATTTTGAAGCAAAAATAGTTCATCTATCAAAAAATAATTCAAATTATCATGTCTAAAATGAACATTGTTATCTTAGGATCTGCAGGTCAGATTGGAGCTTACTTAAAAGAGTATCTGACAGAGAAAGGACACGAGGTTACTGGTGTTGATATTGTTGATGGTATTCAGAATGACCTGAGAGCAACACCTAATACATATGTTGAGCGTATTATAAGTAAAGCAGACTTTATATTCTTCCTTGCATTTGATGTTGGTGGTTCACACTACTTAAAAAAGTATCAACATACTTTTCAGTTCATCAACAATAATACACGTATGATGGCAAATACTTTTGCTCTACTAAAAAGATATAATAAGAGATTCGTCTTTGCATCTTCTCAGATGAGCAACATGTCTTATTCACCATATGGTGTCATGAAACGTGTGGGAGAACTTCATACTACTGCACTTAAGGGACTTACTGTAAAGTTCTGGAACGTTTATGGTATCGAAAAGGATATGGAGAAAGCACACGTCATCACTGACTTCATCCGTAAAGGATTTGAGGAGGGAGAATTCGAGATGATGACAGACGGCACAGAAGAACGTCAGTTCTTGTACGCTGAGGACTGCTGTGAGGCACTGGAAACAGTGATGGAGAACTTCACTGACTTTAAACCAGAAGATCCACTGCATATTACGTCATTCAACTCAACTTCCATCAAAGATGTTGCTGCGATTATTCAGGGTTGTTTCAATAAAATCGGAAGGTATGATGTAAAAATTAAACCAGGTCTTGCAAAGGATAGTGTTCAGATGGATAAGAGAAACGAAGCGGATACCTATATTACTGGATGGTGGTTACCAAAAACTGGTATTCAAGATGGTATTGATAAAGTGTTTGAGGCGATGAAAAATGATTGGGTTTAATGGCATTGGCACTATTGGAAGATTTGGTAATCAGATGTTTCAATATGCAGCACTGAAAGGTATTGCTGCTAATCGTGGATTTGATTATACAATTCCTCCAATTAATAATGAAATTCAAATTGATAACTATGGATTGTTAGAAGCATTTGAATTATCAACCAATAAAAACGTAGGTTGGATTCAATCTGATAATGTTATTCAAGAGAGGCAATTTCATTTTGACGAGGAATTTTTCAATAAGTGTCCTGATAATGTGAATGTTCATGGTTTCTTTCAAACTGAAAAATATTTCAAGCATATAGAGAATGACATTCGTAAGGACTTTGTATTTAAAGATGAATGGTTGGAACCCTGTAAAAATTTTCGTGAGCAAATAGATGGAGAGGTTATCTTTTTGCATGTTCGTCGTGGTGATCCTGGACTTGCTGACAAGAGAGGATTTAAGTGGGCATATGTAAATCTTGCTCATCAACATCCTGTACAACCCCTTGAGTATTATGAAAAGGCACTTGCAGAGTTTGATGATAGTTTACCGGTTGTTGTATTTTCAGATTCAATTGATTGGGTAAAGGAACAACCATTTTTTAGAGGTGATCGATTTATGTTTTCAGAACCTCAGGATAAGCACTCTGATGGAGCATTAGTTCCATACCTTGATATGTGCTTGATGTCTCTATGTGATCATGCTATTATTGCTAATAGTTCCATGTCATGGTGGGGTGCTTGGTTGCAGACAAATCCATATCAAAAAGTTGTTGCACCAAAAATGTGGTTTGGTTCTGACTACGCTGATAAAAACACCAAAGATTTATATTGTCAAAATTGGAAGGTAATTTGATGGATAAGAATAAAGCATTATATAAACTAAAAGGACTTCCTCCAATATTTTATTTGAATCTGGATGATCAACCAGAAAGAAAAGAATATATTGAAAATCAATTTGAATACTGGGGCATTGAGAATTATGCTCGAATCTCTGCATATGATGGTAGAGATGGTAGAGACCTTGGAGATATTCTTAAAGGTAGGTATCCTGATAGTATGTCTTCAGGTGAGGTAGGATGCACTACGTCTCATCTGAAAGCAATGGTAGAGTTTCTTAAAACGGATGCTTCATGTGCTTTAATGATGGAAGATGACTGTGATATTTCCACGGTAACTCATTGGCCTTTTACATGGAAAGATTTTTATGCAAAAGTTCCCTATGATTATGATGTAATTCAACTTGCAATTATTAATCCCGCATCAGTTTATTTGAAGATGCATAAGAGATTTGTGAATGATTTTTCTACAGCATGTTATATGATAACTCGTAGACATGCTCAAAAGTTGATTGACCTTCATGTGAGAGGTGATAAGTATAAGATTGATAATGGAGTTAAACCGAGAGCAGTTGCTGATGATTTGATTTATAATTCTGGTAATACTTTTTCTATTCCCTTGTTTTTATATAAACTTGAATTGGGATCCTCTATTCATGATGAACACATCGATGTTTTTCATAAGTCAAGTTATGAAGGACTTTGGAAT
>Ga0163109_10002200_pt1 | contig 15338 bp, 15 predicted proteins | sample CRUFie1St13metaG_FD_108704 | JGI IMG/M metagenome (GOLD analysis project Ga0163109, IMG submission 108704) | Marine microbial communities from the Costa Rica Dome - CRUD Field 142mm St13 metaG | ecosystem: Environmental > Aquatic > Marine > Oceanic > Photic zone | place: Costa Rica: the Eastern... | reverse complement strand
TAAAGAAAAAGGAATTGAAAAAGTTGCAAAATCTTACGAAGCAATTTGTAATTATATTCAATCAGAGTTGAAATGGTAAATTCAAAAAATATATATAAAAATTTTAATATCAATACTAGTTATAAAAATTCAATTATCTTAATTGGTAATTTTGATGGAGTTCATAAAGGACATCAAAAATTATTTTCATTAGCTAGGAAATATAAAAAAAGATATTCCTCAAAAATTGGTGTCTTAACTTTTGAACCGATGCCAAAGATGTTTTTTAATAAAAATCTAAATAATTTTAGAATATCTAATTTGCAGCAAAAAATTGATAATCTCAAAGATCTTAATGTAGAATTTATAATTATAAAAAAATTTGATCGAAAATTCTCAAAAATAAAATCTATAACTTTTATTAAAGAAATATTGGGAAAAAAGTTAAAACCAAAATTTATTTTTGTTAGCAATAATTTTAGATTTGGGAATAAGAGAGAAGGTAACGTTAAACAATTAATTAAATTTGAGAGAATATGTGGTTACAAGGTAATTAAACCTCAACCGTTGTTAACCAATAAGAAAATAGCATCATCATCATTGGTTAGAAAACTTTTACAAGAGGGAAAATTAGAGAGAGCTAATAAAATTTTGAATAGAAACTGGTCAATTGTAGGAAAGGTTCAAAGGGGAAGACAGTTGGGAAAAAAAATTGGTTTCCCAACCGCAAACATTGATATCAAAGATTATATTTTAGCCTGTCCAGGCGTATATGCAGTAAAAGTAAGATGGAATGGTAAAAATAATTATTCAAAAGGAATTGCTAATTTAGGCTATCGACCAACATTTAATGGAAAAAAAATATTATTGGAGGTACATCTATTTAATTTTTCTGGAAATCTTTATAATAAGTATTTAACAGTAGAATTTAAAAAATTTATAAGAAAAGAAAAAAAATTCAAAAACATTAAACAACTTAGAAAACAAATTAAAACTGATTTATTAAAAGCGAAAAATTAAAATGAGTAAATTTCAAATTAATCTACCTAAAACAGCCTTCTCCATGAAGGCCAACTTACCAACAAGAGAACCTGAAGTTTTAAAACTTTGGAAAAATATAAATCTTTATGATGAATTAAGAAAATCAAGTAAGGAAAATGAAAAATTTGTGCTGCATGATGGACCACCATACGCAAATGGAAATATACATATGGGGACAGCTTACAACAAAATTTTAAAAGACATTATCGTTAGATTTCATCAAATGGATGGAAAAGACTCAGTGTATGTTCCAGGATGGGACTGTCATGGATTACCAATTGAGTGGAAAATAGAAGAACAATATAAAAAAAATAAAAAAAATAAAAATGATGTACCAATAGTTGAATTTAGAAAAGAGTGTAGGGCTTTTGCAGAAAAGTGGATAGATGTTCATAAAGATCAATTTAAAAGATTAGGAGTTGTTGGGGATTGGAATAATTATTACTCTACAATGAGTTTCGATGCAGAAGCCCAAATTGTTAGAGAGCTTGGAAAGTTTTTAAAAGAAGGAAGTTTATATAGAGGCTTTAAACCAGTTTTGTGGTCTACAGTTGAAAAAACAGCTTTAGCAGATGCAGAAGTTGAGTACCAAGATCATAAGTCAGATACTATTTATGCTTCTTTTCCTGTCAAAGCATCAAATATAAAAGAATTAAATGGTTCTGAAATAATAATTTGGACAACAACTCCATGGACTATACCTGCAAATAGAGCCTTAGCTTATAATGAAAGCTTAGATTATTCTTTAGTAGAAATAAATGATGAGGGTGATTTTAAAAATAAACGAATTGTTTTCGCGGATGCTTTATTAGAGTCTGTAGTGCAAAATTGTAAAATAAAAAATTATAAAAAAATTAAAAAATTAAAAGGTAAAGATTTTAAAGGTACAATTTGTAATCATCCTTTTTTTAAATTAGGTTATGACTATGAAATACCAATGTTAGAGGCACGCTTTGTTACAACGGAACAAGGAACAGGGATTGTTCATTGTGCACCAAGCCACGGCCCAGATGATTTTAATTTATGTTTAAATAATGGAATAAAAGCAATTGAGACAGTTGATGGAGATGGAAAGTATACAAATAATGTAGCACTATTTGAGGGAATTCATATTTTCAAGTCTAACCCTATAGTAATTGAAAAATTAAAAGATCAAAAAAAACTTTTATCTAATGGTGAACTTATTCATTCCTACCCTCACTCTTGGAGGTCTAAAGCACCGTTAGTTCATAGAGCAACACCTCAATGGTTTATCTCAATGGATAGTCATAAACTGAGAAGCAAAGCTTTAAAAGCAATTGATGAAACAACTTTTTATCCCAGTAAAGGAAAAGAGAGATTGAAATCGATGATTGAAACAAGGCCTGATTGGTGTGTGTCTAGACAAAGAGTATGGGGGGTTCCATTACCTATTTTTATAAATAAAAAGACTAATGAAATTTTGGTAGATGATGATGTTTTTGAAAATATTGCACAAATTTATGAGAAAGAAGGTTCCGATTGTTGGTTTTCAGATAACAGTCAAAAATTTCTAGGAAAGAAGTATAAATCCGATGATTATGAAAAACTAAGTGATATTGTTGAAGTGTGGTTTGACAGTGGTTCAACACATTCATTTGTTTTAGAAAAAAGAAATGATTTAAAGTGGCCTGCATCAATGTATTTAGAGGGCTCAGATCAACATAGGGGTTGGTTTCACTCTTCTTTATTAGAGTCTTGTGGAACGAGAGATAGAGCGCCATTTGAATCTATTCTTTCACATGGGTTTGTTGTTGACGGAAAAGGTTTAAAGATGTCTAAATCTTTAGGTAACGTAATCGCACCAGAGGACATCTTAAAAAAATATGGAGCGGATATACTAAGAATTTGGGTCGCTTCATCAAATTATGCAGAGGATTTAAGAATAGATTACTCAATATTAGATCAACACGCTGAGTCATATAGAAAAATTAGAAATACATTTAGATATCTTCTTGGAAATTTAAATGACAAATATGAAAATTTAGAACTGGAAAAACTACAAGCAGATAAATTACCAGAATTAGAACAGCTGATGCTTCATAAGATTTACAAATTAAATTCAAATTTTATTGAATATTTTAAGAATTATGATTTTCATAATCTTTATAAAGAGTTATTAAATTTTTGCACAGTAGATCTATCAGCTTTTTATTTTGATATAAGGAAAGACACTTTATATTGTGATCCAAAAGACTCAAAAAAAAGAAAATCAACTTTGCTGTTGTTGAATGTAATATTAAATTCTTTAATTAGATGGTTTGCTCCAATTTTGTCATTCACAACTGAGGAAATTTATCAGCTTGTTTCTAAAGATAAAAAAAGTGTTCATTTAGAAAATTTTTTGAATATTCCTAAAAAATTTGAAAATTCTAATTTAAGTTTAAAGTGGGATAAATTACTTAAGATTAGAGATGTTTGCAACTTAAGTATTGAGGAAAAAAGAGCAAGTAAGGTTATTGGATCAAGTTTAGAAGCAGCATTAGTAATAAAATTAAGTGAAAATAATCAAAAGTTTTTAGATGGAATAGACTTAGCAGAACTATGTATTACTTCTTCAGTTATAATTGAAAAAAATAATAGTGATGAAATTATAGTTGAAACAACAAAAGCAAAGGGAGAAAAATGCCCTGTTTGTTGGAAGATAAGCAACTCACCATGTGAGAGGCATCACATCAAGTAAATAAATATGTTAAAAAAACATTTATTTAATTTCTCCATAGTAATTTTAATATTCATTATTGATAGAATAAGCAAACTTTTAGCAATTAATTTTTTAGATAATTACGGGGAGTATGGTTTCAAAGTTACATCTTTTTTGAACTTTAATTTAATTTGGAATGAAGGAATAGCGTTTGGTTTACTTTCATTTGATCAAAAATTATATTACAACTTTTTGACAATTATTATTATTTTAGTAACTATTATTATTCTTTTGATGATAATTAAAACAAAAGGTTTAGAAAAAATTGCCTTTATGATGATTTTTGGAGGTTCTTTAGGAAACATTTTCGATAGATTGGTTTATGCTTCTGTACCAGATTTTATTGATTTACATTTTAATAATTTTAATTGGTTTATATTTAATGTTGCTGATATATTCATCTCTGTGGGCGTAATTTTATTAATATATTATGAATTTTTTAATAAAAGAATTAATGAGTAAATTATTTTTATTTTGTGTAATAATCATTTTTTTAAGTGCTTGTCAGGCAGCAAAAGATGGCCTTACCCAAAAAAAAAGATCTAACGCAGATGAGTTTTTAGTTGAAAAAAAAAATCCATTAGTGCTTCCTCCGACTTTTGGCGATCTGCCTTCACCAGAGAGTAGTAAAATTGAACAAAAAAATGAAGATGAGACAAGTGATATTAAAGATTTATTGAGTAAAGATGGCTCAACAAAGAGTCAATCATCTAAAACTACAGGAACTTCAAATATTGAGTCCTCAGTTTTAGAAAAAATTAAAAATAGATGAAGATAACTGAAGCCATTTATTTTAAAAATTTTAAAAAAAAAAAGGTTAATATAAGACTATTTAAATTATTGAAAGATATTACTTCAAAAGAAAATCAGATTATTCGATCATTAACTAGTTCATATCAAAATTCATATTCAAATAGTATAATTTTAAAGTTAAAAAAATATTCAGAAATTAAATTAATTGGCATGGGAGGCTCAACATTAGGTGCTCGAGCAATTTATAGTTTTTTAAAAGACAAAATCAAAAAAAACTTTATTTTTGTAGATTCTCTTGAGCCAAAAAATGACAAAATTAAAAATAAGAAAAGTTTTTTAAATTTGATTATTTCTAAATCAGGAAATACCTTAGAAACAATAACTAATGCAAATATTCTAGTAAAAAAAAATCATAAGAATATTTTCATCACACAAAATCAGAAAAGTTATTTAATGACATTAGCAAAAAAATTAAAAGCTGAAGTAATACATCATAATGATTTTATAGGTGGCAGATATTCTGTATTGACAGAAGTTGGAATGTTACCTGCAGAATTGATGGGTCTTAAACAAAAAAAATTTAGACAATTTAATAATTTAATCAAAAACAAAAATTTTATGAATTCTTTGATTTTAAACGTCGCAAATATCCATGAATTAATAAAAAAAAAAAGATATAATTCTATAATTTTAAATTATGATAAAAACTCATACGATTTATTTAGTTGGTATCAACAATTAGTTGCAGAAAGTTTAGGTAAAAAAGGCAAAGGACTATTACCAGTTATTTCAAGTATGCCCAGAGATAATCATAGTTTAATGCAATATTACTTGGATGGGAACAGAAACAGCTTTTTTACATTTTTTTTTGTAAAGAATGAGCCGAGTGACAAAATTGTAACTAAAGATGTTTTAAATTCTCATTATTATCTAAAGAATAAAAATGTTTTTAAAATACGTGAAGCACAATTTTTAGCTACACAGAAAGTATTTAAAAAGAAAAATATTCCGTTTAGAAGTTTTTATCTAAATAAAAGAAACGAAAAAAGTTTAGGAGAATTATTCACTTTTTTTATTCTTGAAACTATTTTGTTAGGAAAATTATTGAATATAAATCCCTATAATCAACCTGCTGTCGAACTTATAAAAACAGATACAAAAAAAATACTTTTATAAACTAATCCACAAATTGATTAAAAATGATTTTTGATTTTCCGTAGTTTTCTATTCTTATTAATTTCATTTTTTCATTATATTTTTCCTCTGTATCTTTATTTCTGTGAATAATAATTATACCTTTTTTATCTACAATCTTCATATCATGAATAAGGTCTATAATTGAATTTACATTCTTATCCTTAAAAGGTGGATCTAAAAAAAATAAATTAAATTTATGATTTGAAATTTTAGAAAATTCTTTTAGTTTAGTTACATCATTTTCTATTATTTGACATTTGTTTTCACAATTTAGAGTTTTAATATTTTTTTTTAATATTTCTAGAGTTGGAACATGCTTTTCAACAAAAAAAACTTTCCTTGCCCCTCTAGATAAGCATTCTAGACCAAAAGATCCTATTCCAGAGTATAAGTCTAAAACATTCAAATTTTTTAATTTATTATCAGTCAATTTTGAGTGCTCTAAGATGTTGAATATTGACTCTCTTACCATATCTTTAAGTGGTCTAGTTGATTTATCAACTGGCAGAAGTATTTTTCGTCCTTTGAAAATTCCAGCGATAATTCTCATTAATTGATTACTTTATAACCGATATCTTTTCGATAAAATCCATCGGTCCAATTTACTTTTTCAATAATCTTATGTACTTTCTCTCTTGCAGTTTTAAACTCATTTGAAACTGATACAAAATTTAATACTCTTCCGCCATTAACAATTATTTTGTTATCTTTTTTTTTTGTTCCAGCGTGAAATAAATAATCGCCAGTATCTAATAAAATATTACTAAGGTTTGGAATTTCTGTGCCTTTTTGAAAAGATTCAGGATAGCCTCTTGCACAAAGAACTACACATAAACTTTTTTTATCTTCCCATTCAATTAATGTTTTATCTAAAGTTTCATCACAACAAGAATTGATAATTTTCACTAAATCAGATTTAAGCCTTGGAAGAATAGTTTGACACTCAGGGTCTCCCATTCTTACATTATACTCGATTAGATATGGTTCGTTATCTACAATCATTAATCCAGCATACAAAAATCCCCTATAATTGGAGTTAAGTTCTGATAATCCTAATATTGTGGGTTTGATTATTTTTTTAAGAATTTTTTCCTCTAATTCTTCAGAAATTAGCCTTGATGGAGAATAAGCACCCATACCTCCAGTATTTTTTCCTTTGTCACCCTCAAAAACTCTTTTATGATCTTGTGCAGTACCAAAACATTTAAATGTTTTACCATCACTTATTATAAAAAAACTCATTTCCTCACCTTCAAGAAATTCTTCAATTAGAATATTTTTAGCTTCACCAAATTTTCCATCAAATATTTCTTTTATCGCTGTATCTGACTCTTTTTGATTATTACATATGTAAACACCTTTTCCCGAAGCTAAATTATCAGCTTTAATTACAGCGGGATAGTTCCAACCTTCTAAATATTTTTTTGAGTCAATTTTATTTTGAAAAATACCAAATTTTGCAGTTGGAATTTTATATTTTTGACAGATTTTTTTAGTAAATATTTTTGACCCTTCTAATTGGGCAGCAATTTTATTTGGTCCAAAAACTTTAATCTTATGTTTTTCAAAATAATCAACAATCCCCTCAACTAATGGTTTTTCTGGTCCGATTATCATTAAATCAATTTTTTGTTTAAGTATAAAATTCTTAAGATCTTCAAAATTATTTGCATCTAAATCTATGTTTTGGGCGATAGTGGAAGTTCCAGCATTGCCCGGAAAACAAAAAATTTCACTGATTTTACTAGATTTTCTTAATATAGCACAAAGAGCATGTTCTCTTCCACCACTTCCAACTATTCCAACTTTCATATAACAATATATAAACTAAAAATGTTAAAAAAATTAGCTAAATTAAAATATTTACCAAATAATTTTGAAGTTATTCAGAGCGGTGATCATGTAATTTGTGCTATATCAGGAAAAAAAATTCCGATTGAAAAATTAAATTATTGGAATGTAGAATTACAGGAGCCTTATTTCTCTTATATAGAAGCTTCAATTAAGAGAGAAAATAAATGAGCTATTTCCATCTATTATGGGTCCATATCCATTGCTCAGGATTTTTAATTATCATTTTTTCAAGAATTTTATTTAATTTTAAAGTTATATAGTCAATTGTATCATTATTTGAGAAAGATATAGGTTCATGAATAACTAATTTAAAATTATCGTTTTTAATTCTTTCTATGTAGATAGGAACTACTTTTGCACCAAACTTTTTAACAAATTGAGCTGGAATAGTTGTTGTAGATGCCTCGGCATTAAAAAAATTACATTTAATACCCTCAGAAACTCTTTGATCAATCATTAGTGCTATTGAGGTTCCCTCTTTGAAACTTTTGAGTAAATCTTTAGTTCCTGAAATGCCTTTTTTGATTTGTTTTTTACATATATATCTCTCTCTAATTTTTTCCATAACACCATTCAGATATTTGTTATTTAATGGCCTATAGATTGCTGCTAAATCTATTCCAGATTTTTCTAAGTGCATTGCCATTAATTCAAAATTACTAAAATGGCCTGAGATAAAAATAACAGGTTGCGAATCTTTTATAATTTTTTCTAAATAATTTTGGTTTTCTATTATTAAGTTTTTATCATTTCTAAAATTTTTAATAAATATATATTCTGAAAATATATATCCATAGTTAGCCCACATTTTTTTTAAAATTTTTTTTCTCTCATTTAAGTTTGATTTTGGAAATGCTTTTAATAAATTTTTATGACTTAATTTATTAGACCTAAATAATGGTCCAATAAAAGTAAAAATCTTTCCAGATAGCATTCTTGCATACTTTATTCCTAGTAATCTAAAGATAGATAATAAAAAGATTATCACAATATATTGAATAAAATATTTTAAATTATTCATGAAATTTTTCTTTAATAAAATCAGTCAATTCTTTTTCATTTTCAATGATTAGATCAACCTCTAGAAGATTGATATCCTCTTTACCTAAATGTGAAATTTTAACATAATCTTTTTCTGTTGTTATTATCTTAGCACCTAAATTATTCGCGTGTTTTTTTATACTGATTATGTCACTTTCATTATACATGTAATGATCTGGATATATTATTTCATCAATAATATTTAATTTATTTTTTATTAAAAGACTCTTGAAATCATTAGGATTACCTATGCCTGAAAATATTAAGTATTTTTCTGATTTATCAAATTGGTCAATATTTAATGGTTCAAAATGTGTATAAAAAATTTTAATATTTGGGTTAATATTTTTAATTAGTTGAATTTTGTTACTCATATCTTCTCCATTTTTTTTCAAGAAAACACAACTGTATTTTTTAAGGCTTTTAATTTTTTCTCTTAAAGGTCCCGAAGGCAGTAATAAACCATTACCTAGCCAATTTTTTTGATCAAAACAAACAAATTCAATATCATAACTTATTTTCTTATCTTGAAGCCCATCATCAAAAATTAATATTTTTTTTTTCATTGAAATTGCCTTATCTATTATCTCTTTTCTATCTTTTGAGGATATAGTTTCAGTTTTTTTCTCTAAAATAATTTTTTCATCCAAATGTTTTTTGTAATTTTTATTTGCAGTTACAACTTCATATCCCTGTTGATTTAAAAGTTGATAAAGTTTTATAGTTGTTGGTGTTTTGCCTGTTCCTCCAACGTATATATTTCCTACACAAATTGTCTTTATCCTTTGATCTTTTTTTTTAGATTTAAGGTCCAGTAATATATTATTTATTCTAACAGGAATTGTGAAAGGCAAGAGTAAATAAGATAGCAAATTTGGTTTTTTTAAATCCCAAAATTTTGGTTTAATAAATTGCATCCTATAATAATAGATCAATTTCTTTACATGTAAAATTTAGAATTTTTTTTCCAATTAAACTTAATTGTTTTTGTTTCTTAACTGAGTTGTTTTTCCTCGCAAATAGTTGATATAATTTGTTGATTGTTTTTAGCTCATTATTTGTTTGATAAGATATTTTTTTCATTTTTAAAAATTTGTATATTTCTCTAAAATTTGACACATGAGGGCCATGCATAATATTACACCCATATCTTGTTGCTTCGAGAGGATTTTGTCCACCATGATTAATAAGAGACCCTCCTAAAAAAATATTTTTACAGACGCTATATACAGATTTTGTTTTTCCATATGAATTTATAATAATAATTTCAGCATCAGATCCTATTTTATTATTAGACTCAAAAAGATATGTTTTTAAATTCATATTTTTTAACTCATTAAATATTGTTTCTGATCTTTCAATATGTCTTGGAATAATAATAGTTAATAAATTTGGATACTTTTTTTTTAATTGAATGTGTATTTTTGCACAGAATATTTCTTCACTGGCATGAGTGCTTGATGCACACCAAGATTTTCTAGAGGTAATAACATTTTTAAGTTTTTTATTAATCATTATTTTTTCATTTTCTGATTGAGTAAATTTTAGATTTCCAAAAAATTTTGTTTTTTTAGCTCCTAGTTTTTTTAAATAATAATTAGATTCTTTGCTTGAAGCCAAACATGAGTCAAAATTACTAAAGATTTTTTTTGATAACCTAGGAAATAATTTCCATCTTTTAAATGTTTTTTTTGTTATTCTCCCGTTTAAAAGCATTATGGGTATTTTTTGATTTTTTAAATTTTTAACCATATTAGGCCATACTTCTGAGTCTATAAAAAACACAGATGATGGTTTCCAATAACTGATAAATTTTTTCGATAAAAAGTTTGTATCTATAGGATAGAATTGATGAGTAACTTTTTTTAATTTTAGTTTTTCAATAACTTTTGCAGAACTCAGGGTATTAGATGTCACTAATATTTGGTTTATTTTTTTATTTTTCTCTAAAATTTCAAAAATAGGTACAACACTTTGTAATTCTCCTACACTTGCACCGTGAAACCAAACAATTTTTCCACTCCTTCTTCTTTTAGAAAAAAAACAAAATTTTTCTTTGAATCTTTTTATATCTTCTTTTTTTTTTAATAATCTTATGATTATAATTATTGGTGATAATATTAATATTAAGTTTATTAATATTCTATAAACTATTAGCATTACGATTTTTTAATTTGTTTTTCGTAAAAATTTTTGTAAGCATCTGAAGATAGCAATAAATCATCATGACGACCTTCCCCGATTACACTACCTTTATCAATAACATAGATTTTATCAGAATTGAGTATTGTTGAAAGCCTATGAGCAATTACAATTGTTGTTTTTCCTTGAGTAAGAAAACTAATTGCCTTTTGAATTTTATTTTCAGTCTCTGCATCTAATGATGAAGTAGCTTCATCTAATAAGATTATTGAACTTTTTTTCAGTATTGCTCTAGCTATCGAAAGTCTTTGTTTTTCTCCACCAGATAATCTAACGCCATTTTCTCCGATTAAAGTATCATATTTATTTGGTAATTTTTCTATAAATTCGTCAGCAAAAGAAAATTTTGCAGCTTCTTCTATTTGTTCTTGAGTAGCATCTAAATTTGCGTATGCGATATTATTGCGAACTGTATCGTCAAATAATGTAGTATCTTGACTAACCAAAGAAATATTTTTCCTTAAAGAAAATATTGTTGAGCTATAAATTGATTGGTTATCAATCTTAATATCACCTCCCATAACATTATAAAATCTAGGAATAAGATTTAATATTGTTGATTTACCTGCACCACTTTGACCTACAAGTGCAGTCATTTTTCTTCCAGGTATACTTAAATTTATAGTATTAAGTATCTGTCTTTCGTTTAAGAGATAATTAAATTCAACTTTTTCAAACTCTATTTGTCCATTATTTATAATTAAATCTTTAGCACCCACTGAGTCTTTAATCTCATTTTCATCATCTATTATTGGTATAATTCTTCTTGCACCTGATAATCCCTGCTGAACTGCAATATTCAATGTAGCTAGAGACCTTACCGGCTGATAAGCAAGCATCATAGCAGCTAAAAAAGAAAAAAAATTACTTACTTCTAATTCATCATTAATGACTAATTTTGCCGAAATAAATATGATTAAGGCAATCATAATACCTGTAAGAGACTCCATTATTGGAGAAGCTCTTACAAAAACAATATTAATTTTTCTGGATGCTTCTTTTAGTGTATGAATAAGATCATTAGCTCTTTTTTTTTCATAGTTTTCTTTTTGAAAAATTTTAATTAATTTGTGGTTTTTGAAGATTTCAATTAGGTAGGATGTTAATAATCCAGCTCTTTGCATTTGTTGAGTTGAAACTTTTCCAATCCTTTTTCCAAGAGTTCTAGCTGCAAAACTTGCTAAAGGTATCATTATAATTGCAATTAAGGACAGTTTCCAATTTTGATAAAACATGACCGATAATAATCCAATTAAAGTAAGGCTATCTTTGAATAAATTTAAAATGGCTGTACTAATTAAATTAACAATCATATTTACATCATTCATTAAATTTCCAATAAATTTACCCGAGTGCTTGTTATCTACTAATTGGGTATCTGCTTTGATTAAAGATGCAAACATATCTGTTTGAATATCTTTTCTGACTTCTTCAGATACATTTATCATTATTACTTTAGCTAAATACAATGAAGCACCTTTAACAATAAACGCTAAAATAATAAGAGCGGGAATTAATATAATTAAATTTTGGGATTTGTTTATAAACAATTCTTTGATTGCAGGATCAAGTAAATAAGCAACAGAGGAGGTACTTGCAGCTAATATAATAGAAAAAAAAACAGATATTAAAATTTTATTAAGATATCTTTTTGTATAATCTCTATATAATCTTTTAAGTATTGTTATATTATTCATTAGTAAACCTTGCCGATGATTAATCCTATTAAAACTAAAGCACCTAAAATATTATTAGATTTAAAAACATTGAAGCAACTGTTAGCATTCTTTATTTCAAGATTTTTTAATTGTAAATAAAACATTTGAAAGAAAATTATAGTTAAATATATATAATAAAATTTATTAAATCCCATTTGAATACCAATAATGATTAATGAGAAAGAGAATATTGTGTAACATAAAAATAAAAAATAAAACGGGTTGTTTTTAAATTTTATTGAAGTTGATTTTAATCCAATAATTTCATCGTCTTTGATATCCTGAAATCCGTAAATTGTGTCATATCCAAGTGTCCAAAATATGGCCCCAAAATAAAAGATCAAAGGAATTAAAGTTATTTCATTTGTAATTGAAGTCCAACCAAGAATTAAACCATAATTAAATGTAATACCCAAAAAAAGTTGTGGCCAGTATGTATATCTTTTCATTAAAGGATATGTGAATGCTAAAGGCATTGACCCTAAAGCTAATAAAATAGAAAAAAAATTAAAATTAATTAAAACACAAAATGCTAATAAACATAAGATTGTTGCATATATTAATCCTAATTTAACTGATATTTTTTCAGATGCGATAGGCCTATCTTTAGTTCTAAAAACTTTTCTATCAAATTTTCTGTCTATGATATCATTAACTATACATCCCGCTGATCTCATAAGAACTGCACCTAAAAAAAATAACAACAAATAAAAGAAGTAAGTTTCTTTTTGTTTAGAAAAATCAAAACCTATAGTAAGCCCCCAAGCACACGGCCAAAAAAGAAGCATATAGCCTATTGGTCTTTTTAATCTTGTTAATTCAATAAATAAATTTATTTGGTGCATAAAAATTTACTTGTAAATAACAAAGGCAAGATTGATAATCAAACTGATTCGTATGAATATAGATTACACGGTAACAGCTTTGATGTTTCCAGCAATTCCCTTGTTAATGGGTGTGTATAGTAATAGATTTCACACACTCAGTAATTTGATTAGAAGATTACACGATGAGCATGTTTATGAAAAACATATACCTCCAGAATGGAAGAAACAATTTTTGAATCTTAGCTCAAGAATTAGTCTTTTGAGATGGACAATTCTATTTGCAGCTTTTGGATTTTTATTCAATATGTTAACAGTATTTGCATTGTATTTGGCTGAAGTTTTTGTTGCAAGAGTAATTTTTGGTTCTTGTTGTCTATCTATGATTATCTCAATTATTTTTTTTATAAGAGAAATTCATATATCAACAAATGCTCTTAAGCTACATATGTCTGATATGGATGTAAAAGTAGATTAAGGTATTATTACAGCCGGACCTATTAATAATCTGGCCTCTAAATCTTTATGAGCTTGAGCAGCATCTTTAAGAGAATATTTTTTTGAAATTTCAACACTAAACTTTTTTGATAAAATTGCATCAAAAACTTTTTTTGCCGACTCTTCAAGCTCTTCTCTTTTTACGGTGTAATGAGCGATAGATGGTCTTGTAAAAAAAAGTCCTTTCGCATTTATATCTTTTTTAACATCGATAGTATCTACATAGCCTGAAGCATTCCCAAATGCTACCATCATTCCTCTAATTTTTAATGTTTCGATTGACCCTTTAAAAGTTTTAATTCCGACACCATCATAAACTACATCAATTCCATTTTTACCAACAATTTTTTCAACTTCTTCAACAAAGTTTTTTTCAGAATAATTAATTACGTGATGACAACCATTCTTTTTAGCTATTTCCTCTTTAGCTTTTGAACCAACAGTACCAATTACTTCAGCACCCAAAGAATTTGCCCATGGACATAAAATTTGACCAAGCCCACCTGCAGCAGCATGATATAAAACTTTATCACCTTTTTTTAATTGATAAGCCCTATGTAATAGATATTCTGCAGTAATTCCTTTTAATGTAATACAAGATGCTACTTCATCAGAAATTCCATCAGGGACAGAAACTAATTTTTCTTCAGGCATTATTTGTTTTTCCGAATATGCTCCAATAGGCATCGAGGCGTGTGTTACTCTATCACCAATTTTGAATAACTTTACCTCAGATCCGATCTCTTCGACTACGCCACATGACTCAAGTCCTATCCCACTTGGTAATGGAATAGGGTAGAGGCCTGTTCGATGATAGACGTCTATAAAATTAAGACCGATTGATAGATTTTTAATTAAAACTTCTTTTGGTCCAGGCTTAGTTATCTCAACATCCTTAATAACTAAAACTTCTGGTCCACCAAATCTATCTATTTGAATTGATTTCATAATTTATTTTACAAATGTACCATTATGATAATCTTGAACAGCTTGTAAGATCTCTGCTTTAGTATTCATTACAAATGGTCCACCCCTAGCTATTTCTTCATTTATAGGTTTTCCTGAAATAACTAAGAACTTTGCATTAGATTGTGCTTTAATATTTAAACTCTCACCTCTTGAGAGTAAGATTAAAGTGCTATCTTTAACTTTTTCATGTTTCTTTTCACCAATCTTTATTTCACCGTTTATTAAGTAAACAAATGTATTGTGTGTAGAGGGTAAATTAAAATTAAATTCTTTATCCTTCTTTAATTCAACATCAAAATAAATTGGTTCAACATTATGCCCCTTAACTGGTCCTTCAGCCTCTTTAAATTTACCTGCTATAACTTTAATTTGTTTGTCGTTATCTTTGTGAAGACTCATTTTATCTGCATCAATATAGATATATTCTGGTTTACTCATCTTTAATTTTGCAGGCATATTAATCCATAATTGAAATCCATGAAGTTTACCCTCTTTCATTGCTGGCATTTCAGAGTGAATAATTCCACTTCCTGTTTTCAT
>Ga0163109_10002199_pt1 | contig 15344 bp, 13 predicted proteins | sample CRUFie1St13metaG_FD_108704 | JGI IMG/M metagenome (GOLD analysis project Ga0163109, IMG submission 108704) | Marine microbial communities from the Costa Rica Dome - CRUD Field 142mm St13 metaG | ecosystem: Environmental > Aquatic > Marine > Oceanic > Photic zone | place: Costa Rica: the Eastern... | reverse complement strand
ATCAGGGTCCTCGCCCCACTCTGGATTTTGATTCAGCGTATCTGCGGAAAATGCATCAATCAGTGAGTCATCCGTTCCCGCGTACAGCTCTTCAGCCTGCTGTTGACTCTCAGGATTCTCAATCCTTGATTTTAAGCGCTCAATAGCCGTTTCTGAACCCGCTATTTCTTTTCGCCCAGTCGGCTCTTCAATCTCTGCTTTAAGACGCTCTATTGCCGTTTCCAAAGCCCCTTCCTCTGGAGTGATCTTGCCGCCGAGTTTAGAGGCTGACTCTAGCGTCGTTGTAAAGTTTAGCTCTGATACCTGAGGGGAAGGTGAATCAGAGGTCGGGTCATCCGATCTAGCGCTCGAACGCTTTTTCTTAAGCGTACGAAAGCCCACCAAAATGACGGCGACCATTGTGAGAAGTATCAGTGCGCCTTTACCTAGATCATTACGCGAGAAGGCCTTAGCTTGATCCCATAACGGCAGCCATTCATCAATATCAAAATCGAAGCCAAACACAGTTTGGAGGTAAGCTTCCATCTTCGCACGTGATGGTAACCACCTAGTGAGATCGTATCCTAGGTCGGTGTTTGCTCGCATTGTCTCCGCTTCTGAAAACGAAGGCTCGCTGTTTTCCGTGGCCTCACTTGCGATGACCTCAACCTTCGCATCCATAGCGTCGAGCTTCGACTCGAGGGCCATAATCTTCTCATCAAACTCTGACTTTGTAGGCGACACTTGAGAATCCGGAATCCGAACCTCAACCGACTGCTTCTCTCTGGCCTCAGTTGCGACCTCTTCGAACCTGGCATCCATGGCGTCGAGTTTCGATTCCAAGGAGGTGATCTTCTCGAGGAGCTCTGTCATCTTCAAACTGCCCGTATCGTTCGCAGCAGGGTTTGATGTAAGACCGGACGCGCGGTTTTGTTGAATCTGAGACTGGTCCAAAGGCTCGGTGGTTTGAGTTGCCGCGGATACAGAGAACTCTTCAGTTTCTTGCGTATCGGGCACCGATGGGCTTAGATCCGGCGTATTTTGTATTGATGTAAGCTTTGGGTTCAATTTTTGATCAACGAGCTCGGTTGCAGGTCTGAGTTTACGAGGGAAATTTTTCGTTGGCGCTTTCATATGCGCATCAAAACGCTTCGCTGCATCGATCGCTGACTCTTGCGCCAGACGCTCAACCGAGGGCACAACGAGGGTTTTACCTTTTTCTAGGGCATTGACGTTGTTGTATTCAAATGTATCTGGATTTTCGTCGTAAAGGGCCATCATTACCTGCTCTATGGTTAGAGAATCAGGCTTCACAGTGTTAGCTAGGCGCCAAAGTGTTGAACCGTTTCTGACAATCAATATTTTATTATTGATTTTCGTGGACGCCGCTGGAACGGTGGACCTCTCGTCGGCTGTAATTTTGATGTCCGATTTTTGCGAAACCAATTTAGAATCTGGTTGTTTTATCAACACGGGTTTCGTCGCGATCTGGACGGAAACTGGAATCGATACCGGACCATTGGGCGTAAATACTTCGATGAGCGTAGTCAGGTCTGATTTGTTCCACGCTGTTGCTGTTCGAATGACCAGATCAACCTGATCGCCGTTGGAGTCGATAGCGTATGTAAGCCCTGACAAATATTCGGGACGATCAATACCTTGTTCTGTAAACGCCAATTCTGACGCGAGTAGTGGAAACAATTGCGCGGGCTTAATTGATGCGAGGTTGTTTATCTCTAGCCGGACCTCCAGCGGCTCTCCCTGATGAGACAATGCAATTGGCGGTCTCCAATCAAATCCGTTGGCCATTAATGACCAAAGAAGTAACGGAATCGGAGCCAAATGTCTCATTACACTTTCCCTAACGCATCGACAAGTATAGTTTTTGCCTCTTTGGCCCAAATCGTCTTTTCCAGATCCGCGGTCAGCATCATATGAACCCAGTCGCCTGCCACACGACGAGCGCTCACCCTGATCCCTTCGTCATGGGCTACCCGACCAGAATCAGGTGAGATACTCAAGCCTTCTGTGTAAGCCTCCGTCCCAAATCCTGAAATAAGATCGGCAACGTCGGGTGAGCATGCTTGCAACCACAAACTCGCATGCAGAGTATAGAACGAGTCAGTCTGCAGACGCTCTAACGAAATGACAGTATCACGCAAGGCACCAATCGACCTAAGTGCATTCACCTCGCCAGACTCATCTAAAGTTCGCGCGTTAAATGCTAACGTGCCCCCAAACGGCTCGGGATTTGGATCCCTGCCATTAAATAACTGCGTCACCTGCGACGCCAGTGCCTCAACACCGCCAATATGTTCCACCGCAGGCTCTCTCACGACACCATGAAGCATTTTGATGTTGCCTGATTCGAGGGGCTCAAAAACTACTCTCAACATCGGGAACAGTGATAGATTTGGACGGAAAGCAACCGCATGCCCCTTGTAAGTTTGCTTCAGGTCAAACACCAAATCTGCACTTTCGAGATCGGCCTCACTATCGAGCTCAATCACCAGAGTATGTCCTCGGAACCGTCGTGCCTCGCCAGCCGACTCGATGGCATCAACCAGTCGTACGCGATAGTCACTCTCTACAGAATCAATCGCCTCCAAGATTGAATCACAAAGACCGGTCCCTGCGCCTGTAATAACGAGTTCAATCACTGAGTATGCCTAAGGATTGCAAGCATCCGCTTCAGTGGTTCAGCAGCACCCCAAAGTAGCTGATCACCCACGGTAAATGCATTGAGATATTCTGATCCGAGATTCATTTTACGAACACGACCCACGGGTATTCTGAGCGTCCCTGTTACGTCCGCCGGAGTCAACCGCTTCATAGTATCTTCACGCTCGTTCGCGACTAGATCAGTCCACTCGGTGCTCTTTGCAAGTACATCATTAATCTCATCGATCGGTACATCGGTTGTGAGCTTGATCGTGAGCGCCTGGCTGTGGCAGCGCATCGCACCGATACGCACACAGGTTCCATCGATTGGTACTGGGTTACCTTCTCGACCGAGGATTTTGTTGCACTCGGCCATTGCCTTCCACTCTTCACGGCTCTGGCCATTCTCGAGCCTACTATCTATCCATGGCAGTAGACTACCGGCCAACGGATAACCAAAATACTCGGTCGGAATTTCGTCCCCTCGCAGTGCTTCAGTTACCTTACGATCGATGGCTAAGATTGCTGAGGATGGTGTCGCCAATTCGCTGGAAACTTGTGACTGCAAATGACCCATCTGCGATAGCAGTTCACGCATATTATTTGCACCCGCGCCACTGGCCGCTTGGTAGGTCATTGCAGTAACCCATTCAACCCAACCCTCACGAATCAAACTCCCTATAGCCATCAGCATGAGACTTACTGTGCAATTACCACCAATAAAATCTTTACGTCCATCAGCCAACGCCTTGTTGATGACATCATGGTTTACAGGATCTAAAACAATTACACTGTCTGCAGACATTCGAAGAGCGGACGCGGCGTCAATCCAGTATCCGCTCCATCCCGATGCTCGAAGCGGTCCATACACCGATTTGGTATAATCACTTCCTTGACAGGTAACTATAACGTCACAGCTCGCTAACTCGTTCGTAGCCGTCGCATCAAGTAACACTGGTTCAGTAGCTTCAGACGGTGCATCCTCGCCAACCTGGGAGGTTGAGAAGAATACAGACTCAAGATCCGAAAAATCATGATCGGCGCGCATCCGGTCCATCAAAACGGATCCGACCATGCCCCGCCACCCTACAAATCCAGCTCGCATTTTTTTCCTTAATTCAGTGCGTCAAGCACGGCCTCACCCATCGCTCTGCATCCGACGACCTTCTCGCCCGATGCACCCGTCAAGATGTCTTTTGTCCTGTACCCAGAAGCCAATACATTTTTCACAGCCTCTTCGATCGCAGCAGCTGCCTTTGAGGTATCGAGCGAATGAAGTAACATCATCGACACAGATAGAATTGTCGCCAAAGGATTGGCTATATCCTGACCCGCAATGTCTGGCGCTGAGCCATGGCATGGCTCATAAAGCCCCTGTTTTTGGCGATTTAAAGATGCAGATGGAAGCATACCAATAGATCCTGTCAGCATTGCGGCAGCATCCGACAATATGTCTCCAAACAAGTTACCCGTCACCATCACGTCGAATTGCTTAGGTTGGCGAACAAGTTGCATGGCCGCGTTGTCTACGTACATATGTGACAACTCGACTTCGGGATACTCTGTACCCAACCGCTCCATCACTTCACGCCAAAGCACGGTGACTTCGAGTACATTCGCCTTGTCTACCGAGCATAGTGTTTTTTCTCTGGCCATCGCGGCATCAAATGCGATGCGACCAATCCGCTCAATCTCTGATTCCGAGTAGCGATCAGTATTAAACCCCACGCGCTGACCCGGTTCACCCTCAATTCCACGAGGCTCACCGAAGTAGATTCCCCCGATGAGCTCTCGGACGATCAATAAGTCTAATCCACTCACGACATCTTCTCTGAGTGTCGATGCAGATGCTAATTCCGGATACAGAAATGCAGGTCGAAGGTTAGCGAATAAGTCCATCTCCGCTCGGATTCTCAATAACCCCTTCTCAGGACGCTTATCCATCGACAACGAGTCCCACTTAGGGCCCCCGACAGCGCCAAGAATCACAGCATCCGACTGTTTTGCCTCGGCCAAAGTCTCAATAGGTAATGGTTCTCCGGTGGCATCTATGGCAGCTCCGCCAATCAACCGAGTTTCCATCGTCAAACCAAGCGAGAAGAGGTCATTCACTCGATCAAGAACGCGGCTGGCCTCGTGCATGATTTCAGGCCCTATCCCATCGCCTGACAATAAAAGAATGTTTGGCATATTCGGTATTTACTCTCTAAACAACCACGGGGCTTCTATCGCACGCCTTTTCTCATAGGCATGAATCGCGTCCGAGTCTTTCAACGACAGGCCGATCTCATCCAAACCTTCGAGCAAACATGTCCTTCGGAATGCGTCGATATCGAATGAGGCGCTGAAACTTTTGGGGGCGGTAACCTGCTGTGTTTGCAGATCAACTGATATCTCGACAGGCATTTCAGCATTTGCCAATCCAAACAAGGTATCTACCTCAGCCTCCGTCAACACCACCGGCAACAGACCATTCTTGAAACTATTATTAAAAAATATGTCCGCAAATGATGGTGCTATCACTGCCTTAAATCCATATTCAAGAATTGCCCATGGGGCATGTTCCCGACTCGATCCACATCCAAAGTTATCCCTTGCCAGTAAAATCGTTGCACCAACATATTTTTTATTATTCAGCACAAAGTCAGGATTCAACCGACGAGCCGAATGATCCATACCGGGCTCACCAGGATCGAGATAGCGCCAGTCGTCAAAGAGATTAATACCAAAACCTGTCCGCTTAATGGACTTCAAATATTGCTTTGGAATAATCTGATCGGTATCGATGTTGGAACGGTCTAAAGGAGCAACCAAACCGGTTTCTTTAACAAATTTCTGCATGGTCTGGTCCCTACAACCACTCTCTCACATCAACAAAGTGCCCCGCAATTGCCGCAGCGGCTGCCATAGCAGGGCTCACAAGATGGCTTCGTCCTCCTGCCCCCTGACGCCCCTCAAAATTACGATTAGATGTAGAAGCACAATGCTCACCTGGACCCAATCGATCGGCGTTCATTGCCAAACACATCGAGCAACCAGGATCACGCCATTCAAATCCAGCGTCGCGAAAGACTATGTCGAGGCCTTCTTCTTCCGCCTGTTCCTTTACCAAGCCAGATCCGGGTACGACCATCGCTTGGATAACTGAATCGGCTACGCGCTTGCCGTCCACGACTCTGGCCGCCTCGCGCAAATCTTCGATTCGGGAGTTAGTACAGGAGCCGATGAATACCCGATCCAAGTGGATGGATCCAATAGGTTGGTTGGGCTCAAGGCCCATGTACTTCAGCGCACGCTCGATTGCACTGCGACGAATCGGATCATCGTCCAGTTTTGGGTCTGGCACATGCCCCGAGATACCGGTGACCATCTCAGGATTGGTTCCCCAAGAAACTTGTGGTTCTATCAATGTGCCGTCTAAATAGATTTCATAATCAAAGCTAGCATCAGGGTCGCTAACTAGGTCTGCCCATGCCTCTGTTGCACGACCCCAGTCCTCTCCTCTCGGTGCAAAGGGACGGCCTCTAACGTATTCAATAGTCTTTTCGTCGACGGCCACGAGCCCCACACGGGCACCCGCCTCAATTGCCATGTTGCAGACGGTCATCCGTCCTTCTATCGATAATGACTGAATCCCCTCACCCGCAAATTCTATGGCACAGCCAGTCCCTCCGGCTGTACCTATTTGAGCGATAGTCGCGAGAATCACATCTTTCGCTGTCACACCAAATCCTAGAGGACCTGTCACCGTAACACGCATATTCTTCATCTTTTTCGCAACTAGGCATTGCGTTGCAAGCACATGCTCTACCTCACTTGTACCAATCCCATGGGCCAATGCACCGAAGGCTCCATGGGTCGCAGTATGACTGTCACCACACACCACCGTCATTCCTGGAAGGGTTGCACCCTGCTCGGGCCCAATCACATGCACGATACCCGCTCGCGGGTCACCCATCTTGAATTGGGTGACGTTGAAGGATTCACAGTTCTGGTCGAGTGTTTCAATTTGTAAACGGCTGGTTGGATCTCCGATGGCTGAGACCCCTGAAGATTGATTCTCAGTTGGCACATTATGGTCGACGGTCGCTAGGTTCGCCGACAGCCTCCAAGGCTTCCGTTCTGCTAACACCAGCCCCTCAAATGCCTGAGGCGAGGTCACTTCATGTAGCAAGTGACGATCGATATAAATCAACGCACTGCCATCGTCTCGCTGAGTAACGAGATGACTATCCCATAACTTGTCGTAAAGAGTGCGACTGGGCATTTCAATCTCCGTACAAAACCCGTGTATTAGTTTATCAGAAAACCTCAGATACCAAAGGCTCTTGGCTACAAAGATTCCACACCTAATTGCGCCTTCTTAAGACCAAACCAAGCAATTAAGGCAGTAAATCCAGTCAGAATCCCTGAAGCGATGAACGTCATGCTACCGCCAAGTATCTCCCAGGTAATCCCAGATAAAGTGGCACCCAGAGAACCGCCCAGACCAAAAACAAATCCGCTATAGAGTGCCATCCCACGGCCTGATAACTTCCCAGGGAACCACCTTCTTATAAATTCAATGCTGACCGAGTGGATTGCTCCGAAGGTAAACGCATGCAGAAGTTGTAATCCAACTAAGAGCCATGGCCAGTCTGGATAAATCCCAATGAGAATCCATCGCATCGATCCAAAGACCAAAGAAAGAGTTAGAAGCAGTCGTAAATCAATTGATCGAATAAAATGAGGAAGTACGAAAAATAAAATCACCTCCGCTAGAACGCCGAGAGCCCAGAGCTGACCCGCCTCAAACGCGGTATACCCGTGCGATTGGACATACATCGTAAAAAATACATTCATCGGTCCGTGGGTCAATTGATTCAGTGCCGTGACGAGCAGAAAAAGCATTACCGATGCGTTCGTCAAGCGCTTGGTTATACCCCCTGCCTGAAATGCTTCCGAATAAGTCGCGGCGCGTCTGGGCAGTGTCAGGGAAATCAATACTGAAATAACTAACCCAACAATGATCAGCCATGGAAGAATCCCATAGTCAACCTCAGAGAAAAGCCAACCCGAGGCAAGCATCATCAGTATGAAGCCAACTGAGCCCCACACTCGGATCGATGAATACTGATGGTGATCAGAACCCAAATACTCGAGAGTCAATGTATCGAACTGAGCGATGATCGCGTTCCAGAATACACCGAAGAGTGCCAGCACCAAGCACAAACCGATGAAGTCGACGTCAAGTAACAGTAGCCCGGCCGCGAATGTTGAGCCGATAATTCCGACCTGCACAATACGCAAACGATTTGGTACAAGATCACCCAGTGTACCCCATAGATAGGGCGCAACAGTTTTAGAACCTGTTAGCACACCGATCGCAATACCAATCTCGAAAGCACTGAACCCAAGGGACTGAAAAAAAGGACCAAACCAACCTATACTGAGTGCAACAATCGCAAAGTAGAGACCATAAAGACCGCCAAGTCTTGCACTTGGAACTCCATTCGTCACGTAGAAGCGAGCCCAGGGATAACCGGGGTTTGAGTTACAACATGACCATTCTGACCGCGGTGTCTGAGTGCATGATCGATTAGCACCAGAGCAACCATCGCCTCGGCAATCGGCGTAGCGCGAATGCCGACGCAGGGGTCATGCCTACCCTTGGTGATAACTTCGGTCAACTCACCCTTCCTATTAATGGTTTTACCTGGTGTCGTGATCGAACTGGTTGGCTTCAATGCCAAATGTGCAACTAGTGGCTGTCCGGTACTGATACCGCCTAACACGCCGCCAGCGTTGTTGGTTAGGAAACCGTCGGGAGTCATCAGATCACGATGTTCCGAACCACGCCGGTCTACAACCGCCATACCCTCGCCTATCTCAACCGCCTTCACCGCATTTATAGACATCAATGAGTGGGCTATATCCGCATCTAAACGATCGAATACGGGCTCGCCCCAGCCCGGTGGTAAACCGTCTGCCACAACAGTCAAGCGCGCACCAATAGAGTCCGCGTCACGTCTCAATCCAGTCATGAACTCATCTAGCTCCTTCAAACGATCGGGGTCAGGGCAGAAGAAGGGATTAGAGTCAACAATCGACCAATCTCTGATCTCGCAGGTAATCGGGCCCAACTGAGTTAAACATCCTCGAACCGTGACCGAAAACAGGTACGAGAGGACTTTTTTTGCAATCGCGCCCGCAGCTACGCGCATTGCGGTCTCGCGCGCAGAGCTCCGACCCCCACCGCGATAGTCACGAATTCCATATTTGTGCTCATAGGTGTAGTCAGCATGTGCTGGGCGAAATACGTCTTCGATTTGTGAATAATCTCTAGACCGCTGATCCGTATTTCGAATCAAAAGAGCAATGGGTGTACCTGTGGTCATCCCCTCGAAAACTCCAGATAAAATTTCTACCTCATCTTTTTCTCGCCGCTGTGTCGTGTGTTTACTCTGACCAGGTTTACGGCGATCCAAATCAATCTGGAGATCTTCAATGGAAAGAGGTATTTGTGGTGGACAACCGTCAACAACAGCAACAAGCCCGGGGCCATGACTTTCACCCGCTGTTGAAACTGTAAAAAAGGTTCCAAAAGTATTTCCGCTCATATTACTTTCCGATTAAAAGTTCGAGTATAACGTGTTCAGTTCGTCCTTTGAGAGCACACAGATACCATGCCCTCCGTGCTCAAAATCGAGCCATTGTATAGGTTTACCGGTGCGACCGGTGACCTCTCGATCTAACAGGCCCCAAGTGTTGCCAACCTCAAGAATCATGATGCCCTCATCAGAAAGCCAATCAGTGGCTTGACTCAATAAGCGTCTAATGAGTTCTAATCCGTCTTCGCCTGATGCCAACGCAAGCTCAGGTTCTTTTTGATATTCCGGTGGCAAGCTAGCCATATCCTCCGCGTCCGCGTACGGTGGGTTACACAAAATAATGTCGAATACAACATCTAACAGCCCATCGAATCCATCTGATTGAATCACTTCAAGACGATGATCAAGTTGATGAAAAGCTACATTAGCCCTCGCAACGGCGCAGGCCCCCTCGTCAAGATCGGCAAGAACTCCAGTACTTTCCTCAAAGCTCAACGCTGTCGTAATGCCGAGACAACCCGAGCCGGTGCAAAGATCAAGGAACCGAATAGGGCGGTCCATCGGCGCTTCGAACCACGGATTAAAGTCGACCTGAATGAGTTCAAATATTGGACTCCTAGGAATCAAAACACGCTCATCGATGATAAACGGTAATCCTGCGTACCACGCTTTTTTCGTGAGGTAGGGTACAGGAATACGGCAACGAATACGCTGATCAATCAGTCCCAACAAAAGTTGCCTTTCGGCTAAGGTTAGTCTTGCATCAAGTAAGCGTTCATCACCGTCTGGAGGTAATGCTAGGGCACCAAAAACCAGTGCGAGCGCCTCATCCCAAAGTGAATCGTTGCCATGGCCCAATTCAATCGGATACCTTGCAAATTCAGACAAAGCGAACCGGAGGAAGTCGCGAATCGTAAGAAGTTCAGTCATGCCAGAAGACTAGAGAGATGCTGTTCAGAGGGCAAGCAGACTTTGAAACTCTGAAGTTTCCCCATATGGTTTAAATATGACTGATGATTCTTTCAAAACACTGATGCTCGAAATCGGGGTCAAACAGACCAATCGTAATCTTCGCATCCGTCCTTCTAAAAAAATGTCGTCCGAAGCTATCGAAAGTGCTCGTGCACGCGCTGGGGACACTGTCACAACCTGCTCAGGACACGGCCTTTCCACTGAGGAACCGGCGCCCATGGATAAAAACAAGCCGCTGGAGTATGTTGCCTATAAGGTCGAACGTAGTGTTCTTGCTTTATTGGATGAGGCCCCATTTCCAGCTCAATATGAGGTAGATCTTCACGGCCATACCGTTGACGAGGCGGCCAATACGATAGCTATGTTGTTTCAAGTTATGATTGAGCGTCGATTAACACATATCCGGATAATTCATGGTGTCGGTCGGCACAGTCGGCACGGTCGCCCGCTGCTTAAGGCCTACATCAACCGATGGCTAAAGGGCAATCCCGACATTGTCGCGTTTGCGAGTGCACGTCGATCAGATGGCGGTGTCGGTGTCGTCAATGCAGTCACTAGTGGATTATTTAACGATCGTTGGGGACGAACTTGACCTATTTCTTTCTTTTCACAAATTTCATCAAGCGGCGCTTCCTCTGCATCTGCCTCTGAGTCAACCTATTTTTCCGAGCAGCAAATGGATTGTCGCTCGACTTGAACTCAATTTTTATTGGGGAACCGGAAATATTTAGGACTCGACGATAGATGTTTTCAAGGTAACGTCGGTAGGCCTCCGGTACCTCCTTGGTTTGGTTACCGTGAATAACTATCAGCGGCGGGTTCATTCCTCCCTGATGTGCGTAGCGTAGCTTAATACGACGGCCCCTAACCATAGGAGGTTGGTGGTCAGTAACTGCGTCCTCTAGAATTTGGGTAAGCGCATTTGTAGAGAATTTGATAGTGGCTGCGTCGTAGCCCTCTTTGATGGACCCATACAGATCACCAACACCGGTGCCGTGCAATGCTGAGACGTAATGGACTTTCGCCCATGGAATGAAACTCAGCCGCCGCTTCAATGTTCCACGGACTTTTTCGCGAATATCTGAATCTAAATGATCCCACTTATTAACCGCAACAACCAGTGCACGCCCAGCATCCACAATGATTCCCATCAGATGCATATCTTGCTCCACAAGGCCCTCTTGCGCGTCAATAATTAAAATCACCACGTTTGAATCAGCTATAGCCTGCAGCGTTTTGACTATCGAAAATTTCTCTACGGTCTCGCTTACTCTGCCACGACGACGCACGCCTGCGGTATCGATAAGAGTGTAGGTCTCGTTGTGACGCTCGAAAGGTATGTAAATCGAGTCTCGCGTGGTGCCTGGTAAATCAAACACCACCACCCGCTTTTCGCCGAGCATGCGGTTAACTAAAGTGGATTTACCAACATTTGGTCGACCCACCACGCCAATACGGATCCCCGGCGCATCTTGGCGTTCTTCCTCAGAATCTGAGGATTCCATGTCAAGCAAACTGAAATGGCAAAGCAACTGATCACTTAGTGCGCCCACCCCTCGCCCGTGGGAGGCGGCTATTGCCAGAGGCGTACCGAAACCAAGCCCAAAAAACTCTGACAAAACGAGCTCCGCATTCTGTCCATCAATTTTGTTTGCAACCAACCATACTGGCTTATCGGCCCGTCTTAGAATGTCCGCTATCGTCTGATCCGATGCGGCAACGCCACTCGTAGCATCAACCATAAACAGAATGGCGTTGGCCTCTTCTATAGCGGCGCGGGACTGCTCGGCCATAGCTGCGTCAATTCCGGTTTCGTCGCCTGTCAGACCGCCCGTGTCAATCAGGAGAAATGAATGACCGGATAGACTAGCCCACCCATATTTTCTGTCGCGCGTTAGACCGGGTTGGTCTGCTACTAGTGCTTTTCGACTGCGTGTTAACCGGTTAAAGAGCGTCGATTTACCAACATTAGGACGACCAACAAGCGCAATGACCGGTGTCTTCAACGAATCAATTCCACAAGACTCAATCGGCCATCCAATAGCTGCACGAGTACGCCAAAATCAGAAACAACGGGTGCTACTTTCCCCTTTCCGCTTCCGATATCCAATCGACCAACGATTGCTCCTGTAGTGGGGGAGAGCAAATGTAGCTCACCCTCTAGATCGACAACCGCGACAAAATCATCTATTACAACTGGAGCACTTAGTTCTCGAAATTTTAGTGCTACATTGGCCCAGAGAAAATCTCCCGATCGCGCGCTGTAAGCCGAGATCGTGCCGTCTGTCTCAACTACAATTACCGAATTGAACGCAAGCAACGCTCCGGGATAGGCATCAGAATCAAGACTCCAGATAAGTTGTCCGTTCCCTGCATCCAAAACGCTCACCTGTCCGTTCCGGGTCGCCGTTACGATACGATTTTGCCGGACCGATGGTGCACCTTTAGAATCAACAATTCTCTTTAGCGGACTGCGGCCCCGCGAGACGGCCACTTGGCGTTCCCACGCAATACGCCCGCTGTCCGCCCTATAAGCTACAATCCTTCCAGAGCCCCAAAGGACGAATAGCGTACCGCCTTCAAGTGTCATTGGAGAACCGCCACGAATACCGACACTGGATTCTTTCGCTTCCTCAACCCACACTGTCTCGCCGGTTTGCGCGTTAACGGCCAAGATACGACCAATTTGTGTTTTGACAAATACCAGAGAATCTGTCGCAACTGGAGGTACTACTGCACTACTGGGGAGAACTATTTCGAAGACTTTGGCCCCGTCATCCCGTGCGAGCGCAACCAACTTTGCATCGGCCGTGGCTACATACACATTTGTCGAATTCAAGCCTGTTCCGCCCAATATGACGCGGTCGAGGTCGACGTCCCACAATTGGTCTAGTTCGGAGTCCAGAAGATAGACCTCACCGGCGGCCGATGCTGTAGCAATTACTTCATCTTGGACCGCCGGTGCCAGTCCCGTCTGATCGCCACCACCTAATGAAATCGATTCAACCTTGCCTAGTTCAACAACTTCATTAATTTGTTGGAGTGGTGTCGGTTCTTGCTTTTCCTGAACGCTCGAACAAGCGACGAGCGATACTACTACCAACAAATAAAACAAGCGACGCATTTTCAACCCTCAGGTAATGAAGATAATTTAAGGTCGATAACCGCCGTATTTAAACCCGCCTCAGTAAGTGATGAATGCGCCCGCAAATAGACTTCTCTTGCCTCTATCAACCGATCCATCACCACCAGTATGTCCCCCTCAAGCTCGCTACGCGACCCCGAGAAGTATCCGCCTGACATACCACGAACCCGTCTTAATGCCGCGTCAACTTGCCCCAACTCCAGCTCCAGTTGAGCCAAACGAAGCGAGACCATTGCTTTTAGTTCAGGTAACTTCAATTGTGACTCCGCTAGGATAAGTTGGCTCACGGCCAAATCAAAATCGCCACGTTCAACTGCCTGCGCAGCAACAATCCCGGCCCCAATAGCTGCATAATTACTATCTGGATGAGCCTGTTGCAAACTGTCGGCGACCGTAATTAAGCGCCCAAAATCTGCGTCTGTATTCTCGTTAGAAAAGTCAATGGCCGCTAACTCGATCAGTTCCTGATAACGACCGGCAGCATCAGTTTTTTGATTCACTTGATCCTCCTGCCAATGCTGATATCCGAGTACAGAGCCAACGCCGACAACGATTGCAATCAATAACCCTAGTCCATTCTGCACAAGCCAGCGTTTGAGCGCCTCGCCCTGTTCTTCATCAGTTTTGAAATAGTCCATTACGAGTCCCTAAGTATTGACATCCGCTTCAAAAGTCCGGCCTCTGAAAGGGTTTCTTGCTCACCGCCTCTGAGTGGTTTGCAGACAATATGTCCGCTTTCAAGTTCAGATTGACCGATGATTAATCCAAAAAGTGCGCCAGATTTATCGGCTCTTTTTAACTGGCTTTTCAGACTACCTCCTCCGATATGAGTCAGCACACGGAGCGAGGGAAACTCTTGTCTCAAAAGGCGAGCGAGCTTTCTGATCGCTTCTTCACACGCTTGCTTTTGTGGCATCAAATATACATCGGCTTGAGTTCGATAAGTATCGGGAATTACCGCTAGCGCTTCCATTAATAAAACGACACGCTCCATACCCAGTGCGAATCCGACACCTGGAGTTGATTTCCCTCCTAAGTGATCGACAAGACCATCGTACCGACCGCCCCCACAAATGGTCCCCTGTGACCCTAGCGCTTCAGTGGTCCACTCAAAGACTGTGCGACTGTAATAATCAAGACCACGCACTAAGAGAGGGTTAACAGCGAACCCGATGTCAGCATCTTTCAGCGCGCGTCTTAACAGATCAAAATGCTCTCTGTCAGCCTCGGTTAAATAATCCATCAATGATGGTGCGCTGCGGAGTAACGCTTGCGTAGAGTCATTTTTGGAGTCAAGGACCCGCAGTGGGCTGCGCTCTAGACGCGCCAAACTGTCGCGATCTAATTGATCTTTATGTGCAGCCAAAAAATCAATCAGTGCAGTTCGGTACTTGGCTCTCGCCTCTGTTGATCCAATGGAATTGATTTGCAGTGTTACGCAGTCACGAATGCCCAACTCTTTCCAAATTTGGTCGGTTATTTCGATAAGTTCTGCATCCATTAAAGCATCTGCGATACCAAAACATTCGACGCCGATTTGGTGGAATTGTCGGTAACGCCCTTTTTGTGGCCGCTCATGTCGAAACGCTTGTCCTTGGTACCAAAGACGCTGGGTCTGATTATGTAACAGGCCATGTTCGATGGCTGCTCTCACCACACCAGCTGTGAGTTCAGGCCGAAGGGTTAGACTATCACCCGAGCGATCCTCAAATGTATACATCTCTTTTTCAACGATATCAGTCACATTTCCAATCGATCGCGCAAAGAGCTCGGTATCTTCAACAATCGGTGTTCTAATTTGAGTGAGCCCGTAGGCGCTAAAAATCCGTTGAACTATTTGCTCTAGATAACGCCATGCGCCAACTTGGTCTGGGAGAATATCTGACATGCCCCGGACTGATTGGATTCTCATTAATGCGTATCCGTCGAATGCGCGATGAGTTTAGCGCGTTCTTGTTCTTTGATTTGGACTTGTTGACGAATCATCGATTCCAATT
>Ga0163109_10002197_pt1 | contig 15350 bp, 16 predicted proteins | sample CRUFie1St13metaG_FD_108704 | JGI IMG/M metagenome (GOLD analysis project Ga0163109, IMG submission 108704) | Marine microbial communities from the Costa Rica Dome - CRUD Field 142mm St13 metaG | ecosystem: Environmental > Aquatic > Marine > Oceanic > Photic zone | place: Costa Rica: the Eastern... | reverse complement strand
GATCAGGATCAGGTAAAAGTTTGTTCATGCAAAACTTGGCAGTGAACTGGATGGAAGCAGGACTCAATGGAGTGTACATTACACTTGAATTGAGCGAAGGATTAACTGCTATGCGTATTGACAGTATGCTGACTAATACACCAAGCAAACAGTTGTTCAAGGATATTGAAACTGTTGAAATGAAAGTAAAGATGATGGGCAAGAAAGCAGGTGCATTACAAATAAAGTATATGCCTGCACAAAGCAATGTCAACGACATAAGAGCTTTTGTGAAAGAACTTAGCATCAAGCAAGGCAGAAGCATTGACTTTATGTGCATTGACTATTTGGATTTGCTGATGCCAGTTAGTGCAAAAGTATCGCCAAATGACTTGTTTGTTAAGGACAAGTATGTTTCAGAAGAACTGCGTAACTTGGCAAGAGAACTTAACATACTGTTTGTTACTGCTTCACAGTTAAACAGAAGTGCAGTTGAAGAAGTAGAGTTTGATCATTCGCACATAAGTGGAGGTATTAGTAAGATTAATACTGCTGACAATGTGTTTGGTATATTTACAAGTCGTGCAATGCGTGAACGTGGCAGGTATCAAATACAGGCAATGAAAACTAGAAGTAGTAGTGGTGTTGGTATGAAAGTGGACTTGGAGTTTGATATAGAAAGTTTGCGTATACGTGACTTAGGAGATGATGAAGAGTATCAACAGTTTAAGAAACAGTCAAGTTCAATATATGATCAAATCAAAGCAAAGTCGATACAAAGTGACCCTGCGGCAGAAGCTACTGTAGAAGATGAACCAGGCAAGATAGTTGCTGATGTACAAAGCACAAAACTTAAACAAATGTTAGCAGGTATCAAATCAAAAGGATGATAGTTCAAAGCCATAGCGGATTTCAACCGCTTAAAGAAGTATGGTTAGGTGATGTTTATCCTCCTGATTATTTTGAATTGTTTGATAACAAAGAACAAGATTTACTGTGTCATATAAGTGAACAAACTAGCAGCGACCTTAAGAGTATAGAAAAAACTTTACAAAAACTTGATGTAATTGTAAGACGTCCTGACTTTCATAGAATTGATGATTATCTCGACGAATTTGATAATTTATGCAAACCTCCTATTACACCAAGAGACTGGGCAATTACAATTGGTAATACATTGTATATCATACCTCAGTATCCTGATTCTTATTGCGGATTTGAAAGTTCAATCAGTCAATATAATAATCAAAAAGTAAAAATACTTGATCGTTCTATACCAGATCCTTTATGCTTTATCAATCCGCCTAGCGTCGTAAGAGTAGGGCGTGACATTTTTGTTGATGAGTCTAAAGAGTCAGATACATATAATATTTTTATTGAAGGTATAAAGACATTTGAAAAAGACTACAGAATACACGTTACACACACTGGAGATCATTCTGATGGAGTTTTTTGTCCTGTAAAGCCAGGATGCATATTTTCAACACACTACAAGCAAGAGTACAAAACTACATTTCCTGCATGGGACGTAAACTTTTTACCAGATACAACAAAACAAAGATCGTATCCAGGAAGTTGGTGGGTGTCAGGAAAAGATTGGCAGTTTTTCAATGACACAATTCTTGAAAAAGCAAAGTTTTGGGTTGGTGATAGTAGAGAAACTGTATTTGAAGTAAACATGCTAATAGTTGATGATAAAAATATACTATGTATCAACGAAGATGACTGGGCACTGCGTAAACTTGAAGAATACGGTTTTACTCCACATGTTTGTAATTTTGCTGACCGCGGGTTTTGGGATGGTGGATTGCATTGCCTGACCACTGATATTCATAGAACTGGAGATTGTATAGATTATTGGCCAGATAGAGGACCTAATGGAATATACTTTTACGACTAGGCATATTGATCTATAGGCATTGCACGTACATTTTTACGTTTTACTTTTAGATAGTTACTGTTATCTTTGGTCCACATCTGTCCTTCACCAACTATCACACTATGACGTGCATATTTCACAGGACGGTCAACAACCAAATCAACATAGCGACCTTCGCCCACACCTAGTGTTATAAAGTGTATATAACTTTTTGCATCACTTTTGAATACTCTACTGGCGGCAACTATGCCTGCAAACTGAAACTTGTCCAAGAATAAATTTTGCAATCCCATGTTTGGCAAAAAGCCAGGACTGTTCCATGCACCATTTTGTTTGAAACTTTCAACAGGGTCTTCTGTAATCCAGTTGTCAAAGCCTAGTTCACGCAAATCCCATCCAGCACGTTTGGCTTCGTTGCGATATACCCAACGTGCATATGATCCTTGACAGTGTTTCAAACAAGCACGCCAAAACTCTTTTGGATTGTACACTTTGTGATAGGCTAGTGCCCATATGAGTCTGCCTAAGTTTACTGCGTGTGCCCTACACAAACCAAACCCACTTAGAGATTGCATCTGTTCATAGATGTCATGTTTGTCTGGATGATCACCTAGTCGTGCCATAAACTGCATCATCTTTTCTTCATTCTTTTTTGCAAAAGCACGACGATACATATCTGCTTCATACGGTGATATGCCAATCAACTTCATTATTTTGTGTATAGCATCGTCTTCATATACTATTGCGTTCTTTTGTATGCCTTTTTCACTCCAGTCACGGAACCAACTTGCCTTGCGTCGGCCTTCCATAGCAACAGGACGCACCAATGCACTTGCAAACACACAGTCCTCAACACCTGTTGGTTGCAATGCACGAAACAGTCTTTTCATAGTTGGTGATTCACCTTGTGTTACACCAAGCACATCACCTCTGCACAGTAAGTCGCTAACTTGATCATCCTGTTTTGGATAAGCATCCAGTCTTGTGTGTGGATCTATTTCTAACAGTTGTGATAAACCTCTGTTTGCGAGTATGTCTACTTTTAGATGTTCTAAATCCTCTACTTCATTTTTATCAAGCAAGATAAGATTGTCATCACGAAATAAACTTTTGGGCAGTGGACGATCAAATACCAACACACCTCCACAGTGTTTGCTGATACAACGTTTTTTGCCCATGAGTTTGCGTTCAATACGACGTGCTTCTTGTTCATCTATGCCAAGTTGTTTGTATTCAAAGTCCGCAGGCAGTTTGCCTTTTGCACCTAGTCGTTTGGCCGCCTCTCTACGTGCTGACTTTTCTCTATAAAGCACATAGTTTGATATCCTAGCACTCTGTGTTGGCCATCGATCGAATATTCTCTGCATGGCAAGTTCTTGTTTGTGATGAGGTATGTCGATATCTACATCTGGTAAATCATCTCTGTGTGGATTCAAAAATCTTGCCAGTGGTATGTTCCATTCAATGGGATCAACGTCGGTTATGCCCATGAGATAGCAAACCAAACTGCTACCAGCACTGCCTCTGGTCATGTGTGGTATGTCTTCGTTGAGATCAAGTATGAGTCTTATTTTGAGAAAGTAATCTGTGAACCGTTGTTCAAGAATGATTTGAAATTCTTCTGCTAGTCTGTCTTGATATTCTTTACCTTCTGGAGTTGGTCTTCTAAATTGTTCTAATAATAATTCTATCTGTTCTATTTCTGTTTTCATGTTTGCCTATGTTTGCCTAAAGATGCCTTAATAGGTATATTTACTCAAGAATCTATGCTACTATAAATATTTGAATAGGCAAAAACTGCTAAATACTGCAAAGGAAACAAAAATGCAAAAAAAGACTCGTAGCATCTTTGAAGAATTAGACGGCATCTATACCGAACGCTATGCTAAACGTCAAGAGCGTGGATATATTGTTGAAAGTCGTGCCAGCAATGTTATTGCCAGTGCTATACGTCTTATGGAACAAATAGATGAACTGTACGATGCGGAGCAAAGTGAAAACTTGCAACGCAAACTTCTAAATGCTATTCGTTTGCGTGATCCAAATAAGTTTTCAAGATCAGTAAAGAGAGCCAATGAAAAATAAAACAGTACTAACAGAACAACAGTTACAAGAAGAACTGCTCGATGAGATAAGCGACTTTACCAAAGCCATCACGAAAAAAATTGGACAAGGAGTCGGTGGTATCAAAGGTGCTGGACAGAAGATAAAAGGTGCAGTTAGTCGTGCTGGACAAGGTTTAAAACAGGCCTACACACAAGGTAGAGATTCAGCACAACAAGCAGTTGCTGGTCAAGATTACAAAGCACCTCAACCAAAAGCACAACCTCAAGCACAGGCACAACCTCAAGCACAACCAAAACAACCAGGCGGAATCAGCACTGCCTTAAAAAAGTTTGGTCAAGGTGTTGCTGGTGCTGATAGTTACAATTATAGAGTCGGAACACAAGCACAACAAGATGCTAGGGCAAATGCTAAAACACAAACTGCAACACCAGGTACTCAAGCCACTACTGGTACTACACCAGCCGCTGGTGGTAAACAAGCACCAGCAAAACGTCAAAAAACTGGCGGTAAGGTAGCAGGACAAACCAGTCAAACAAAGAGTGCTCAGTATCAAAGAGACAGACGTGCCGCAAAGAAAGCCGGAGGCAGTGCAGTAAGTCAAGGCATCAGTCAAGCACAAAAAGATGCAGCCAATCAAGGTGTTGCAAACATGCAAAAGCAACAGGCTGGAAAAACAGCAACACCTGTGCCAGGACAAAAGCAACCAACAAAGACTGCACAAAATGTTGGAAAGAAAAGTGGTGTAAACACTGCGAAGATAGGCGGGCAAAAGATTGATCTCAATGATCCAGCAATGAAAAATCTAAGAGCCGCAATTGAAAAAGCCGCTCCTGGAGTAATAGGTGGCGTTGACAAATTAGCACCGGCTGATAAAGCAAAGTTAAAAAAGGCAATATCATGAAGATAACAGAATTAAAACAGTATGAAACACGTCATATATTGCTAGAAAGCCTTGATAAAGAAAGTAAAAACACCTATCTAATTTGGGAAGGCGTCGGACAACAACTTAAAGAAGCCGCTCTTTCTCCACAACAGATACAAGGGCTATTTGCTGAAATTGAAAAATCTGCTACTGCCGCTGGCGGAAACAGAACTGCCGTAGGCGCAGGACTTGATAAGGTCAATCAAGTCATAATGAAGCCTTACAATGACCTAAAAGCAAAAATTTACAATTCTGGACCCATGCAGGGTTTTGCAGAAAAGTATGATCAGGCCGCTGAAGCACTGAAGCAAAAAGCCGGAGGCGACGAAGGCCGAGTCATGCAAATTGTAAACAAGTACAGAAGATTTGCAGAAAAACATCCTATCATGCAAGGCTTTATCTATGCCGCACTTATAGCCGCCGCAGGTGTAAGTGGTGCAGGCTTAGGTGGTGCAGCCGCACTAGGTTTGTTTAAACTTACAGATCAACTGTTACAAGGTAAAGACATAAGAAGTGCATTATATAGTGCAGGTAAAACTGGTGCATTGGCCGCTGGTGCTAGTACACTTGGTGACCTAGTACGTGGTGGTGAAGCTGCCGCAGATGTAGCAGGAGGTGATGTTGCCGCAGGAGGATCACAACAGGGTGGCTTTGCTGGTGGCGGAAATAGCATAGATGGTAGACCAAACATAAATGTCGATGCACAAACTGCTTCAGATATGAGAGCCGCCGGCATACAAGATATTGCTGGTGCTACAAGTATTGATGATATTGTTGCTGACTTTGATGGTAAATTAAGCACTGCCGAAATGAACATGATACAGGATTTACCAAATCAAGACGGTATACCACAGAATGTAATTGACCAGTACAATGCTCAACTAGGTCCAATGTATGATCCAAATGGACTTAACTTGGCTGATTATAGACCAGGTCAACAGTTGACAAACGCTCAAATGCAAGGTCTACTGGATCTTCCAAATATGGATAATATTCCAAATGATGTAGTAGATCAGTATAATCGACAATTACAATCATTTGTTGATGGTGGTGGCACTGATGCAGTTGACATTGATCCAGATGAAATAAGCGGAGGGGCAGGTGTTGATTATAGTGCATCTGCACAGTCTGGCGAAAATACTCTACAACAAAATATTAACAAGGACATTGCTGATATGCGTGCAAAAGCTGACCTTGTTGCACCTGGTGGTACAGGCGAAGGAATTGTTGTACGTGGCGATATACCAATTACAAATCCAGAACTAATCAATCAGTTTAACACACAGTTTCCAGGCACACAGGCTATGTCGCCTGAGGCTACGGAATGGCTAAGAAATAATGTACCTGGCGCCGCAGAAAACCTAGACGCAAAAGCGGCAGCTCAAGCTGATAGACTCAAGAATCTATCTCCAGAGCAATTAGCACGACGAAGATCATTGTTGCAGAGTGGACACAGTAGTGCAGATGCACTAACAGAAGACCAAATTCAAAAGTTGTTTGTCGCTTGTGCATACAGACAAAACCTTATGGAAGCACCAGGCATGCTTTCAAATTTAAAAAAGCAAATTGGAAAAGGCGTTACTGCCTTAGGACAAAAAGCACGTCAAGTTGGAACAAACATCACAACAAAAGTTACTGCTGACAAACTTATGAAAGCATGGAACAAAGCAGGCAAACCTACAGACAGCGTGCAAATTGCACAATTCTTACAGAGTCAAGGAATTGATGGAGCAATTATGCAACAGGGATTTCAAACTGCTGGAATCAAAATGCCTGACCTTAAGAAAATTGCCAGTGATGATCCTGTAATGGCACTAGCACAAAAAATCAATGCTAATCCAGCAATTAAAAAACAAGTACTGCAATACTTGAATGCGGTGACGTAATGTATATCAAAGAAGGTGGCAACGTCTTCAAGGATGCCGACGGTGCTATTGCAACTAAACGCATCAATCAAACAGACGTCAAGCCGACCGTACAGTGGTTAGAACAACTCACTGGACTGCCACTCTTGGATAACATGTTGGGTAGTACTGGACAAAAGCCAACATCTGGCGATTTAGATCTCGCAGTTGATCCACAGACCATGAGCAAAGATGCACTCGTAGACAAACTAACAAAGTGGGCAGAATCAAACGGCTTTATTGCAAATGAATGGATTCGTAAGTCTGGAATTAGTGTGCATTTCAAAGCACCAATTAATGGACGCGAAGACAATGGCTATATACAAACTGATTTCATGTTTGTTGCGAAGCCAGACTTCAGTAAGTTTTTAATGAGAGCTGATCCACAAAGCGAGTACAAAGGTGTAACACGTAATGTGCTTATGAATTCAATTGCCAAAGCCGCAGGCTATAAACTTTCACCAAATACAGGATTGATTAGCAGAGCAACTAACGAATATATTACTGATCAGCCAGCACGTATTGCAAAGTATATCTTGAATCAAAATGCAACTGAGCAAGATCTATACAGTGTAGAAGCAATACTTAACGCACTGAAAAATGATCCAAAACGAGATCAAAAATTAGAAGACTTTAGAGCTTATGCTGAAAGAGAAGGATTACAATTTGAACAAATCAAAGAAGGCGGTTCAGACTGGCTTGCAAGACTACGTGATAGGATTGTAAATCAAGGCATGCAAGTTGTGAATGATGTACGTACTCCATATAAACCATACTTGGTTGAAGGTGCTAGAATTGAACATCCAGAAGATTTGGTTTTTGACTATGGATCAAAAGGAATCAAACAAGCACTTGACGGTATAAAACGCAGTGCAGAAGAACCAAGTAAGGTTAACACTATAAAATGGGATGGCAAACCAGCTATTATATTTGGTCGTGACAACAACGGTCAATTTATACTAACAGACAAAGGTGGATTTACTGCAACAGGCTACAACGGTTTAGCAACCTCGCCAAAGGACATGGCAAGAGTGTTCAGCAATAGAAAAGGTGATTACTCACAACTAATAACTGTATACGAAAAACTTTTTCCATTGCTACGCAGAGTAGTGCCACAACACTTCAAAGGCTTTATACAAGCAGATTTATTGTATAGTGCAACTCCTCCAGTGAAAAATGGAGCATATGTTTTTACACCAAACCAAGTAACATACAGAGTAAGTGATAATACTCCACTTGGAAAGCAAATTGGAGCCAGCGACATTGGTATTGCAGTACACACTGAAATTGACAAGCCAGGAGGCACAGTGCGTCCTGTTACAACAAAAGTGCTTGACAAGGCCCCGGGTGTCTTAGCACTGGATAGCACAATGAGAGATACAGGAAGTGCTATTGAACTAGATAAAGGATTAGTAATCAAAATACAAGATGCATACAACGAGTACGCACCAGCTATTGACGCATTTCTTGCTCCAGAAGAACTAAGACGCAGAAGAATTACCAGCACACCAAAACTTATGAAGCAGTATATTAATTTTAAAGTGAGACAAGGTGGATTTACTAACATGGTAAAAGACTTTGGTCCTTGGGTCACAAGTAAACAACCAACACAAGCACCAAGGATAATAGAATGGATGAATGAAAATCAAGGTGCAGTCAGTGCTTTATTCAGCACATTTGTAAATATTGCATTGCTAAAAGATCAATTGATAAAAGCTCTTGACAACCAAGAGCAAGATGTGCAAGCCAATATAAAAGGTGTGCCAGGACATGAAGGATATGTTGGTGACGGAATAAAATTAGTTGACAGAGATAAATTTTCAAGAGTTAATTTTGCATCGAATAACCCAGGAGCGGCGTAATGGCAAAAATGTATGCAACAAGTTCAACACACGAACCTACGTTTGTTAAAACCAGTATAGGCAGGAAGCCTTCATTGTGTAAAATGAACAAACACAAAAGACGATCCTATAAAATGTATAGAGGACAAGGCAAAAAATAATGTCAGTAACCGCAGTCGATATAAAACAACTAGAAACATTTGCAGATAGAATATTTGCTGATGTAGGTATCGATGTGGAGTTTACAAAACATTTTATGGATAGAGTAAACAGTGAACGTAACGAAAAACCAATAGTGCCAGCAGAGCTTACACGTTTGTTCAAACAAGAACGTAAACGTTATGGGAAACCTATTGCACAGATGGGTCCTGATAGTGAAGCAGTTATGCGTGATTTACAAACCAACATCAATGTGCCTTTTGCATTGGTGTTAGATAAGGACAATAAAGAATTAGATCTTATTGCTAAAACTGTAATGCGTAAACAAAACTTTGACACACCTAACAGAGTGTTTGCAGTTGAAGACTCGCCATTCAGAATTGGCACACGTTATGAAATGCCACGTAAGAGTGTGCGTCCTATGCCAGTTGTAAAAGAAGGTGCAACCAAAAAGCATCCAAAAGAACCAGGCGCATACTTAATGACACACAACGGGCTGGAATATAAGATTGCACGCCATTTAGATGATGACGAAATACACCGAGGTGAATGGGATATATTTGTTAAAGGAGCAAGTGCTTTTTCAGGAGATAGTTGGGAATGGGTTGACACTGTTACTGCAAGATGGAATGCTATTGCAAGAGTAAAAGGACTTACTGAAAGTCATGAAAAAGAAAAAATTGCATTCAATTGGCTAAGTGAAAGTCGTGCATACAGAACACCAAGACAACTCAATGGACTTACACAAAAGAAGATTGGCGAACAACTATTCGAACAACTTTTGGCATTACAAATACTAGCAAATAGTGATCCAGGCTATGCGGCCAGAGTTGCAGAAAATATAATGAAGTTACAGAATTGGCCAGGCTTTCGAACTAGTCAGCCTGATCTATACAACATAATCACAATTGCAATGAAGCCAAACAAATTCAAAGATCGTATTGCACAAGACGTTGTAATTACCATACCAGAACTACGTTTGAAACGTAATTTGCGTAACATAGCAAAACGTGACTTTCAAAATAGCGATTACAGTTACATGATGCTTATGCTACAACGTAACATGAATGATTATTTGCCAGCACCACTAATACAGATGCGTAGACAAATTGCAAACTGGAATAGAATAATTCCAAGAGATAAAAATGTTATCCGTGACAGGCTTATGTTACAGATGCGTAAATCAGGTTTGCAAAACGAATTCTACGAATTTTTACGCCGTACAAAAACTTTTACTCGACGCTAGATCTGCGGTCAAAAATCCCAAAACTATGCTAAATAAAAGTAGGAACCGAACAATCGGAACCACCATTAGATATAGGAGATTAAAATGGCAGAATTTACAAGAACTCACGGAAACTCCCAAGAGGTATTCCACATTGATACTGCTAACGGTGGCTTAGGTAATGCCGCATTAGCAACATCAGCACCAGTTAACTTTACTGGACCAAAATTAGACTTCTTCAAAGTAATCGTAGAAAACGGTTCAAACTCAGCAAGAGACTTACAAGCAGAAGTTGGTGTAAATGGTGCAGTAGGCGCAATCATACAGAAGATCAACAACGGCGGTGCTTTCGTAAGCATTTACCAAGTTGAAGATTCAGCTGCAGGACAAATTTCATTAGCAATTTATCCAACAGGTGCATACACAACATCAACATTACAGACAGCAATTAGAACATTAACTGCTGCAGGTTCAAACAATGTTGACTGTTCAGGTTCAGACGTTACATCTGGTAACTTCAAATTAGCATAATTTAATTTGCTATAGTAACATTAAAACCCTAGTTTTTATTAACTAGGGTTTTTTTACGACTAAATATCTGCATGAAAAATTATTTAGACGATGCTAGTCATAAAGTTACATGGATATATGAAAGTCCTGATAAAGGCGATACAGTCTATAGACGACGTCAAAATTGCACTAAACGTGAATTAGTGCTCAAAAAAGAATCAGCTCATCCTATTGCAGAAAACATACAGGACATTGTAGAACAATCTCCTTTTGATCCTGCTCTCAAAGAAATGCTTGACAAACTACAAGTTTATTGGAGTTTACGAAATGCAAACAATTGATGTTGTAACATATTTTGATTGTACACCTACTGCCACGATGAGTTACAGAAAACTACAACCAAACACTACAAATGCAGTAGGACATAAAATTAATACTATCGACGATTGGAATTTCAGTCGCAATCAACAACGTAATTGGGAAACCATATTACAAGTAGTAAGTTTAAAAACACAAGCACTTGATATAACAAATCCTGTAATCATGACTCGTGAAGACAAAAAAGTTTGGCAGTTTAGTTTTGCTATAGAACATGAAGACATTTACAATGATGGTATCGACAAACTTGGCTTGTTAAAACAAGAAGTTCATGGTGTACCCATGATTATTGGATTGAACGAAACATACTCAGAAGGATTTTTAATGCCTTATTTGCTCGCAACAGGCGAAAATCAAAACATTATGTTTACACTACTTGAAAGTTAACCGTGATTGATATCTCGAAATCAAAATAAATACTTCTAATAAAGGAATTAGAGAGACTACGATGGCTGATACAGCACCTATCGAGAAAAAGAGTTTAGAGGCACATGTTGATTTATGTGCTGAGCGATATAAATCTATGGCAAACAACATAGAAAACCTAGATAAAAAGGTTGATCGCTTGGAAATGATGATTAATGAAGTTCACGGTATGGTTGAGAAAATGGCTCAACGCAGGACCGATCAGCTTATTGGCTGGGGAACAGGTATAATTGCAGCTCTGGTAGGAACGATAGGATGGCTAGTAATAACTTACGTAGTCGGGTAACAGAAAAAGCCTCCCGATTATTAAACAAGATTGCAGATGAACTTCTGAATTCAAACCCCAATGCTATTTTTAGAAACGGTGATAGTATTTTTGCGTTTGCTGAATATGAAATTGCTAAACAGTCTCCTGAAGATTATACTGTGTACAAAAATGATGTGCGTGTAATTGAATGTAGTAGTTGTAGAACAGCTCTAAGTTATTGTATACTAGACAAAAATAAGAAATATAACGAAGCAAAGCATCTGGTTTCGCTTGAAGATAAACTTATTGGGCGACAAAATGAAATGATGCACTATCGCCACGTGATTACGAGTCCAAAAACAGATTTGTTTCGCAAAGAAGTTGTATTAAATAGACTTTCAAGTGCAAAATATGAATATAATTTAATACAAAAACAATTGACTAAAAGTATAAATGTGGCTAAATACTGTCAGCAAAAAGGATTTGACAATGAAATTATTTGACTTAGATGTGCCACAAACTAAGCAATCCAAAAAGGTTCTAGAAAGCTATTTTGGTAACAGTATTGACTTTGCCGCTATGAAGCCTCAGGCTGCAAGTGACATGCTTACAAAAGTTCGTGGTCTAATATATGAACACCGTACAACTAAATCAGTCGTGCAAAGCGAAAATGATACAACCTACATGAAACTTATTGTCATGGAAAGAGGATTGACTGCACGACTACGTGAAGCAAGTATTACACTTGAACCACAAACTGGTGCAACACAAATCAAAAACGATGGCGAAGTAATTGGATCAACAGATGATCAAGCAACTGCTATGCAGTTCAAGAAAGATGTTGAGGACGGTAAAATCAAACTTGGTGAAAAAGAAAATTACAGTGCAAAGAAAGCACGTGCCGGTAAAGATATTGGCAAGCCAGGTAAAAACTTCAAAAAGATAAGCAAAGATGCTGCCAAGAGATATGGAAGCAAAGAAGCTGGCGATAAAGTAGCCGGTGCTATACTAGCCAAGATGCGTGAAGGATTTACTTTACGTAGAAAAGATGGAACATACCTATCTGAAAGTGAAGTACAACAAGCACAGGTTGTACTAGCCGCTCAAGACATGGTAGATAGAATGCAAAAAATGTTAGAAGATGTAACATCAATGCAGTTTAAAGATTTACCTGCGTTGAGTAGTTCAATTCAAACCACAATAGGTACCAATGAAGCACAAGCATTTAATGATGCCGCTGGTCAAAGTTTGGCAATATTAGTTGATTCTATACAGGCCGCTAAAGTTGAAATGGAAACTGCACAAGGAACACTAACAGGTGTTGCTCCTGTAGTACCAGGACAAGAAGAAGTAGCAGGTACACCAGCAGTAGCAGAACCAGTAGCAGATCCTTTGGCACCAGCACCTATTGATGCAACTGCAGATGTTGGCGTTGATGCAGCCGCAGGCGGTGGAGCAGTTGATGTAAATGTTGATGTAGACGATGCGGCACTTGGTCGAGCAAGAAGATAAATGCGTATTCGCGAGTTCACTGAAAGATCAGATAAACCATCTGCTCAACAACTAACTGCACTCGCGGAATATTTGCTAGGTCGAGCAGACGACGAAGATACCCAACATACTGTACCAATTGGTGTGTTCCTAAGTATGGCACACAATATGGGTGTCAACATTACAGATCAACAACTTAGAACACTAGCAACAAAAGATCCATTAAAAAATATAATTTCGAATGTCGATGCTGACAACATAATCTTAGTTGGTGCTGGCGTAACTGGCGATGAAGGTGCTGATACTATGACAGTGGATCAAGCACAAGACACAGTTGCTGGCATGGCAGATGCAGCCAATCCTTTAACCTAAAAGCATTGACTTTTTTTCATTATACTGTATAGTACATAGATGCTCGTAGAAAAATTTCAATACAAAAATCTCACACGTAAGTCGGTGGACGGAAAAAGACTGTATTCAACTCCTGATGGAGATGCAGTACCTAGTGTGACCACAATACTCAGTGCAACACAATCCAAAGAAAAACAAGAAGGACTTGCACGTTGGCGTAAACGTGTTGGCACGCAACAAGCACAAGCTATTACAACTGAAGCCGCTAATAGAGGTACACGTATGCATACCTATTTGGAAAACTATTGTATTGATGGTACAATCAAACCAAGAGGCAACAATCCATTCAGTTGGCAATCACACGCAATGGCAGAAGCAGTGATCAAACAAGGATTGTGCAATGTCAACGAAGTATGGGGAGTAGAAGTACCCATGTACTTCCCAAACATATATGCTGGTACTACAGATTGTGTTGGTGTGCATAATGGTGAACATGCAATAATGGATTTCAAACAATCAAACAAGCCAAAAAAAGTCGAATGGATTGAAGATTATAAACTACAACTGTGTGCATATGCTGAAGCACACAATGAAGTCTATGGCACAAAAATTCGCAAAGGTGTAGTTTTAATGGCAGTAAAACCAGCAATCGACGAAATGGGACACTTAAAAGAAGAACCGTTGTACCAAGAGTTTGTAGTTGAAGGAGACGACTTTGAGCACTGGCGCCAGCAATGGTGGAAACGTGTAGAGCAGTACTACATTCAATAAATAGGTAAATACTGCTAGATTACGGAGTTCAATAAATGGCAATAGTACAAGTATCGCGGATTACAAACCGTAAGGGTTTGAGTGAAAATTTACCTCAACTAGCAGGTGCTGAGTTTGGTTGGGTAATAGATCAACGTAAACTGTACATTGGAAACGGTACAATAGCTGAAGGCGCACCGGCTATTGGTAATACAGAAATACTAACACAATATAGTGATATACTTGCAATATCATCTTCTTACACCTACAAAGGCGAACACGCAGGTTATACAGTGCAAACTGGCCCTACATCAAGCGACCCAGTAGCCCAAACACTGCAAACAAAACTAGATAACTTTGCAAGTGTACTTGATTTTGGTGCAACAGGAGATGGAGTTACAGACGATACTGATGCTATTAACAGGGCATTGTTTCAACTGTTTTGCAGACAAACAAACACAACTATTAGACGTAGCCTTTATTTTCCAGGAGGCACCTATAGAATAACACAACCAATACTGGTACCACCTTATGCAAAACTATGGGGCGATGGTCCAGACAGTGCAATACTGGAAATGGATGTTGGATCTGACAGTTCGTTTGGTGCACAGGTACTGCAAACTGCTGATAGTTTACAACAAACAGGTGTAAACATTGGCAACAACGGTGCGGTGGCGCCACGTGATATTGTAATAAGTGGCCTGAGCTTCACCAGTTTAGAAGCAGGTGTTGACATGATGCTTATTGATAGGGCAGACGGTGTAAGTGTTACTAACTGTAACTTCAAAGGAAATTTAACAACCAATCCTGCAGACGCAAGTGCAGACATCGCAGGTGTGCGTTTTGATAGCACTGCTTCAAATACTTGTAAACAAATAGAATTTAACAATTGTAAGTTCAGTTTTTTAACATATGGACTTATTACAGATGAAAACATACAGGGTGTAACAGTACAAAATTCACAGTTTACGAACCTGTATCAAGGTGTAATGTTAGGCACAGGCACACCAGATAATGGTGGACCAGAAGGCGTACGTATTGTGCAAAACTTGTTTGACAAAATTGGTAAACAAGGAATAAGCATTGGAGCAGTAGCATTTAACGTTAGTGCTTACAACATTTTCCTTGACGTGGCAAATGATTATTTGGGAGCAGGTAACCAAGCCGCCGCAGTAATTGAATTCAATGGTGATAACAATGTATCCGTTGGAGACATGTTTG
>Ga0163109_10002196_pt1 | contig 15355 bp, 19 predicted proteins | sample CRUFie1St13metaG_FD_108704 | JGI IMG/M metagenome (GOLD analysis project Ga0163109, IMG submission 108704) | Marine microbial communities from the Costa Rica Dome - CRUD Field 142mm St13 metaG | ecosystem: Environmental > Aquatic > Marine > Oceanic > Photic zone | place: Costa Rica: the Eastern... | reverse complement strand
TACCGGTGACTTAGGTAAGAAAATAATAGACGCTGCTGCAGGAAACTAATCCGCGTCATAAACAACGGCCTCGGTTTCGAGGCCGTCGTTGATAAGGATACATTTCTCATGCGTGTAATTTCGCAAATCTCAACCTGTGCGGGTTTATTGGGAGCAGCTCTTCTCGCCCTAACTGGCCCGTTTCTCACATATGAGGTTGTGGCCCGATACTTCTTTACGGAACCCACTATATGGGCAGCTGAGATCAGCCAGCTTTGTCTTATTTGGGGCTGTCTGCTCGCTATGGCCTGGGTGCTGACACTACGTCACCATATTACGGTCAATGCTTTGACGGGTTTGTTACCCCCATCGTTTCAAAAAGTTTGCGTGGGTATTGCCCTGGTTGTCATCATTGCGTTCTCCTCAGTCATTGTGATTTGGGGCTGGGACATTTTCTATGAGAGTTGGGTTCGGGGTAGGACGACCGGATCTCTCTTGGATCTACCGACCTGGGTAGCGGAGCTCCCCGTTCCGTTGGGATTTTTATTACTAGCTGTTCAGGCTTGTGCCGAATTGGCGACTCTCCGGAAAGGGTCTACCGTGAGCCTGGGGTCCAGTTACGAATGACCATTCTTATCATTATCCTGTGTTTATTTAGTCTCCTGCTGGTGGGCGTTCCTGTCGCGTTTGCGTTGGGCAGCATAGGGTTAGGAATGCTCATTATCGGAGGATTTTCACCGTTAATGGCACCCCAGGCGGTCCTCTCGACGCTTGACGGCTTCATATTGTTGGCGGTCCCTCTATTTCTGTTGATGTCGAATGTTTTGTTAAGGGGAGGAGTTGGGCGCGATCTTTTTAGTGCCGTGCAAGCTTGGGTAGGACATTGGCCGGGCGGCCTGGCAGTTGCGACGATTTTGAGCTGTGGTTTATTTGCTGCAATCTCCGGCTCGTCGGTTGCTACCGCTGCGACGATTGGCACGGTCGCTATTCCTGAGATGGTGAGTCGTGGTTATGACCGGCGGTTTGTTTATGGGCTCTTGGCGGCTGGCGGGACACTCGGTATTCTGATACCACCATCTATCCCGATGATCGTGTTTGGGTTCGTTGCTGAAGAATCTGTGATTGCTCTGTTTCTCGCGGGCATCGGACCAGGTTTGTTGCTTGTTGGTCTGTTCGTGGGGTTCTCAATGATCTACGCACGATTTTCTGGGCAGTACACTCAGATGCCAAAATCGAGTTGGGCTGAGCGCAAAAAGTCTACGATCATGGCGCTGCCCTCTGTAGCGCTGGCGGTGCTTATCGTAGGAGGTCTTTACTCGGGGGCATTCACGCCAACTGAGGCCTCTGCTGTCGGATTCGTTACTGCGATCTTAATCACTACATTTTGGTTACGTCGCCTGACTTGGCCTGCCTTTTGGGAGGCCGTGAAGGAGAGTGCGGTCACGACAACTGCGATATTAATCATCATCGCGGCCGCAAAAACATTTGGCAAGGCGTTGGCGTTGTATCGGGTGCCGCAGGACATCTCCGCGTTTATCGCGATGAACATCGATGGACCCATCATCTTCATCCTGATTGTTTCTTTGGTGCTGCTCGTGATGGGTCTTGTTTTTGAGACTTTGTCCATGATTCTGATAATGACCCCTGTACTATTACCGGCAGCGATGGGTCTCGGGTTTGATCCGATATGGTTCGGGATCTACATGGTCATCATGGTCGAGTGCGCTCTCATCACACCACCGGTTGGGCTTAATTTATATGTGATCCAGTCAGTTGCCAAAGTCGCACTCGGTGAGGTAGCGAGTGGAGTGTGGCCATTCTTAGTGATGATGCTGTTTTGCGTTTTGATTCTATTTATCTGGCCCGATCTCGCGCTCTACATTCCGTTTAAGTGGTGACAGTATGGATTACAGAAATCGGCTGCAGGGGCTGTTAGAAGAGAATACGTGCCACCTCATGCCATGTTGCTTCGATGCCCTGTCTGCGAAGCTTATTGAGCAGGAGGGTTATCCATTGACATTTATGTCTGGCTTTGCCGCGTCAGCCAGTCGATTGGGAGCCCCGGATCTTGGGCTAATGAGCTATGGGGAGGTAGTCGACCAGGTTCGTTGCATTACCTCTGTTCTCAAGATACCTCTCATAGCTGACGGGGATACCGGATACGGTAATGCCATGAATGTTCGTAGAACCATCTATGGTCTTGCCCAAGCCGGTGCGTCCGCTATCATGATTGAGGATCAGGTTTCGCCCAAGCGATGCGGTCATACCCCGGGAAAAGAGGTAGTGGGCAGAGACGAGGCCTTTGATCGAGTCCGTGCCGCGACTGATGCTCGTGATGAGGTTATGGCCGCTGGTGGCCCAAAAGTTCTAATTTTGGGCAGGACCGATGCGCGGCATCAGTTGGGTCTCGGAGAAGCAATAAATCGGGCTACCAAATTTGCACAACTTGGCGCTGACATATTGTTCATAGAGTCTCCCAGGACCGAGGAAGAAATGATCGAAATATGTCGATCCGTTCCGGGTCCCAAAATGGCGAATATTGTTGAAGGTGGTCTCACCCCAGAGTTGAGGCCGGATGTTCTTGGTGAGATTGGTTATTCGCTAGCTGCCTATCCTTTGACGCTGCTATCGGCCTCAATGCTGGCGATGAGAGATACGCTTCGGGATATGAAGTCTAATCGACAGACTCGATTAATGGATTTTCTTGAACTGAGAGATCGAGTCGGATTTGAAGACTATTACGCGATCTCTAAGCGCTATTCTACTTCAAAGCGTCGAGACTTATGAGGGAGGATGGTGTGACAGATAAAGCTGCCGGTCCTTTGACGGGAGTAAAAGTTATCGAGATGGGTTCCTTAATTGCGGGACCCTACGCAGGTGCCTTACTGGCGCAGTTTGGCGCAGATGTGATTAAAATTGAGCCGCCCCAAATCGGCGATCCGTTAAGGAAGTGGCGAAAACTGGATGGTGATACCTCACTGTGGTGGTACTCCCAAAGCCGGAACAAGAAGTCACTTACATTGAATCTCAAAGATCCAGATGCTCAAGCGGTGCTACGTGACCTTGTTAAGGAGGCCGATGTCCTGGTTGAGAACTTCAGGCCGGGGACACTTGAAAAATGGGATCTGGGATGGGATGTGTTATCGACCATTAACCGAAAGCTTGTAATGCTTCGAGTCTCGGGCTACGGACAATCTGGCCCTAAGGCTAGTAAACCTGGGTTTGCCGCGATAGCGGAGGCAATCGGTGGGCTAAGATATTTGATTGGATATCCTGATCGGGCACCCGTGCGGACCGGCGTTAGTATCGGTGACACGTTAGCGTCGTTGTACGGGGTTGTTGGAACATTGATGGCTCTACGGCACGCGGAGCACTCGGGTCAAGGTCAGGTGGTTGATGTGTCGTTGATTGAATCTGTTTTAGCAGTGACTGAAAGTTTAATCCCAGAATACGGCGCTGACGGCACGGTACGTGAACGCACTGGGTCATCTTTACCAGGTATTGCGCCGTCCAATACCTACATGACGAAAGATGGTCGTTATTTGGTCCTTGCGGCCAATGGTGACAGTATTTTTCAACGGCTGATGAGAGCCATTGGACGTCCCGATGTTGCTGACGATGTTCGCTTTAAGCACAACGATGGTCGTGCAGCAGCCTCTGGCGAGCTCGACAACATTCTCGGTGCTTGGTCTGTGTCGGTCGATTTGACAGAAGCACTAGATATTTTAGAAGAAGCGTCAGTGCCAGCGTCTGGGATTAATTCAGTGGCTGAGGTCTTTGAGGAAGAGCAGTTCAAGGAACGCGGTTCGATTGAACATCATGCGCTTGAGTCAGGGCTCGATCTCTATATTCCTGCGGCGGTGCCTAGACTGACCGCCACACCGGGCCGGACGCGGTGGCTTGGTCCGAGGCTTGGTGAGCATAACCAAGAACTCCTCGAGCAGTTGGGTCTAACTGAAGAGATGATACGAAAGGTTTCTGGAGGAAAGTGATGTTAATTCGCCCTAGTGATCGGATTCACATCCAAGAAGTTGGAATGCGCGATGGTTTACAGAGCGCTGGTCAGTTCGTTGAGACTGAGGATAAAGTAAGGCTACTGAATCGTCTGTCTAAGACCGGCCTATCAAAAATTGAGGTCACCTCTTTTGTGTCTCCAAAAGCTGTTCCGTTACTAGCTGACGCTGAAACCGTGTTGTCCGCAATCGACCGAGAATCAGGGGTGGTCTACACCGCACTGATCCCAAACCTCAGGGGTCTGGATAGAGCGTTGGCCGTTGAGCTTGATGAGGTAAACGTGGTGATGTCGGTGAGCGAGGCTCACAATATGGCAAACCTGAGAATGACTTGTGAAGATTCACTCAAACAATTTCGTGAGATTTGTATAAACCGTGGATCACTTAAGGTGAATGGCTCCCTCGCAACGGCTTTTGGCTGCCCATTCACTGGGGAAGTGAGACCCTCGACGGTTCTGGATTGGGCGAAGCGATTCCTCGACGCGGGCATAGATTCCTTATCCCTTGCGGATACCATTGGAACCGCGACACCGCACCAGGTCTTCGATCTTTGCAGCAACGTTATTGATGCATGTCCCGGCGTGGAGGTGACACTTCATCTTCATAACACTCGTGGTCTTGCGATAGCCAATGCGATGTCCGGGATTTCCGCTGGAATTCGTCGCCTTGATGCGTCTCTGGGTGGAATTGGTGGCTGTCCATATGCGCCAGGAGCTACCGGTAATGTGTGTACCGAGGATCTGGTACATGCATTGATTTTTGATAGATATCAGTGCGCTGTTGATCTTGATAGTTTGATCGCGGTGAGCTGCGATTTGCAGGCTTTACTAGCAGATCCTCTGCCAGGTTTAGTGCATCTCGCGGGATCCAAGACAACCACGCACCCTATGTCCGACGAACTCAAATCACGTTTGGGGCTGATGCCTTAGGACCGGTCTGTTCTGGTGATCGACTCAGTCTCTGGCTCGAGGATCTTCATGATTTCGACTTACCTGATCAACGGATTGAAGTTTAGGGACAAGTGACCGATAAGTTTGATATCAACAGGACAGAGGACCTAATGGATTGGATTCGTCACCGTTTACAGATCTTTGTGGCCCTAATTAGCATTGGCGGCACTTTACTTTTTTGCGCCTATACAATCCTTGACTACGAGGCTGACCAGTGTCATTACCGTGAAATACGGGGTTTTAATGAGGTTTTAGGGAAAACCGGTTGGTGCAGAATACTGTGATCAGATTACCCGGCAGGTGCCGCTGACTACCTTCGTACCAGCGCCCGTATCGTGCCGATGGTAGTAGAAGATTCCGTTTCGAAACATTCCCCCCTCAATTTCGTTACCGAAGCGGAATGAGGTTTTTGTAGCGAAACCTGTCATAGGTAGTTCGTTTCGTGATCGTACCGGAAATCCAGAGTTAATCTTGAGAACGCCTTTACCGTCATGGGGGATCTCAAATTGAAAGGCGCGCTTCGTGCTCAGATCAACACAGCGGTACATAATCGGTGCGCCCGCTTCAGCGGTTGAGGCTAGAATAAATAGTATGACGAGTACTGGATTACCTAATAAATAGCGCATTATCAACCGAGCTCAGTTGGCCTAAAATGAAATCATAACCTGAATTTAATAAGATGACAGCGCCAGTTCTTGGTTTAATTGGCTCGGATCCTCAGCAAGTGTGTCCATAGATTAAGTCAAACGGAGTCAGTGGCGAAGTCCACACATTAAAAGCCCTCAAACGGGCCGGGTCGTAGTTCTTTGGTGTGGCAGTGCTCTTTAATATTCCATGTTCTTGATTCGAGGAGGAAAGCATGACTGACGATTTAAAAGTGACAGAAAAAGAAGCGGAAGAGTTACGCCAAAATTTGTGGGTATGGAAAGGAATCTCGTTCTTATTATTGGTTCTTTATCTAGCTGAGCTCGGTGGGTGGTTGGCATGAGGACGATCGGTCTGCTTGGGGGGATGAGTTGGGAGAGTACGCAAACCTATTACGCTATGATCAATCAACAGGTAAATAAACGCCTGGGTGGGTTACATTCAGCAAAAATCGTGATGGTAAGCGTCGATTTCTCAGAAATTGAGGAGAAGCAGGCCACGGGCGATTGGAGAGCGGCCGCGACCATCCTCAGTGATGCGGCACAGAAGCTTGAGGCAGCCGGGGCCGATTGCTTTGCGATCTGTACCAACACCATGCATGAGGTTTTTGACGAGGTGCGAGAGGTCATTAAGATTCCTGGGCTACATATTGCCGACGCGGTCGGCAGGTGCGCGCAGCAGCACAACTATTTTACTCTAGGCTTGCTTGGCACACGATTCACCATGGAGCGCGACTTTCTCAAGAAGCGTCTTCTCTCCAAACATAACATCCGCATAATTATCCCGGGAGAGGAACAAAGGTCCGACATACACCGAATTATCTACGAGGAGCTCTGTCTCGGCGAGGTACGTAAGGAATCACGTGAAATATTCCTTGCTACAATAAGCGAATTAACCAGACAAAAAATTGATGGTGTTATTTTGGGTTGTACCGAGATTGGCATGTTGATCCAGCAAAGCCATACCCGGGTCCCGATCTTAGATAGTACCGGATTGCACGCTCAAGCGTTGGTTGAGTTTGCGTTGAACGAAGAAGCCCAGCGATAGACAAATGAATTCGCCGCTCTTGAAGCGAGTGGAGAACATCTTCTTACGCTTATCAAACCAACGGGTGGGCCATTCTTGGTGAAATTAGCTGGCTTGATAATCGTGCCGCCTCGGCTGAGTGGCTTTTCTCTGAGTTTTTTCTGGATCGCCGTCGTGAACCTTTTAGGCCATAAGACCCCCCGATAAATAGAGCCAAGGCTTCGCTCCGGTTACGAAATATCGGTTCAAGATCGTTACCATTGAGGCGTGATCGCAATAGCCTCCCTTTGTATTCTGAGAAATTTAAATTATGCGCAAGCAGGCAAGCGCATTTCTTGTTGTGAAATTCTCCGGTATTTGTAAATATTATAAGTGGACGACTAAACAAGAGACGCTGCGTTCTCTAGTCGCCAAGAATGTCTCAGGGATGATCGGTGATTTCAAAACTGAAATGTTCTTTAAAGGTCCAGAGTAATCGCACGAAAGCTCTGGGAATTTCGATGTATCAAGGGCGCGAGGAAAAACGGCCCAGAATGCTGATAACAATAAACATATGAGGGATTATGAAAATGAGATTATCGAGACGAGCATTTATTAGCTCTGCTTCAGCCTTCTCTATTCTCGCTTATTTGGGTGTGCCAAACGCACAAGCCCACATGAGCATCGCATCAGAACCGGAGGATAGGAAGCTAATAGCCTCTGTAGTTCGAGCAATGTTTCCACACGATAGGTTCCCGGACGGTCCTTATCTGAGAACCGCGGATGCTGTCATAAAAAAAGCACTTGGTTCACCAGCAAGCGCACTGGAACTTAGAAGCGGTTTAGCCGCTTTAAAACAGGTTGGGTTCGAAAAAATGTCGAAGTCAGAGGCGCTTGCTCATGTGAAGAGCATGGAGGGATCTCCACTTTTTTCTCTAGTCCATGGCACCACAGTCACGGGGCTCTACACTGACAGTGAAGTACATCAGTTATTGGGATACGAAGGCTCAAGCTTCGATAAAGGCGGTTATATAGACCGAGGGTTTAATGATTTGAATTGGCTACCGGAGCCTAGAATCACAGAGCATCCTGAGTTAGCCAAATTCTTAGGCGCAGGACCAAAGTCGTACGCAGTTGCTGCCAACTAAAAGGAATTGGTTTGGGGAAAAAATATGAAAAAAATTGATAAAAACGAAAAAGCCGTTGTGGTTATCGGATCGGGTGCCGGCGGGGGCACAATGGTTTATGAGCTCACGAAGGCTGGAATCCCGTGCGTTTGTTTAGAGGCAGGTGCATTTATAAAACCTGAAGAGTATGTGAATGATGAATGGCCTTCATTTTCGCAAATGGCGTGGTTGGACAAGAGGACGACCAGTGGTACTTGGCGGGTCTCGAAAGACTTCCCAGGGTTGCCGACCTGGCTAGTCAAGGCGGTCGGCGGAACGACAACGCATTGGGCGGGAGCTACTCCAAGGTTCTTGGATTATGAGTTCAAAACCTTGTCTACGTATGGCGAAATCGCGGGCGCGTCCCTCCTAGACTGGCCAATCTCACTTGCAGATATGGAGTCGTATTACACCAAGGCAGAGGATGCAATCGGATCTACTCATCGCGGAGGCAGAGCGCCGTTGCCAGCAAATAACAATTACAAGGTATTTGCCAATGGTGCGGAAAAAGTGGGCTACAAGTTTTATGCCACGGGCCCTTACGGTACAAATGCCGAGCCGTATGATGGAAGACCTGGGTCTATCCAAGACGGATTCAATTTCCAGGGCGACAAAAACCTCTCTAAATGGAATACCGCAGTTCGAGAGATTCCCAGGGCATTAGAAACCGGGCTTCTTGACCTAAGACCCGAATCGCATGTGGTCAAAATTACCCACGACGCAAGCGGTAACGCTGATGCGGTTCTTTATGTGGACAAGGACGGTAATCTGCACCGGCAGGCTGCGAAAGTGGTCTGTCTTGCCGGAAATTCCATCGAATCTCCAAGGCTTCTTTTAATGAGTGATTCGAATAAATTCCCGAATGGGCTTGCAAATGGGTCAGATCAAGTTGGGCGAAACTATATGCGGCACATGACCGGGTCCATGTATGCTCGGTTTGAGAAGCCGGTAAATTTCTATCGGGGCGAGACCATGGCAGGGTTCATAGCGGATGAGGTTATTCATGACCCTAACCGCGGCTTCGCCGGTGGTTACTACATGGAGACTTTAGCGCTTGGGCCTGCTTTCCTTGCAGCCTTCTTAGATCCTGGTGGTTATGGACCAGAATTTACCTCGATGATGGACAACTATGAGAATGTTGCCGGTATGTGGCTAGTTGGTGAGGATATGCCTCAATCATCTAACCGAATAACATTGTCGGCGGAAACTGATCAGTGGGGTCTCCCGGCTCCAAACGTTCATTTTGACGACCATCCAAACGATGTCGCGATGAGAGAGTATGCTTATGAGAAAGCGGAGGCACTCTATAACGCCGTTGGTGCTATTCAAACTTATAGAACGCCTCCCTATCCATCTACCCATAATTTAGGTACGTGTCGTATGAGCGCGAGGCCTGAAGATGGAGTTGTAGACAAGTGGGGAAGATCTCATGAGGTTAGAAATCTGTTTGTTTCAGACGGCTCAGTCATGACGACTGGCGCTGCTGCTAACCCAACTCTCACGATTGTGGCGTTAGCGATAAGACAGGCAGAGTATTTAGCCGGCGAACTTAAAAAAGGAAACGTTTAAGTAACAATATACAAACAGGTGTCACCTACGGGCACCTGTTTGTACTTAAGCGCTACATTTCGGTGTGCGGTTCCGAAAAATCTGACAAACGCTCCCCAATAAACTTAGCAAAAACTGCGTAGCGTTTGCGCCGATGTTTTCGTTCCACGCAAATGTTTGTTGCTCGCTAGGCTTTCTCATGAGGTTTGAAGGATGGCTGTTGAGGTTGTTGCTACTGACTTGGGGTCACTACCTGAGGGAGGGTTCGAGGAACACACGCCTATCTTCCGCGCGAGCGATAGTTTTTTGGGTGTAGAGGCGCCAAGCGCTCACAGCTATTTAGATCTAGGTTTCAACGACAGGTTTGCGTTCCAAGTTGATGGGGTTATTTCTACAAACGAAAGTCAGCGCTTGATTGCATTTACCGAAGAAATGGGTTTCAGGGACGCGGCGCCCGGCATCCAGACTCCCCCGGGTATGCGTCTAAATACCACTGTGCATTGGATGGCACATCCCAAAGACGCAGATCTTTTATATTCTCGAATTGCACCGTTCATCCCAAATGTTCTGGAGGGTCGCGCTCGCATGCGTGAGTTAAGTCATCGATTTAATACGTATCGATACCTTCCAGGTCAGCAATTTCGACCACACCTGGACGGGGATTGGCCAGGCTATTATGTGAGCCCGACGACGGAGCAATTGGAGTACTGGAGAAGAGGTCGCTCGATGCTTTCGATGTTGCTGTATCTCAATGGTCGGGAAGAGGGTGTGGAGGGTGGTGATACCCTTCTCTTGGATAACGGCGAAGTAGCACGTCGGGTCGTGCCACGTTGTGGCAGAGCGCTATTTTTCCGGCACGGCATCCATCCTACGTCTGTACTTCATGCCGGTGATATTTTGGGCGACGGTGCTGCTAAGTATGTGATCCGGATCAATGTGATGTACCAGTCTGAGACGATTGATTAATCATTGGACAACTCCGTGATGATGCGTGAGGACTGCACCAAGCGGAGAATTCCACAACGTTATCCACAGAAATTTTGGACATCTGGATGTCAATATCTGTTATCGGATAATTCCCAAAATAATTACTCGGTCGTCGGAATTTTTTTCGCAAAAATTAGATTAAATATTTGATTTAATGAATCTTTGCAGAAGTTCTTGCATGGCAGAATTATAAATAATACTTCTCAAAAAAATAGTCTAATGAATAGATTATCAGTGTTCTTAAATTCCCGCTCAAAAAATTTGTTCAAATTAACTTAAAAAAATTTAGTCTTGAATTGATGGTGGTTAATGCGTAGAAAGGCTGTACTGCCGCTTATGCAATGAAGTTAGGCATAAACGAAAATACAAGAAGCGTTTGGGGAGTAGATTTTATGGATACGACAGGTTTTAAACTTAATCATTCAATGCTAAGGGTAAAGGATCCGCAGAAGTCACTCGATTTTTATCAGAACATCATGGGTGCGACTTTGGTTGAGACCTTTGTCTTCGACCACATGGGGTTCACTCTCTACTTTTTAGGTTTTGATGCTGGTCTTGTTGGTCAGATGCCGTCGGATCGGGCGGAGAGGATAGAGTGGCTGGCAAATCAGTCGGGCCTCTTAGAGTTGACTCATAATCATGGGACCGAGTCCGATGATTCGTTTGAGGGTTACCACAACGGTAACAGTGAACCGAAAGGTTTTGGTCATATTTGTGTCTCAGTCCCAGACGTTAACGTTGCCTGCGATCGGTTTGAGTCGCTCGGTGTTGAGTTCGTGAAGCGGCCAAATGACGGATCGATGAAAGGAATCGCTTTCGTTAAAGATCCCGACGATTACTGGGTAGAAATTTTCGCTCCGGTGGATCTCAAGAACGTGATTCTAGAACATACTTGATTACTTACACTATCGAATGGGATTTTTACCGGCGCCTATGTTTTGGGTGTTTCAAGCAATGTGGGCGCAACCGTCTTTGGCCAGGGCAGTAAAATACGTTGTGTCGAGATAGTCTCACCGTTTCTCAAGCGACTGGTGTTGGTCCAAAAAAAAGTTTGATCTCGTTTCGAGGGTTCTCAACCCTTCGAGTCTTTGGTTGAGGCCCACACTGTCGGAGTGAAGGACAGCCCATGCGTCGAGCACTAATCATTGTTGACTCATTTCTGGCTGCTTTATTTGGCCTCTGTTTGATAGGGTTGGCTGTTGTATTCATCGAAGGACGCGATGATCTGGATATATTAGTGTTCCTAGTCGTAATCGGTGTCCCTTATGGTTTATTGCGTTTCGTTCTTCTTGGAAACCCAATTCCTTTCACATCCCTTCCCACAAAGCCAGACTATTAAAAAGTTTAGCAGTAAAATCGTCCGGTAATTCTTCACCCAGTGCCTCGCAGCGGCTCTCTTCGCAGTAGGGTACGGACAGTTCAGTCAACACGCCCCCGGCGAGGTTAAGGATTATGCAACCCTCATTTGTGCGGAAGACACCTTTGAATCGCTCAATATCGAGGCCTTGCAGCATTAATCTCAATTGAATGCTATTGAAAACAAATCGCGAATCAAATCGAAATCCTGTACTTACAAATCCGTCGCCAGTATTTGATGCGACGACATATCCGGAATCGGGAATGGTGAGCTCGGTCAACTGCGTTTCAATCGGATTATGATGTTCGTGTGGTGGGGGACATTGCTCAATATATCGCGATGATCTGTCCAGCAGGTCCAGATCAAATGTTCCTTGTTCCGAAAATATGACCTCTATTTCTGGACCACATTGATTGCTCGTAAATGTCAATAGACGATCTTTATCGTCGGATTCGTAGAGATCGTGTTTGTTACCAATAATGATGTCTGCGCATTTGATTTGCTGTATGAAGGTGTCATTTTTGAGATACCTGTCTTGGTTTAGCATCCTCGCATCAATCAGGGTTATCACTGCTTTGAGTTGGATTGTCTTTTGATTAAATCCAGAGGAAAGGGTCCCGATGACTTCCTCGAGATGTCCTAGACCAGTGGGCTCGATTAGCAGGCGGTGAGGGCGAGCTCGGGACAAGAGCTGATTCAAGGCCATCTGCATCGGGAGTCCGTTTGTGCAACACATACATCCACCAGGAACCTCCCTCAGGAAAACTTCTTTTTCAGTGCTCGTATCGGCTTCGATGAGACTGGCATCGACTCCCACCTCGCCAAACTCGTTAACCAAAACAGCCCAACGCTCGTTCCTCGGTTTTTGACTCAGAAGTCTACGTATAGCTGTCGTTTTTCCTACGCCCAGAAATCCGGAAATTATACTCGTTGGAACATTAGCGATCGTGTCTGTGGGTTTGGTCATAATAAAATTTGAAAGCTTATGGTTTCACCTTTTGTTTCGGAAATTCATCTTTGGGGTGATTTCCGTGTTCCCGCAATGTTTGTGTGTCTGGATCTCGGTCGAACGAGGTAGCTTAGGCCTTGCTACCCTCGCAAGAACTACAGAGGCCATGGATCTCCATGGTTGATTTTTTGGGCACCAAGCCTGCTGTCTTGGCCACTGCATAGATCTGTAACTCAAGTCTATCATCGATAATTTCAGCTACCCGATCGCACCCGTCGCAGATTGCGAATCCTGCTATCTGATGCGCGCAATCGTGGTGCTGACAGGCGACAAAGCTGTTGATACTCTCCAACTTATGGATCAGGCCGAGTTCTAGCAATTTTTCCAGCGCTCTATAGATCTGAGGGGGTGCCTTGAGTCCGTGTTCTTTTAACTGGTCGAGCAGCGAATATGCAGTCTGGGGCTTTGGGGACGCCATCAGCGTGTCTAGGACCAGTGTCTGATTTTTAGTAAGAGATTTGCTCATGATGTTGCTTTGGTACTTGCGTCGTTCCAATGTTTTCCCTTGATGCTTCTGATCTTTGCCATTGACAACGTGCTGACTGCAAAGAGCAACAGTAGAGCCGCTACAATACTGGGTCCCGCGGGTGTATCCCATATAAGAGAGCTTTGAAGACCTGCGATGACTGACAGTACTCCTGCTAAGATCGAGTATAGGGCCATCTGCTCTGGAGATTTGGAAAAACATCTTGCCGAGGCGGCGGGGATGATAAGCAAGGCGGTTATGAGTAACACCCCAACGATTTTCATCGAAATCGCAATTACGGAGGCCATCAGGATCATAAAAATCACTTCGGCACGCTCGGGCTGCAGACCTTCAGCCCTCGCTATCTCTGGACTTACTGTGGCTGCAAATAATGGTCGCCAAATTACCCTTAGTACAAGCAGTACGACCGTACCTCCCAGTCCGATTGTCAGTAAATCGAATTGATTGATCGCGAGAACGTCTCCGAAAAGGAAACCGAGTAAGTCAACGCGCACCCACGTCATAAACGAGAGCGCTATGAGTCCTAATGCTAGGGTCGAGTGAGCCAGTAAGCCTAGTAATGCGTCAGACGAGAGGGGGGCTATTTGCCTCAGCATTAAAAGTGCGAGACCCATCAATACCGAGATTACGAATACCGCGAGCGTTATGTTGAGCTCCAGGAGTATCGCGAGCGCGACCCCCAAGAGCGCCGAATGTGAGAGCGTATCTCCGAAATAAGCCAGCCGACGCCAAACAACGAAGCACCCAAGTGGACCGGCCACAATGGCGACACCGATGCCTCCGAGGAAGGCCCGAAACAGAAAATCATCAAGCATTGATCGAGGTCTCTTGACTTATATTGGAATCTTTTGCAATTGATACAGACTTTTCTATGGACCCGTCTGTCCCATGAGTGTGATCGTGCATGTGCTCATAGAGCGCCAAGTTGGCAGATATTTTGGAGCCATACAGGTCGCGAAATTCTGAAGATGTTGAGACCGCTCTTGGGGTCCCAGAGCAACAAACGTGGCCGTTGAGGCATATTACATGGGTCGTCGCTGACATCACGAAGTGTAGATCGTGTGATATTAGCAGGATTCCACAATTGAGGCTTTTCGCTATCGTTTCGATCAGATTATACATCGCCTCTTCGCCGGTGTTATCGACGCCTTGGACCGGCTCATCGAGAACCAAAAGTTCAGGTTTCTTGGCAATGGCTCGGGACAGAAGAACTCGCTGAAACTCCCCACCAGAAAGCGTATTTACTTCAGAATTTAGTAGTTGGGACGTGCCGGTCATCGCCAATGCTGTATTAATTTCTGTCTCTGAGCAGGTACCGTTCAGATTCAAGAATCTTTTAACCCGCAGGGGTAAGGTCCAGTCGATCGATACTTTTTGTGGGACATAGCCGACCCGCAACCCAGATTTTTGTAGCGCTTTACCCTCGTCTAGGTCTAGCAGGCCGAGCGCCATTTTGGCTGAGGTCGTTTTACCTGCGCCATTCGGACCGATCAGTGTCACGATCTCGCCGGCGCGAACCGAAAACGATATCCCGCGGACCAGCCATTTTCCAGCTCGCTTTACTCCGGCCTTCTTCAGTTCGATGAGTGTTGATGAATCAAATTCTTTCATTAAATAGCTCTAGTCGTTCGTATTTTAGGATTTCTTCTATTATAAATTATGTTATGTTATAACATCCATCGCTTTCAAATACTCTTTAAAGGAAATATATGCGTATATCCACATTCGTAATATCGTCTTTCGTCGCAGTCGCCGGCATAAACCTTGCAGATGCACAGCCTAATGTGGCGGCCTCGATAAAGCCAATTCATTCGTTAGTGTCTTCCGTCATGGAGGGAGTCGCAACACCGATTCTGTTGGTCGAGGCAGGCTCACCACATACCTATTCCTTGAAGCCAAGCCAGGCGCGGTATCTACAGCAAGCAGATGCAGTCTTTTGGGTCGCTCATGATGTAGAGACATTCCTCGAAAAGCCACTTGAATCAATACCAAAAAATACCGTGGTGGTTGAACTAGGCGAGACAGAAGGGCTTGTTGAGCTCAGTTTTAGGGAGGGTGGACTGTTCGATTCGCATGGCCACGATGATCATGACAAGCATGATGATCATGATAAGCATGCGGGCCATGACAAGCATGATGACCATGACAAGCATGATGACCATGACAAGCATGCGGGTCACGACAAGCATGATGACCATGACAAGCATGC
>Ga0163109_10002195_pt1 | contig 15361 bp, 16 predicted proteins | sample CRUFie1St13metaG_FD_108704 | JGI IMG/M metagenome (GOLD analysis project Ga0163109, IMG submission 108704) | Marine microbial communities from the Costa Rica Dome - CRUD Field 142mm St13 metaG | ecosystem: Environmental > Aquatic > Marine > Oceanic > Photic zone | place: Costa Rica: the Eastern... | reverse complement strand
GTTTTCAGCAAAATATTTTCCATAATTAAACTTAAGCCACTCTTCATAATTGGCTGGACTGACATTATTTTTTCTATTAAAGAAACCTTTCAAAATTTTAAATTTTTCGTATAGCTCAAGTGGTTTAATATTAAACTGTGCAGGATGTTTTATCCACTTTCCATTACTTAAATTATAGGCAATAGGATTATGACTAATAGAATCTGAGCCTAAAGCAAAAGTGTCTTTAACATATTGATTTTTTGTAAATGATAAATGAATGAATTGATCAAAAATAAATTCATCTTCTAAAACAAAATTATCCAAAAGTCCACCCCATGAGCTTTTTGCTTCAAAAATTTTAGTATTAAATTTATTTGAGTCTAAATGATATGCACACGATATTCCTGATATTCCAGCACCTAAAATTGATATATTCATCTATATAATATTAATAAAATTCTTAGCCATGTTATCAATTGAAAGTTTTTTTGATTTTTTCAAACAATTTTTTGATAAGTTATATAGTTTAACACTGTCATTTATTAACTCTTCAATCTTTAGATAAAAATCTTTCTCATCTTTTGAGATGAATCCATTAATTCCACATTGCAAATAATCAATCTCTGGACTATGAAAATCTCTTTGTATAGTAATTGTAGGTTTTCCATATGCCATACAGTGAATAATATTTAAACCTACTAGTCCTGGATTAATAAAAAAGTCAATATTATTAATTATTGGAGCTAATTCTTTTTCATTTTCAATTGATCCAATAAAATTTACATCCTTATTTTTAAATCTTTCTTTTAAAGATTCTAATTCAGTTCCTCCGCCAATTATAAGTAAGCTAATGTTGTTGTATTTTTTCTTTAATTTCAAAAAAGTTTCTATTGCGATGTCGCAATTTCTAAGTTTATGTAATCTTCCAATCAAACCAATTACAACTTTACTACTTAAATCATACTTGGTTTTAATTTGATCTAATTTTTCAAGTTTAAGTTTTTCGTTAATATCATTAATATTTGATGTATCAACAGTATTATTTAAAACTATGATTTTATTTGGTTTAATTTTTTTGTCAATAAATCTTTTTTTTTCAAGATCAGTGTAAGCGAGAACACCTGTAGAATAGTTAATAAGTTTAATCTTTATCTTATCACTTAATCTTGAAAAGAATGTGTTTTTACTAAAATTTTTACTGTGTCCCCACCAATAAAATTTTTTTCCAGACAGCCTTGTAATTACTAAGTATATGAAATTAGAAATTGATTTAAAGGATAAAAGAAAAATAAAATGTCTATTTGATTTTAATATTTCAAAAGGAATAAAATAAAATTCTAAGCCAAAGAGAGAGAAATTTTTTAGCTTAATAATTTCAAAATTAGCTAAATTTTCATCAGTATTAAAACCCTCTCTTTTTGGAATTTCTTTGGTTAAAAAAACAATTTTTAAGTTGTAATTTTTACATAAATAATTAAAAAACTTTAATCTGTAATGAGTTAATACTCTTTCAAAAATTACGATTCTCATTTAATAGACTAATTATTGTTTTTTTAAATTTTATAAAATTGCTCTTTAATACAATCATTAATATAATTAAAAATAAAATATAGGTAATGTTATTTAGATCAAGAGATAGTGTTGAAAATAATATAGAACTAATATAAAAATATTTCTTACCTCCTTTCATTTTTATATCATAGCTAATTGAAAATAAAAATACTAGTGAAGCTATAATTAAACCAATATATAAACTGAGAATTTGAAAATTTCCATAAAATTTAATTGTATATAAATATATTATAAAGATAGATGCCGATAGTAATCCAGATACAATTAATCCTTTCTTTTTATCATTAGCTATCAAAAAAGAAGAGGGATATGTGGCCAAATAAAAAATTAATTGAGAAATTAAAATGTACTTGAAATGAATAAAAGAGAACTGGTATTTCTCATAAAAATTAGTTGTGAAAATTTCAAATAAAGGAAATACTACGATAATTATCAAAAAACTAATGAATAATTGAAGATAAAATAATTCATCGAACGAAAATCTATTTTTGTTTTCAGATTTTTTTAGATTTTTTAGAAGCATCGGATAAAAATACCAAGTGATAGTACTTATTCCCATAACTATTGCATTTCCAATAAACCAACCGAAATTAAAATATGATATTATTTCTTCATTATATGAATCAAGAACGAAATATCTAAGTAAAATAAATATAAAGTATGATGCATAATTAAAAAAAAGCAAAGGAATGCCCAGATTTCTAATTAAATCTAGATATGGTATAAAATTTTTAATTCTTAATTTAAAATCAACATAAAATGAATAAATACTAATTGATAAAATAATTGAACCAATCAAAACATAAATACATTCAATAACTAGAATTTGACTACCTAAAATTAAAAGTGCAATTATTAATGGAATAATCGATACAGTCTCACAAATAATTATTAGTTTATAAAGTTTTTTATAACGTGCAGCATTTAAAAATGAGTCGTTTATTAATAGCAATGCACTTAAAATAACTAGTGCTTCAACTGATAAATTATTATCAATATTAAAATCAATGTAAAGAGCACAAAAATTATAAAGAATAATATATAAAACTGCTAAACATATAATATAAAAAATAGAAGTTCCTAGCAACTGAGAAAAATAACTGGGTGAATGATTATCTTTTAATTTAGTTAACACAATTTTTGGAATTCCAAAACCAGCGATTGAGTGATATGAGATCACAAACATAACAATTCCCCATACAGCATAGCTTTCATAACTCAAAAAAAACGAAAGCAAATATCCTCTAATAAATAATAGTATAAAATTTATATATTTTAATATTGTAAATTTAACTACCCCCATTTAATTCAAATAGAATGTTTGAAATTATTTTTTTAGTTAAAACACCTGATTTTTTTCCTGTACAGGAAAATATTTCATTTTCAGATATTTTTGGTAAATATTTAGATGGATCAAAATTTTTAAATTGACTTTTAAATAAACTTTTTAATTCATCAAATGTTAAACATGAAATTTTATTAATGAATCTTGTATAAGCTGTTTCATTATCAAAAATTGTTATGAAATCAATCCAATATATAAATGGTTTTTTATAGTGAACGGCTTCAAAAACAACACTGCTACTTTCCATAGCAATAATTAGATCAGATTCTTTTATCAATTCGATTGAGTTATATCCCTCAGATATGGCAATATTATTACTAATAAATTTTTTAAAAGATTTGTATTGAGAATATCGAGGATGAAATTTTAAAGTAACTTCAAATTTTGAATGATTTATAATATCTATTAATTTTAATAATTTTACATTATCATTGATAATCCAATCAAAAATAAGAGGAAGATGTGGCATAAAAATTAATATTTTCATTCTATATAATAAACTCCGTTCTTTATTACCTTTCCATTACCAGACTTATACTCAATAAACTCATCTTCACAATGATCACCACCTAAAAAAACATAATCTCCAATATAAGGTGCCATTGGATTTTGATCAATTCCATAACCTTCGAACTCGGAAATGCTTCTAATGTTTAAAAATTTTGCAGAGATTAAAGGAAGACTCAATGATGATGAGAAAACTAAATCAGGTTTTTTGTTATTAAGTAAAAATGCAAATGAATTTATAAATTTAAAATCTCGCTTAATTCTAAATTTTGCATATTGTATATAATAATCTTTAATCAAGTCATTTTCAATAAAATCTTCAAAAATTTTATTTAAAAAATTATAATTATAATTATTAATTATCTTTTTATAATAAAACCCATTCAACAAATTAAACTGAATACTGTGAATTGAATTAAATGTATTTTTTTCAAACCTGTTAAATTTTGATTTTCCTTTAAAACAAATTGGATTAAATTCAGTTATGTATCTTGATAGTTTTGAGTGAAAAGTAAAATCGGTTCCTGAACTAAAAAAAAATATGCTTTTTGAATTTTTTTTGAATTTTACTTTAGATTTTTTTTTAAAGTAATATATCTTATAAAATAAAAACTCAAAAAAAAATATAAATTCTGAAAATAAATTAGCAAGCTTAAAATTGAAAACTATAAATTTTAATATAAAAAAATTTATATGTTTTTTCTGAAGTTTATTATTGAACTCTAAACTTAAAAGTAATCTAAGAAAATCAAATATATTTGACCTGGCATAAGTGAAATTATATGGAAAAGAAAATAATTTAATTTTTTTAAACTCAAATTTTTTGTTTAGGCCATCAATTAATAGTTTTGAAAGAAATAATGTTCTAATTATATGAGAGAAATTATATTTAAAAATGAAAAAATAATTTATTGAAACTTTGTCTTTAAATTTATTGAAGCGTTGTAAGTAACTATTTATACAAATTTTCTTATATAAGTCAATATCTACAATATCATTAAACGAAAAGAATTTAATTTTTTTTTGAATACAATATGATAATATATTTAAAGAATTAGAAATTACTGCATAATCAACATTATCATTTTTTTTTAGGAACTTTTTAAGTTCACTTTTATTTTTTGGAAAAACCAATAAATCTATTTTTGTTTTCAAATGAAATAATGCTAGTTAAGAAAATCTAAGGTTGAATTCTTAATTTTACTATCGAATTCATTTTTAAAGACAGCAGAAAGAATTACATCATAATAGTTGCCATTTTTAAACATCTCATCTTTAAGTATTCCTTCTTGAAAAAATCCAAATTCAGCATATAATTTTAGAGTAAATAACTTTAATCCTTTATGTTGACCCATTTTAACTTTGTTTAGATTTAAAGTATAAAAAGCATGTTTTAATAATAGGTAAAAAGCTTCAAGAGTAACGTTTTGATTTTTGAACTTTTCTCCAATTATAATTGATAAGCTACAATTAGAATTAATTAAATTAATTTCATGAAGTCCACAAACTCCTATCAATTTTTCATTTTCTGATATTCCTAAAACTAAATTATCATTGGATTTATTAATTTCTTTTGCAAAAATTATCTGATTATTTTTATCATTCGGATAATAGTGCTTCTGCATGAACCTCGTTGTCTTCTCTGAATTAAACCAGTTATACCATTTAGTTTTATCGGCCAGTTCAGAGTTTAAGACAACTAAGTTGACGTTCTTTCCTTTTATAAAAATATCCATAATTTATAAATCTATTGGGTTCAATATAACTGAAGAATATGAAGCACCTATTCCAAAACCACATAAAAAGGTTGGAGTGTGAATTATTTTTTTTATGTTATCCTTGATAGCTAATGGGATTGAAGATGAAACAGTGTTGCCGTAATTTTCAAATGATATAATAAACTTTTGACTTTCAATATTTAACTTTTTTCTCATATAGTTTAACATAAATGCATTGGCTTGATGAAAAAGAATATTATAATTTTCTAACATTAAATTTTGACTTTCAATAAATTTAACAACAGTATTAGCAGTGAAACTAAAAATTTTTTGTCCATCCATAAATAAATTTCCAATTTCATTATAATCATTAATTTTTTTGTTGATTACTAAATCATTATAACCATTACCCTCCGATCCAAATTTAAAATTACTAATACTCCAAAATAAATTTGAGATAGGAGTTTTTGAAACAATTGATGCTGTAGATGCATCACCGAATAAAGTCATATTTCCTTTATCATTTTTATTTATATATTTAGAATAAGCCTCACTAGTAATTATCAAAATATTTTCTGCACAATTTGAATCAATAATGCTATTAGCTAAACCTAAAGCATATGTAAAACCACTACAACCAAGATTTAAGTCTATACAACCAGAATTTTTGATTTCGGGAAAAAAAGATAAAAACTTATGTCCATCACCGGGAGCTTGAGAAAAAGAGGAATTTGAAACATAAATTACTAGATCAGGAATGAAATTATTAACTTTGCTACAAAGATTTATAAATGATTCTTTTGCAAGATCTAATGAATTTTCATTTTCGGAGCAAATAAACCTGTTAGATATTCCTACCTTTTTATAAATTTTTTCTGCATCCCATTCGGGAAACATAGCTGAGATAGTGTTGTTTGATAACTTTTTTTTTGGAAATGAGAAACCTATATCAGAATTTAAAAAAGCCATCTAAAACTTAGTTATTAATAAGTTTGAAAAGAGAATTAACTGACATTTCATTGATTTCATCAACTTGAATTTCAATTTCAAATTTTTCATTTAACTTATCAATTAACACCATCGCTGTCAAACTATCCCATCCATCGAATTCTTCAAATTTCATATCAAATTCTTTTATGTCAAAATCTTCTTCAAAAGATTCAGATACAATTTTTATAATTTTTTCTTTCATAAAATAAATTTACTTGAAATTTAGTCTTAATTTAAGACAAAAGTTTTCAAAATTTATAAAATTATTTTTGAGATTTTATTTCTCATTCAAAATATAATTAAAATCATTTTTTAATTTATATTTCAATATTTCATAATTAATTATAGGCTTACATTCGATTTCATCAAATTTAAATAAATCTATTTTTTGGTCTATTTGAATTCTACAAACTTTTCTTCTCATTAACAAGGCCTCAATAAGCATATTGGAGAACATACCACAAATATAATCAGAATAATAATTGAGTAATAAAGGATTCACTTCCTTCACTACTTTAATATTTTTAAAAATTTTAAAACTATTCAAAATATTATTGAATTTATTTTTTTTGCTTATTGGATGAATTTTTATTACATAATTAAAATCTAAAACTTCATTCATTGTTTTTGAAAGTTCTTCCAATGCATTAAACATTTTGATTAAAGATTCATACTCATCAAACCCCAAAATTGATTTGCCATTTTTGTCTTTAGGTATATCAGTCTTAATATTTTCTGAAACAAACGTTATAAGCTTTTTATTATTTTTTATTCCTATTGATTTAAAAAAGGACTTTCTATTTATTTTTGGTTTAAATTCTTTTACTTTTGAATAATAAGGATTTCCAATTACTTTAATAGAGTTTAAAGGTAATCCTTCTTTGAGAGCTTCAATTTTTGCAATTTTATTAATTACATATATTGTGTTTGGATATACAGTTTCATTATCGAAAGTAAATCTTCTTTTGTAATAAACCCAATGATCTATGAAAGCTGAACAAGGAATACTATTTTTAACAAAATACTTTCTCCAATTATGTTCATAATTATGAAATGAAGTAGCTGAGAATAAGTATTGTGGTTTGAACTTATCAACTAAATTCTCAATAGTCTCAAAATCATTTTGTACTATATTTATTTTATAGTTTAAAAAGTATTTTCTGTTAATATCACTAAAAATAAAAAAATCCTTTTGTTGAACTTTACCCTTTTTGACTAAATTGTCTACTATTGAAAGTATAGCATTAGCTCCTGCTACATCACTGAAAACAAAGAAGATTTTACTGTACTCTATTTTAAGCATCTATCTTTAAAAGCTCACTCATGTTGTCATCGACTTTATTAAACGCCTGAATTACATCATCAAGATCATTTTTTGACATTGATGGTCGCATAAATTCATGACCAATAAATTTTTCGAAAAATAAATCCTCAACTATTGGACAGGAGCCATACGAATAATCATAATTTTTGGGATCATTACCATGGAAATTAAACTCTTTTTTTTGGAAAAGAGGCAACATGTATAATGGTTTAACATATCCTCCACCTATTAATGGAATATCTTCCCTCAGGTAAGAACTCGGTAATTCATTGGATAAAGCTTTTAAGTAAATATCTCTATGAATATTTAAATTTTTAGTTTTATCATATAGTACAGGTTGAGTATAATATGAGTGTGTACATTTTTTGTCATGCCAACAATATTTATCGTAATCTAAAAGATCTAAATATTTTAAATGGGATAAATTTTCAATTAAATACTTTGCATTTTTATTTCTTTTTTCCTGGAGGGAATCAAATTTTTTGAGTTGTTCTAAACCAATAGCAGCTTCAATTTCACCTAACCGAAAATTAAATCCAATAATATTATTAATATTTTTAACACCTTTATCCTCAACACAAGCTTCACCATGATTTCTTATTAATTGAGATCTTTCAGCTAAATCACTATTATTTGTAACAATCATACCACCTTCTCCAGTATGAATATGTTTATGATAATTCAAACTAAATACGCCTATATCACCTATTGTTCCAAGCATTTTACCATTATAACTTCCGAATGGACATTGTGCACAGTCTTCAATAACTGATAAATTATATTTTTTAGCAATTTGCATAATTGCGTCCATATCTGCAGGATATCCCATAATGTGAACAACTATAATAGCTTTTGTCCTTGGAGTGATTTTTTTTTCAATATCTGAGGGATCAATACAAAATGTTCTAGGATGGATGTCTGCAAAAACAGGTATTCCACCCCAAAATATTGGACAGGTAGCTGATGCACAAATAGACCAAGGGGTTACGATTACTTCATCACCTGCAGAAATACCCACTGCGCCACAAGCAGTAATTAGTCCACTAGTATTTGTATTAACAGAAATTGAGAATTTCGCCTTAGCTTTTTTAGACCATTCTTTTTCAAATTTCTGAACCATTGGACCACCATAAAAATCCTTATGCCAAGCCCCAATAAACTGACTTAACACACCAGATCTCATTACTTTTTCAACACTTTTAATTTCTTCTTCACCAATTGTGTTATATGCACTAAATAGTTTAGATCTTACAGGTTTACCTCCGAATATAGCTAGTTTACTCATAATTTTTGTTTTTCATAATTTATATCTGAATAATAAATAAATTAATTTTCTTTAAAATTATTTATTAAGCTGATGATTTGCAATACTTTTTTGTCTTGTTTCAATGAAAAAATATTGGGAATACCTTTGTAAATTATATCAGGAATTTTTTCAACAACATTTTTCATATAATCTGTGTTTGATATTTTATATTGTCTTTTCTTAATAAAGTTTTTATAATCAGGAAAGTTTTCATCTTCTTTTATCTCATATTCAATAATTTCACTTTCATAATTTTGTATCAAGAACCTTTTGCGTTCAAAAATTAAATCTATTTCAAGCAAATATAAATCATTGAAATTAACGCTTTGAAATACAGCAAACGCATTAAATTTAGTGATGTTTTTTACTAAAAAAGAAAATGCAGCTTCATCATTATCAATTAATAAATTCTTATCAATCCTAGTAAAATCATTAAAAACTAATGAATTATCAAATAAAAACAATAATAAATCAATAAAGTGTGTCAGAGTATTAAAAATTCCTTTTGAGTATTTAATATTTATTGATCTTACATTACCAAAATCGTTTGATTTTATTTGATTTCTTAAATTATTGTAAAAGGGTGAAAACTTTCGATAATAATTTATAACAACTTTATCATTATAACTTATATAATACTTACTGTTATTTAATCTAAATGGTTTTTCAACAAAAAAATAATTAATGTTATTTTTTAATAATTCAAAATATTGTAGGTTGGATGATTCTGAAGAGCATAGAACTATTAGTTCTGGATAAACATTTATTTCCTCTATATTAGTTACAAAGTTTTTGATTTCTGGATAATTTTTCTTTGCAATTTTTATTTTTTTATAATCGTTATCCAATACAAAATCTATTTCAAATTTTTTTGAAAAATAAAAGGCTTTTACATGTGTTTTAAAAGAAATAGGGTCATTTACATTATCAAGAGACATCCCTATGTTTCCTAAACCAATAATACCAACGGATATTTTATTTTTTGGCAATTTTTTCATTTGAATGATCTGAGGCTCTCACTCCATCAAGTAATTTAAGTAGATGCATGTTGTTCTTAATGTATGTTATTATGTCTTTAGATATAAAATCATATCCATTTATTGGATAGAAATTTTCAATAATTTTTCTAATAAAATTATAATCTCCATGATCATCTAAAGTAATTCTCAAGTCTGGCCAAAATAATGAATCTTCAGCAACAACAGCTTTTAAGCTATATTCACCTGATGAATAAATATATAAGCTAACGTGCTCTCTATCATCTTTATTGTTTGTTTTCTTATCTACTTCAGCCAAAATTTCTGTTGAAAAAACTTGAACATCTAAACCCAAAGGGTAACTTCTTTCATGATCATTGGATACATAATCATGTTCTCCATCTAAATACTCTAGAATAACTTTATCAATAATTTCAGGATCAATTAATGGACAATCACCCGTTAATTCTACAATCACATCAGAATTTATAAATTTATGTGCATTGAGAACTCGTGAAAGAACATCCTCTTCACTTCCTCTGTAAAATTTTATATTTAATTTTTTACATAGTTCAACAATTTCATCATCTTCACTATTAATTGTGGTTGCTACAATGATATCATCTATGTATTTTGATTTCTTTACACGCTGAATCATAAACTCTAACATTGAAATACCATCTATGGCTTCAAGAAGAACTTTTCCGGGTAATCTCGAACTAGTCATACGAGCCTCAATAGAGGCTACAACTTTTTTACTATAATCTAACATTATTTCTAATTTTTTTTATTTCTTTTTTAATATCATCTGGATTGTATTGAGTAAAATAAAAAATGCTTGAGGATGCAACAGCTTCGATTTTTGTTTTCGAGAATAAATCATAAAAGTGATTTAAATTACCAGCACCACCATTAAAGATTATTGGTTTATCAACTGACTCATAAAAAAAATTAAATAAATCAATATCAAAACCTTGTTGAGTTCCTTCATTATTAACCGAGGTCAAAAAAAGTTCTCCATAATTATAATTTTTAATCTTGTCTATGTAGTTTTCAAGTGGATATTTTTTCCCGGACAATAAAATAAATTTTTTTTTGCTTTCTATTAATATATCTACAGATAAAATTATTGTTGATTCTCCAAACATATCAGCAGCTTTATTTATAAAACTATCGTGAAATGCATTGCTATTTATAACAACCTTATCAGCACCTATTTTTAATAAATCATTAATGTCCTCCAAGTTTGAAACATTTCCACCTATTGAAACTGGCATAAAGCACTCATTTATAACCTTTTCAACTACATTTAAATTAAGTTTTCTACTTTGACGAGTTGCGAAAATATCTGTAAAAACTAATTCATCAACTTTTCTTGAATTAAAGACTCTTGCAGCTTGAATTGGATTACCAACCATTCTTGGATTTTTTCCAAAAGATTTGGTTTTTACTAATGCAAAACCATTATAAGTCAATACTGGAATTAACCTAAGTTTTAGCATCTATAATATTTTTTAAGAGATCTAAGCCAAAATCTTGGCTTTTTTCTGGATGAAATTGTGTTCCATATATATTGTTTCTATTTACAGCGGCAGTAAATTCTTTATCATCAACGTGAACACTCATCATTACATCTAATTTATCTTCTACAACAAAAGAATATGAATGAATAAAATAAAAATCTTTGTTATGAAATGAATTAAATTTAGAATTATTAACTACTACATTATTCCATCCAACGTGTGGAAGTCGATTTGGTTTAAGAGTCATTTTTTTAACATGACCATTTATTAGTCCCAATCCTTCACTAAGTACTGGTTCATCACCATATTCAGCAAGTAATTGCATTCCTAAACAAATACCTAAAATTTTTTGATTTCTTTTTACCACTAGTTCTTTTAAAATGCAATCTGTCTTATTTTTTTTGATATTTTGCATAGCAGTTTTAAAACTTCCAACACCAGGTAAAATTATACAATCATAATTTTCATTTAAAGAAATATGGTCACTTACAATCGAATGGTAGCCAAGCTTTTTAATAGCTTTTTTTACAGAAGCTATGTTTCCCATTCCATAATCTAAAATCAAGATGTTTTTCATTTAATTTCAAAATTCTTGATCAGGTTCTTAGAAGAATCCCGTAAGAAGTTACCCTGTTCATCAGTTTTGAATAGACTAGGATTAGTGAAAGAATCGATAATCTCATCTATTTCCGAAATAGACAAGCCAGAATATTCAACAAAATCGGCAATACTTTTGTGAGGATATTTTCCATCAAATTCATTAACAAGTTTTACACCTTGGTTTCTATCAATTCTTTTATTTCTAATATCAATACAAGCATGATCAGTAGTCCTACCAAATCCATACTTTACAAATTTTAAATAATCATGTAAACCAACTAGTTTTTCATCCAAATTTTCATAATTAGTATATGTTCCTTCAATTGGTCCATCTTCTTTTATACTAAATCCATATTTTTTTACTATTTCTAATTGCTTTCTCGCATCCCAAAAAAAGTAATGTCCTAAAAATATTGAAAATATGCCACATTTATTTAATTCTGTATCAGAGGGATAAAAATATGGTGTTAAATCCCTTTTTGTCAGGCCGTCAACTCCCAACATATCAGAAATTCTATTTCCTAATAAACCTCCAAACTCTTCTAGCCATCTTCTGTTAAGTTTATTTTGTTCAAGAGACTCAATAGGACCACCATATTCAAGTTGAGAATTTTCACCCCAAACAATTAATGGTATTTTAAATTTAACCGCAATCATTATTGGAATTGTAAATATCCCCACGTGATTTGGCCACATTTCATCACCTAATCTTTTAAAACCTTCAATCACCATGGATTTATAAGCATTACTATTCTTTTTAAAATGGATAACATCCATTCCCATTTTTGAAAGATTATCTAAATTTTTTCTTCCAAGATCGGTTGACATTGTTGTTTCAAAGCAAACACACAATGGATTCATTTTACATACCTCCTTCATAAAATATGCCTGATATGTTGAGTCTTTTCCACCACTTACTGGAATTAAACAATCATAGCCAATTTCATCTTCTTTTAATCTAAATTTTTCTACGATTTTAAAAAAACTTTTTTTTCTTTCATCCCAATCAATCAAGTTATCTTTTTTTTCAGCACCAATACATGCAGAGCAAATACCTTTTTCATTAAAAAATAGATCAGGTTTAGTCTCGGGAAACAAACATTTTTTGCAAAATTTAATGTCTATCATTTTTTAAGATTTACTAATTAAAAACCATGTTATATCATCTTGGGGAAATTTTACATCACGATGGTAAGAAAATCCATAATCAATCAACTTCGTGTTTTTGAATTTATCTAAAAACTCCCCTGCGAAATCTCTTTTGAATAGTCTATCTTTATGCCCTCTATAACTAATGGCAACAGGTGATGGATTATAATATTCGCAAATAAGTATATAATTATTTGATAGATCATATAGCTTTTGATAAACCTTTTCTAATTCATTTGGATTGATATGTATTAAAACTCCTTTTATAAGAGTTAAATCAAATTTATTTTTTGAGTCAAAGTCAAAAATTGAAGAAAGATGTGCATTATCATGTCCGATATTAATAGATAATTGTTCGTGTGCTTTTTTATTAATTTCTACTCCTTCAATATTTATTGTTGGAAATAATAATTTAAAAGCTTTTAGGTTCATACCAATATTGGCTCCAAATTCTATAACAGATTTAAGATTATTGGTTAATTTACATGCGTTGTTGAAGAAATTTAAATTAGAGGCTAGAAGCTTATCACCCTCATTCCTGTTGATATAATCGTCACCAAAATCACCTGCCCAAAATTCTTCTTGTGGAGTTTTATATTGTTTTTTCATTTTTAAATTTTATAATTAGTTTTTTAAGTTGCTTAATATCCAACCACTCTTCATTTTTTCCTGAATTATAAGAAAATCCTTTTGGAATTTTTATTGCTTTAAATTCCTTAATAAATTTTGATAAATTCCATTTTAGTCTAGTGGGAAGAATAACATAATATTTACCAAGGTCATATGAATTGTAGGAATCGCTTGATGAAATCATTTCCTCATGTACTTTTTCACCAGGTCTTATTCCAATAATTTTAATTTTACATTTTTCACATATAGCAGTGGCTAAATCAGTAATTCTGTAAGATGGGATTTTTGGAACAAATAATTCACCTCCCCATGCATTTTCAAGTGCATTAATAACCATTTCTACTCCATCTTCAATAGAAATATTAAATCTTGTCATTGATTTATCAGTTATATTCAGAACTCCCTTCTTCATCATTTTAAGAAAATATGGCACAACAGATCCATTTGATCCAAAGACATTTCCATAACGAACTACAGAAAATTTAATATCCTTTTTTCCAGAGAAATTGTTAGCAGCAACAAACATTTTGTCAGATGTTAATTTAGTAGCTCCATATAAATTTATTGGAGCACAAGCTTTATCAGTTGATAGAGCTACAACTCTAGATACACAGGAACTAGCTGATAAACATGCTTCAATTAAATTTTGAGCACCTCCAACATTAGTTTTAATGCATTCATTTGGATTATATTCTGCAATAGGAACATGTTTCATTGCAGCAGCATGTATAACATAATCAACTTGATTTATTGCTCTAACAAGTCGATCTTTATCTCTAACATCACCAATAAAAAATCTAATTTGTTTAAAAACATCTGGCGGATAGAGTTGAGCCATTTTAAATTGCTTCTGCTCATCTCGGGAAAAAATTATTAATCTTTCTAGCTCAGGATGATTTGTTATAAAATATTTAGTTAATGCATGGCCCAACGATCCTGTTCCACCTGTTATGAGTATTGATTTATTTTTGTAATTCATTATAAATTATTTAATTGAATAAACTTGTAATTCCTTCTTTATAATTAATTAATGGTTTCCAATCTATAAAGCTTGGTAAACTTTTAATGTCAGCATAAGAGTTTTTAATTTCATGAGGATTATTTGTTATTGACCCAAATAATAAATTGGTTTTGGATTTACTAACATCCTTCATGGTCTGAACGAACTTTTTTACAGTAATGCTATAACCATGACCAATTTCAAATTCATATAATTTTGAATCAAAAATATTTATTTTGTTTATCAATTCAAGGATTAAATTCGATACATCATCTACATGAATAAAATCTCTTTTTTGGGTACAATCAGTCAATCGAATAGACTTTTTATTTTTTAATAGCGAGTCTTTAATAAACTCTACAAATTTTGTTTTTGAATCATTTGGGCCATACATATGCTCTAATTTTAACATAATTAATTTAATGTTTTTAGATTTTTTTAGAGTCTCTAATAATTTTTTTTTAGAGTTAACATATTCTACTTTTTTATTGTAGTTAAACTTAGAAAAAAAAGTGTCAAAAAAAATATAACTTATTTTATTCATGTGTTTTGAGTACTCTATTAATTTTAGTGGCATTTTAAAATTTGTATCGTAAATTTTTGAGGTTTTATCAGAATCATAAATTACAGCTGTATTTATTATTAATTCAAATTTATAATCACTTAATAAATTTTTTAGCGTAATATCCTTTGAGTATAAAATCTTCACATTTGTAAGAAGATCTTTCTCTTTGCTTT
>Ga0163109_10002194_pt1 | contig 15361 bp, 15 predicted proteins | sample CRUFie1St13metaG_FD_108704 | JGI IMG/M metagenome (GOLD analysis project Ga0163109, IMG submission 108704) | Marine microbial communities from the Costa Rica Dome - CRUD Field 142mm St13 metaG | ecosystem: Environmental > Aquatic > Marine > Oceanic > Photic zone | place: Costa Rica: the Eastern... | reverse complement strand
TAATTCTATCTTTTCATTATGAATATGATTTGCTAATGAATTTAACATAAGAGCTGCTGAATTTTTTTCAGGGAAAAAAGTGTCTGCAACTAATAATATTTTTTTTATTGCTTTATCTTCCAAGTATTTTCTTTTATGTAGGGAATGTAACTCATAATTATTTTCATAATTTTTTGAGAAACATTTGGATTTTGAAAATCTGGTATTTGTCTATCAATTGATTTATTAAAATTATTAATAGTTATATTAATAGAGGATAGAATGGCATGTCTATTTAAACCTGTCATAATTAAAACTCCACTATCAAAGCCCTCAGGTCTTTCATGAGATTTTCTCATTGTAACAGCTGGGAAATTTAAAAAAGATGACTCTTCTGTAATTGTTCCACTATCTGAGATCACACATTTAGATGAAATTTGCAGGGCTAAATAATCAAAGAAACCTAGAGGTTTATGAAAATTAATTTTTTTATTTTTTTTTAGTTCTTCATAAATTTTATTTTTTTTAAATCTAGCAAGAGTTCTTGGATGAGTAGAGACTAAAATAGGTAAATTAAAGTTTTGATAAATTAATTCTATAGACTCTAAGATTTCGTTTAAGTTATCTTTATTATCTACATTTTCTTCTCTGTGGAAACTAAATAAAAAATATTTATTTTTTTTTAATTTTAGTTTCGTTAAAATTTTACTCTTACCTATTTTAGTTTTATGTGCATTTATGATCTCAGGTAAGTGAGACCCAGACTTAAAAATCAAATGTTGATTTATTCCCTCTCTTATAAGATATCTTCTAGCATGTTCTGTTAAAACAAAATTAACATCACTTATATGATCAACGATTTTTCTATTTGTCTCTTCAGGCACTAATGAGTCAAAACTTCTATTTCCAGCTTCAAAATGAAATATCGGTATTTTATTTTTTTTTGCTGAAATCGCAGCTAAACAAGAATTAGTATCTCCATAAATTAAAAAAGCATCGGGTTTAATTCTTTTAATTAACTTATCAGTTTTTTTTATAATATCAGATATGGCATTAATTGCTGAAGAGGTATCTGCTTTCAAAAAATGATCTGGTTTTCTTAACCCTAAGTCTTGAAAAAAAATCTCGTTTAATTCATAGTCATGATTTTGTCCTGTATGAACTAAATAATTATTGAGATTTTTGTCTAAAAGCTTAATGAGTTCAGACATTTTAATTATTTCTGGCCTTGTACCAAGAAGAGTTATGATTTTATACATTGATAAATTTCTGCTTTTTTAAAACTTTTATTACACCGTTAATATCTAACCTCTTTGTATTATTGGAGTTATAATCAATTATCTTATCTATATTTTGATTTCCTTTATTAAAAAATTTATTGTAATTCAGCCCTCTTTCATCTAAGGGTATTTTAAAGAAGTCCTTTATTTTTTTTGCCTTAACCATTTCTTCTGAAGATACCAAAGACTCATAAGCTTTTTCACCATGTCTAGTGCCTATGTATTTAATTGATGATTTACTTTGAAAAATTTCAATCAAAGCCTTTGCTATTGTTAATATTGTTGCCGCAGGTGATCTTTGAATGAAAATATCTCCGTTTGAACCATTTTTAAAAGCATAAAGAACTAAATTAACAGAGTCCTCTAAACTCATTAAAAATCTTGTCATGTTAGGATCAGTAATTGTGATAGGTTTATTATTTTTTATTTGATTAATAAATAAAGGAATTACCGAACCACGGGAGCCCATAACATTACCATACCTTGTTGCACAAAACTGCGTTTTTGCATTTTTTCCCCCAGAGATTGACTTTGATATCATGCATTTTTCCATCAAGGCTTTTGTCATCCCCATTGCATTTATAGGGTAAACTGCTTTGTCTGTACTGAGAACAATTGTTTTTTTTACTTTGCATTTAATTGATGCATTTAAGATATTTTCAGAACCTAAGATATTTGTTTTTACCGCCTCTAGAGGAAAGAATTCGCATGATGGTACTTGTTTTAAAGCAGCTGCATGAAAGATATAGTCGGCACCAGAAAATACATTTTCAACTGATTGATAATCTCTGGTATCTCCAATCCAATAAGAAATATTGGATCTATTTGAAAGCTCAGATCTTAAATCATCTTGTTTTTTTTCATCTCTACTAAATATTCTTATTTCCTTAGCATTTTTTAAATGTGAAGATTTACAGAATGTGCTACCAAAAGAACCTGTCCCACCAGTAATAACTACAATTTTATTTTTAAACATTTTTAATATAATACTTATTTTCTTGTAGCATTTTATACCATGTTTTAGGTTTATAATCTGTTAATTTTATAAATTTATCAATATTTAGAGTTCTATTTATTTTAAGTTCATAATCTTCTTTAATATCAATTTTTAAATTATAAAGTCGAGCAATTTTACATAGAAGATCATATTTTGAGATTTCATGTGAGCCTATATTTATTATTGATTTAGGGTAAAAAGATTTTTGAATAAAATATTTATATGTAATTTTAGATAATTCTAAAGTAGTCAAACCATTAAAATAAGCATTCTTAAAACCTTTACATTCCTTTTCATTTGATAAAAACCACTCTAATAACCCATTCTTGTAAAAAAATTCATGTCCAATAGTTGAGGTTCTAATTATTAAAGAATTTTTCATTAATAATTCAGAAATTCGTTTTGTTTCTCCATAAATATCAGATGCATAATCTGTATCATTTTCTTTATAGTCACCTTTAGAGCCTGAGAAAATACAATCTGAACTTATTTGAATAACCTTAAGCCCCCTTTTTTTTGCTAAATCATCAAGCATTAAAGGTAATTTGATATTCATATTGTAGGTAATAAATGTGTCAGAAATTTTAATATTATGTTTCGTAATACCTATGCAGTTTATGACTAAATCATAATTATTTAAAAAAGATAAATCATGATCAAAAAAATTATATTTAATTATATTTTTAAAAGGGGGTTTATTAGAAAAATATGTACCAGTGACATCAATATTTTTTTTTTGAGATAAGTATTTATAAAATGTGGATCCTATAAGTCCACTAGCTCCAAGTATAATTATTCTAATCATATAGATTTCTATTTGTATTTGTATTTATTCATATATCAATCTAATATTTAAATTATTGAATTAGTTATAAATAAAAATTTTTGAACAGCTTGTTTATAATTAATCATTTCTGATGATCTCTGTAGTGATTTTTTCTTCATTTTATTAATTTGAATTTCATTTTGTAATAAAGATTTAATTTTATTGACTAAATCTCTCTTGCTATATGGATCAAAATATAAAGCTGCTTTTTTACAAGTAAAAGGAATTGCTGTTTTATCAGAAGCAAGAATGGCAGCTCCACAAGACATAGCCTCAATTAGTGTATACCCACTACTTTCGCACAAAGAAGGAAAAATGAATAATTTACACTTTGAATATGCAAATTTTAAATCATTTTTTGAAATCATATCTGTAAATATTACCTTTTCTTTAATGTTTAATTTTTTAACTAAATTTTCTAACCTCAAATAATATTGGGTATGTATTTTTTTTCCTACTATGTAAAGCTTTTGGTGATTATTTGTATCAATGGTAATTGATGAAAATGCATAAATTAATCTCTCGATATTTTTATATGGATATAAATGTGATACACATAAAAGGTCATTGTTAGAAATATTTTTGATTTCACCTTCTACTTTTTCAATTTGTTTATTTGAACAAAAAAATTCATCCTTCCCACACTCAATGAGAAATTGTTTTTTTGTATTAAATTTGTATTTTTGACAAAATAGATCTAATGAATATTTAGCTTGATGGATTACTAAATTAGATGTGTAACCTGATAAAAGCATAAGCCACTTATTAACAAATAAAGTAAATTTTTGATAAATACTCATTCCTAAATACATATCTTTACAAAAGGGGCCTATAGTTGCAATCCATTGAGATTTAATTTTAGTGGTCTTAAATATTGGTGAAAAATTACCAGGACAAAATAAGATATCTATTTCATCAAACTTAACTTGAATGGGTAAAAAAATTTGTACCCATAATATTCTAAAAAAATTACCATATGAAGGAAATCTAACAATCTTCACATTACATTTTTCAAAAATATATTTATCTAATATTTTAATATTTTCATTTTTTAAATATAAGATTATTTGATTTTTAGATAAATTTTTTGAAAAACCATCAATAAATTCTTTGAGATGACCTAAAGATCCACCATGTGGATTGAAAGTTGCATCTATTCCAATTTTCATTTATTTAGAGAAATTGGATACCAATTTTTATTTGTCATATAAGTAGAAATATTCAAGCCATTAATTTTTTTATTTAAATCCTCATTAGGATAAATGACAATACCAGAGTGTTTAATATTGCCTAACCATGCGGCCCACCAGCTAAAAGTACTATTAGCTATAATAGAATTTTTACAATTTTGCATTAACCAGAAATCAAATAAAGGATCTTTTTGAAAATCATTTTCTATTACATAATTTATATCAATCCCGTCGGTATTTATAATATGATTATTAAAAAAATTTTTAGAATAATTAGGATTTTCACAAAAAATATAAAATTTGGGATTTTTAATTTTTGATTTCACAATATTAATTGCCTTTAAATAATAATTGATATTAATATTTTCATCTAATTTTTCAGAACCGTTATTAAAATCTCTTAAATGCAAAAAGACACTTTCAGGATCATTAATAATTTTGTGATAGTAAGAAGATCTTTGAAAATTTTGAGATATGTGATCTTTAATACGAAATTCTTTTAAAATTTCTTTTGAAAATTTACTAAAGTAATTTTTGTTTTGCCATAGACCATCAAGATAAATTTTTTTGTATGAAAAATTAATATTTCTATTTTCATTATAATCTTTATCAGTTAAATAATATTTTTTATTATTGCTTAAAAAAAAATTATGAAATTTCAATAATCCTCTCTTCGCCCTTTCAAAAGGGAAAAGCATTTCTTTTTTTGAGGCTAGATTACCTGTCAATTGGAAATTATCTAATAGATAAAACCTTTTATACTCATAATCACGTACAAAACCAGATAAGTAATCTAAAACTAAATTATAAGAATTTTCTTTTGCTAAAGAATATCCAAAAGCATAAATGAAAAGCTGGTTACCAAGACCACCTTTTAATCTAATAATTATTTTCTTATTTGACATAAGTCAAAATGATGTTCTATAAAAAATCTTAAATAACTTATTATTCATTTTTAAAAAACTTGTAATTATTTTTAAGTTCTTCATAGCTACCTTGAGCTTTTAATTGACCTTTTTCCAGTAGATAAACAATATCACACTTTTCAATAGTGCTTAATCTGTGAGCAATCATAATGACAGTCATATCACTTCTTAATTTGTTTACTGCTTCCATAACAATTTTTTCAGTATTACCATCCAAAGCACTAGTTGCCTCATCTAAAACCAATACTTTTGGATTATGATACAAAGCTCTAGCAATACCTATACGCTGTCTTTGTCCTCCCGATAATCTAACACCACGCTCTCCTACAATCGTTTGATACTTGTCTTCTAATTCATTAGAAACAAATTGATGAAGATTGGCAATTTTTGATGCCTTTATTACCAATTCGTGATTGATATTTGTTTTTTTTACACCAAAAGCAATATTTGACTCAATAGAGCTATCAGACAGATAGATGTGCTGAGGTACATAACCTATTGATTTTTGCCAAGACCTTACATTTCTTTGATCAATTATTTTTTTATCTACTTCTAAAGTGCCTATTTGTAATTCTAATAAACCTAAAATGATATCTACCAGAGTAGTTTTTCCACTTCCAGTTGGACCAACTATGCCTATGGTAGTCTGTGGAAAAATTCTAATATTAATATTTTTTAGTGCTTCTTTTTTTGAATTTGGATAAGTATAAGAACCATTATTTATTACTATATCGTTAGTATAAGATAAATTCACATTTTCACTATTTATAGTCTTATGATTTAAATCTTTAATTTCTTTATAAACTGAATCAAGAATAGGGCCAACGAAGCGCATTTGTGAAATTGAGATATAAATCTGTTGAATTGCTGGCATTAAACGATATCCAGCTAATGCATAAAGTGCAATGATAGGCAGTACTTTAGTAAAACTCTGATCTCTAGACATTAAAAAAAGTACTACAATTAGCATTCCTCCAAATGCAATGCCCTCTAGTGCAAAACGAGGCAACTGATTTATAATTTGAAAAATATATTGGTTTCTAGCAAAGTCCTCAGCTGGTTTCGCAAATCGTTTAACATAGGTTTTCTCAAGCCCACCTATTTTAACCTCTTTAATTGCACCGAATAATTCACTTAAGGAAGTGAAACGTAACTTATTCGCATTTTTCAATTCACCCCCTATTCGATTAAGATAACTTCGTAAAGATTTATAAATTAATAAATAAAAAGTACTAAATGTAGCTCCAATTATTAATGCTAATTTTATATCAACTAAAATTAATAATATTAAAAGGGCCAAAACTATAAAACTTTGAGCAAAAAGGCTAACTATAGGAGCAAGACCATTTTCAATAACAATAGCTAATTCTGAAAGGACTGTTTTTCCAAGATCTGCACTGTTACGATTTAAAAACCAGCTGTAGGGCTGATTTAAATATTTTTCTGCTAATCTTGTACCCAAATTGTACTCACACATTTTTATGAAATAAGCAGAAAAATAGGCAGTAATAGCTTTTACAGAAATTGAGATAATCAATAAGATGAATACAACTAACCCAAGAAAAAATAGAAAATTCTGTTTATTAGTCACACCAATTTTTTTTGATTGTTGATATAAGGCTTTTAATATTTCGTTTGTTTCAATGAGGCTAGGTTCACTGACGACAGCAATAAAAGGTAAAATAGATGCCACTCCAATAGTTTCTAAGATGGCCATTATCAATATCAAGATCATTAAAAACATTGCTTGCTTTCGCTCTTTTAAAGAAAGAATTTTTAATAATTTTGTTATTACTTTCATAATTTAAATATATTAAAGCATAGGCAATCTTGAATTTTTTATATAAAAGTTTTATATCTGATAATAACTTTTAAACCAATGGACGAAATTAGCAATTCCATTTTCAATAGTGGTATTAGGCTTATAGTCGAAATTTATCATTAAATCATCCACATTTGCCCAAGTATCAGGAACATCTCCAGGCTGCAATGGCATAAGTTTCTTTTTTGCTTTTACTTTAAGTGCTTTTTCAAGATTATTAATGTAATCCATGATATTAATAGGATTATCATTTCCAATATTATATATTTTCCAAGGAGCTTTGCTAGAACTAGGATCTGGTTTTTCGTTGATCCATTTTATATTTGGTTTTGCTGGGCAATCAATAATCCGTACTAAAGACTCAATTATATCATCTATATATGTAAAATCTCTTTTATGTTTTCCGTAATTAAAAATATTTATAGTTTCTCCTTTAAGAATATTTTGAGTAAATTTTTGTAATGCCATGTCTGGACGATCCCAGGGGCCATAAACTGTAAAAAATCTTAATCCAGTAGTTGGCAGATTGTATAAATGACTATAAGAGTGAGCCATAAGTTCATTTGCCTTCTTAGTAGCAGCATATAAACTAAGAGGATGATCAACATTGTCTTGTGTAGAAAATGGTAAATTGGTATTAGCTCCGTAAACACTTGAGGAACTCGCATAAACAAGATGTTTAACTTCATAATGCCGACAACACTCTAAAACATTTCCAAAACCTATTAGATTACTATCAATATATGCATAAGGATTTTCCATTGAATATCTAACACCTGCTTGAGCTGCTAGATTGACTACATAAGTGGGCTTAATCTTATTAAAAACCTCTTTAATTTCACTTCTAGATGAAATATCTAATCTATAATGTGAATAACTCTTATAAATAGTTTTTCGTTTAAGACGTGCTTCTTTCAAAGAAGGACTATAATAATCATTATGATTATCAATACCTATAATTTCATGTCCCTGCTCAAGCAATCTGAGGCATAAGGCCGATCCTATAAAGCCAGCAGCACCTGTAACTAATATTTTCATTTATAGCTAAATTAAACGTTATATATTAAATATCAAATTATTACCAATTAGAGAGTAAAAAATTTCATATTATGAATTTAAATGTAAAAAGCTCGTTATCTGGAAAAATTGGAATGGTTTTTTGTAGTCCATTCATGAATTTCTTTTAAACTTTCAATAAAGTTTCTTTTTTTTCTCCAGCCTAATTTTTCTATTTTTTTATAATCAATACTGTACCTTACGTCATTGAACAATCTATCTGCTGATTTTTTTATTAATTTGTTAAAATCTGTTGATGTTATTTTGCATATTAGTTTAATTAAATCTTTATTTCTAAATTCTTCATCTGTACCTATATTAAAAAATTCAAAGCATTTCCCTTTATTAATAATTATATCTAACGCCTCACAAAAATCTCTAACATGTAGGAAAGTTCTTTTTTGTTTACCATCTCCATGAAGAGTAAATCTCTTTTTTTTTATAATACACCAAAAACTACCAGCTATTAATTTTTCAGGGTGTTGCCTTATACCATAAATATTATTTGGTCTAACAATTTTAACCGGCAACTTATATGATTTTATATAACCCTTTACAATCATTTCAGCTGCCGCTTTTGAACTAGAATATGGATTTGTAGGATTTAGAGGACTATTTTCATTAAATTTACCTTTAGAGATTTCTCCATAAACTTCATCTGTACTCATATGTACAATATTTTTAATTTTATTTTTTAAAGAAACTTCCATTACATTTTTTGTACCAATAACATTCGTTTTTAAAAATTCTTCCCTTAAATAAAAAGATTTATCTACATGACTTTCAGCAGCTGCATGAATTAGTAAATCTGTACCTTTTGAAAATTTGTTTAGTGACTCAAAATCACATATATCTTTTTTGACTAATTCAACTCTTTTATCATTGAGTATGTTTTCTAGATTAGAGATATGAGCGGCGTAAGTCATTTTATCGTAAATAATAATTTTGGAATTTTGATACTTATTAAAAAAAAATTCACTTATATGTGATCCAATAAAACCGCATCCTCCAGTTATAAATATTTTTTTAAAATTACTCATTATATAATTCTACCAATAACAATACCTATTAATATATTCAATATCATTTTTATCTCCCCAGTATTCAGATAGATATGATCTAGATTGAGTGCTTTGCTTTTTATTATAAAAAAAATTTAAAGTGCTTCCAATATCTAGATAAGTATTATTTTTAAAATCTTTGTATAGTTCGTAAATGATAACATTGCTTAAGCTTGCAGCTGAAATTAAAAAAATATGATTACTTATTGAGTTTTTTTTTATATAGATTTTTAATTTTTTAATTAGATCATAATCATTAATAAAACAATTTTCACCAATACTAAATTTTTTTTTAACTTTAAATGGAAGATCTTTAATACCTGCAGATTTATTAGCAATGACAATTATTTGCCTTTTTTTAAATATTTCAAAAAAATTTTTAACAAAATAATTATAATTTCCATTTTGAAATAAATTAGAAAAAGTTACATTCTTATCATTTTTAGCTATTTCTTTCATTAATTTAACGTTTTTTGAACCATTACAACATATACAAGCAATACCTTTATAATAATTATCAGCTTTAAAATTCAGGGAATTAATTAATTTATTTCTATAAAATTGATGTTTAGATGGAATGAAAGCTTTTTTTTCATCCTTTGAAAATTTAGCATAAGTTTTTTTTTTATCTAATTGCCAATAATTATCAGATATGATTAGTTTTTTGTTTTGAATAACAAATAATTCTCCGTCAGAGAATCTTAAAAAAGCAAAATTTTTTTTATCTTTTAATTTTTTTTTAAAATTCTTTATATCTAATTGAAATTTTTTTTTTCTTTGGTCAGAAATAAAAAAATTATAATAAAAAATTCTACAAAAAGTAAAAATTTTTCTTTTTAGAAATTTAATAATTTTCATTAAAAAAGTTTTTTAATTTCTTTTTTTGTTTTAAGGTAAATTTTTTTATATTTGAGATCATCTAAAAACTTAAGTTTAAAACCATTATTTATGTATGATGTCAATGAATCACTCATTTCTTTTTGTCTTTGAGTGTTATAAGAAATAGCATTTTTGTCAGTACCTATCGTCATGGCATAATCATAAGTGCTTCCCCATAAAGTTTTGTCAATTTTTGGATGTGGAGGTACATAAGTATTAATATTTTGGTATTTTTGAAGTGTATAAGAAAAGTGAATATCCTCTCCGACAAATGATGAAGATTTAATTTCTGGCAACTCTCTCCAATAAGATGATAACCATTCTCGTTTGAAAAACCAACTATGACCTACTATGTCTACCTCCATTGTCTGATCGTTGGGGTTATTCCAACCGTATTCCTCACCAACTATATATTCTTTGTCAGAGGCAAATCTAACACCTCTGGTACCTAATAATCCTTGTTTTTCTTCCATTGTATTAAGGCAATTTTTCAACCAATTTTTTCCAGGAATTGTGTCATCATCAAAAACACAAATAAATTCACTCTTACAATTTAAAGCTGCAGAAAACCTTGCCCAAACACCAAAGTTAAAACTTGAATTAATATGAATTATTTTTTTATCTAATTTAAATGGAAGGTTAACATAGTCTTCGTTTTTATTTTGCCATAATAATATTTCTTTAACAGGTACAGTCTGCTCATAAATCGATAGTATCTGTTTTTCTAAATAATCTAGTCTTTTATAACCATTAAGAATAATAGAAATCATTAAATTAGTTTATTCTTAAATAAATAAGAGACAATTTTTTTAGAGGATTTTCCATCTCCATACGGAGATTTTTTATTTATTTCATAATTTTTTATTAGCAAATGGAATAATTTTTTAAATTTTGAAGGAGATTTACATAAGTAAAGATGGCCAGTTTTAATTCCCTCAGGTCTTTCAGTAGTTTTTCTACAAACTATTACTTTTTTATTTAAGAAAGAAGCTTCTTCTTGAATACCACCACTGTCAGTAATAATTAATTTAGACTTTTCAAGATATGAAATGAGTTTGTCATGACTCAGATGATCAATTAAGTTAATGTTAGTTAGTTTTTTTTTTAAATTTTGAATTTCTGGGTTAGCATGCATTGGATAAATAAATTCTATATCTCTAAATTCCTTCGCTACTTCATTAATAGCTTTAAACCATTTTGTTAAAATTGAAATATTTTCACGTCTATGCAATGTAATTAATATAATATTTGAATAATTCGATTTTTTCCTTGCTTCAATTAAATTATCCAAACTTGTATTACCTGTTACAATAATTTTTTTTTTAATTCCTTCATTTATCAAGTTATTTTTTGATAAGCTTGTAGGTGCAAAATTAATATCTGCTATTCTTGATATCATTTGCCTATATCCCTCTTCGGGAAAGGGGTTTAAAAAATCATATGACCTTAGACCCGACTCTATATAAAATATTTTTTTTTTTTGGTTAAATGCAGTAATGGCAATTGCAAAAGCAGTAGCTGTATCACCCTGAACAATAACAGACTCATATGATGATAAATTTATTCTTTGAATTATCTGAAAAATAATAGAGTTCAGTCTATCACTTTTATTTAAATTATTATTGATAGGTATTTTTTTTGTATAATAATTTTTATGCAAAAGTTTATCATGCTGTCCAACAAAGAAGACATCTCTTTTTCTTTTAGGGATGAGCTTTATAATATTTTGTAATTTTAAATACTCTGGTCTCGTACCATAAAAAATTGCAACTTTTTTCATAATTATTTTAGTTTTAAAAATTTATTGATCATTGTGTTTGGTATTTTTTTTCTATTTTTTATGAATTTTCCAGGAATACCGGCATAAACACTCCACTTTTTTGTGTCACTATTAATTAAAGACATCGCCCCGATAGAAGTACCCTCTCTAAGCCTGCATCCAGGAAAAATTACTGAATTTGTTCCAACAATTACATGTTTTTCCAAAACCACTTCACCACTGCTTATTTTTTTAAAATCTTTATGAATTGTAGAGTTTGTCATATGACCACTAGTATAATCATCAGATTGTGAGAAAATTTTAACTCCATATGCTAATGTTGAAAAATCTTGCATAATGATTTCAACTTCTCCAGCTCCCAAAAGGCACATCGGAGTTATATGAACATTTTTTCCTATCTTTATTGAGCCATATAAAAGAGAAAAATCATCAATTCTTGTATTATCATCTATTTCAATTTTAGATGGAGTAATAATTGAAGCTTTATCAGAAATTAAAATATTTTTACCAATTTTTTTAAAATTCATTTTTTTTATTTCTTTTTTTGAAAGATAGGCCATTATTTAGCAGTATTAAAAAATTCTTTTATCACTCTAACAACCTTCTTCATATTTGTCACAGTTAAACTTGGATATATTGGCAATCTCAAAAGTCTTGATGCATACATTTCAGAATTAGGCAGAGTTATTGATTTTCTGGATTTATCAATAAATGGACTTTTATGTAAACACTCATAATGATCTTGAAGAATTACACCGTTTAATTTCGCATAATTTTTTAAATTTATTAAATCTTTATTCTTATTAAGTAATATATAAAAGATATGGCCATTTACTTTTGCGTATGATGGAATGAAGGGTGTTAAAAAATAGTTTTTATTAACTAAACTCATTAATTCTTTTTTATAGAAATTGAAAATAGTTATTCTTTTTTTTAAAATTTTTTTACTTTTTTTTAGTTGCGCATTTAAAAAACATGCATTTATTTCAGATAACTCATATGATGACCCAAGTGATACCCATGAATATTTCTTAATTTTACCATCTATAAATTTAGAACGATTTGTACCTTTTTCAATGATGACTCTTGCTCTTTCATAATCTGATTTTTTTTTAATTAAAAGAGCACCGCCCTCTCCTGATATAATATTTTTTGTATCGTGAAAAGACAAAGTAGCAAAGTCTCCAAAAGTACCTAATTTTCGATTTGAACCAAAAGCATCAAAAGAATGGGCACAATCCTCAATTAATTTTAGGTTATGTTTTTTACAAATTTTTAATATTTCTCTCATATCACAAGAAATTCCAGCATAATGTACAATACATAAGGCTACTGTTTTTTTTGTAATTTTTTTTATTATAGATTGAGGATCGATACACGGACTATTGTGATATGAGTCAGAAAAAATAACTTTAGCTCCTCTTATCGCAAATGCATTTGCAGTTGATACAAAAGTATAACTTGGAACTATTATTTCATCATTCTTTTTAAAATTAAGTAAAAAAGCAGTTGTTTCTAATGCGTGGGTACAAGATGTTGTTAGAAGACATTGTCTGTCATAATGTTTAATTAAATAATCTTCACACTTCTTTGTAAAAATACCTCTTCCTGAAAATTTTTTATTTTTTATAACTTCTTTAAAATTTGAAATTTCAGTACCTGAAACATAAGGCAAGTTAAATGGGATTATTCTTTTCATAACTATATAAATTTTTTAAATTTAAATTTAAAAACTCTATAAAATAAAAAATTAAATAATTTAAAACTTCTTAAAAAAATTATCAGTTTTGCAAATAATAATAATTTACCAGGGAAAATATTCATAAAATATGATTTTCTATATAAACCATTTTTAAAATCTATACAATTATCCATTATACTCTCTTTTAATATTGTTGAAATTAAATTTGAATTAACAAAGAAAGCATCTGTAATAGTATAATAGTATAGCTTGAAACCATTTTTGTTCATGTAATTACTCATGAAACTCAAACAATCTTTTCTACTTTTCTCTCCTTTATAAGAGTTAAATGCCCAATATTCAGTTTGAATAAAACAAATTTTATTTAGATAATTTTTACAACCTTTAATAACTTTAAGATCATTTCCTTGAGTATCTATTTTTAGGAATTCAATATAGTCAATTTTATGAAAATTAATTTTATCTAAAAAATATTCTAATTTAAAAGTTGGTATTTCAATTGTGTCAACAATATTTTGTTTTAATTTATTTTCTATTGGTTTTAATAAACTTGAGTTTCCAAAATTATTATCATCAGTTAAGTAAAAATTAACTTTATCATTATTTGAATTTGATATTGCAACATTAAAAATTTTAACAAGATCAGGATCTATTTTTTTGATAATTTTATCTTGAAATACCAAAAAATTTTTTTTTGTTAATCTTAATTCATTAGGATATTGATTAGTGTTTCCACCATTTACCAAGATATTATAACTTCTTGGATCTGCTTCGAAACACAATACTCCAGTATCAATATTATTTTTTAACCATAGTGCTGTATTTGGAGCTGTTGAGCCAGTTCCTACATCAATTCTTATTTTTTTTATATTTTTTGGAAAGTCCAATCTCATATTCTTAATTTATTAATAACTTTTTTCAAAGAAGAAAATCTTTCAAAACCTAACTTATGCCATAATCTATTTAAAGCAAAATATGTTGATGCTTTCAAACTTGAATAAATTATTTTAATAAAAAATTGGATTTTTTTAAGAAAAGGTATGTAATTTAAAGATAAAATTAAATTAATTGTTTTTAATGCATAGCTCATTTGACTTAAGATAAGATTTTTACCACTAACTTTACTAGCCCAATTATCTTTATGCTGTCTATATAATTTCATTGCATTATTTACAAAAATACCTTTGCGTTGAGCATTTATTGCATGAACAAATAGTCCTTCATTGCAATGTTTTAAATTCTTACATAACTCTAAATATTTCCAATCTTCAACTAGATTAGATTTTAAAAATAACGAGTATAGATGCATAGAATTTTGACTCAGTGATACCTCAAGAAAATCTATTTTAGTTTCGCACCTAAGAAATGATTGCATTGTATTTGGGGAGATTATTTCATTTTTAAAATTTAATATGGAAACTTCTGGAAAATAAAAATCATATTTTTCTGAAATTTTATCATTCAATGATTTTAAAAAATCAATATTGCCTAGGGCATCATCTGCTGCAAGCCACATGAAATATTTTCCTGATGAGTTATCTAATACAAATTTAAAATTATTAATCCCACCAATATTTTCATTTTGTCGTATGTAATGTATGCGACTGTCTAAAGCTAAATATTTGTTACATATATTTTCTGTATCATCAATAGAGGCATTATCAGAAATAATTAATTCAAAATCTTTGAAAGTTTGATTTAAAACTGAATTTATAGCTTCTTCAATATAGATTGACCCATTATAAACGGGCATGCCAATACTTATCTTGGGATTAGACATTTAAATTTAAAGATAAATTGATAAACAATTTCTGTGCATAAAATTGTAGTAATATTTATGATTCTAACCAGCGTATATTTTTT
>Ga0163109_10002193_pt1 | contig 15375 bp, 7 predicted proteins | sample CRUFie1St13metaG_FD_108704 | JGI IMG/M metagenome (GOLD analysis project Ga0163109, IMG submission 108704) | Marine microbial communities from the Costa Rica Dome - CRUD Field 142mm St13 metaG | ecosystem: Environmental > Aquatic > Marine > Oceanic > Photic zone | place: Costa Rica: the Eastern... | reverse complement strand
ATCTTATGATTGTAATAACCATAATTTTCCTCATTTATTACTTTCATTGGTATGTTATTCTGTCTACAATTATAAGCAAATGTTACATCATAATCCCATGCTTCTTTATAATTTAACTTGTAAAAATTCTCAATTGATTCAACTAATGGTCTGTGTATTACAAAACAAGAATTAATATATTTTGCTGTAAATACTCCTGTGTTCAACCTATTAACAATTGATAAATAATCATTAGAACGTTTGTAAAATCCATTTTCATCTACTTCACCCCAAAAATTTGAAAATAATCCATTGTAATTTTTTACTAAAGGTGCTAAAATTGATGTCATATCTGAGTTATTTAAAAATGAATAAGATTTTAACATAACATTTGTATCTAAATTAAAATATATATTTTCATTAGATTGTATAAAATGCTTTATACTATTATTTTTATTATTTTGTAAAGTATCATAATAAATATTATTAAACGGTAATTCAAATGTATTAAATAAATTAATGAATTCAACAAATTTTGTATTATCAGTATAATAAATATTTAATGAATATGTTAAATTTTGTAATAATTCAATAAATTTTGTATTATTTAGAAAATTATCAACATCTGTTTTTGAATGAACAAATAATGCAATGAACATATTTATAAAATAAAATAAAGGATTCTTTAAATATTCATTTATTTTAATAAGTAATTACCGCATGTAGAACATATTTGAATATAAAGAGAATTTTTTTTGTAAAATAAAAATGTTTGATTCATACATTTTGTACACGTAAAAACCTTAATTATCTTTGGTAAATAATTATTTACAAAATTATTGTAAGTAGCATTAAAAATAATATAGTCTTTTTGTTTAGTATAGAGTATATTAAGTGATTTAAGTGATTCTTCTAGTTGATTATTTTTTAATTTAAAAGAACTATATTGTGGAATATTTAATTCATTTTTTACATTTACTAGTAGTTTAACCTTATTATTAAATTCAGTTATAGATATATCTAATTTTTTAACATTTTTATAAATATACAACGGTGTATTATTAATAAATTTATATTTACAAATTTTATTAAAAATAAATAAAACAGAATCTTTAGAATAAATCTGATTATTATTATTTTCTGTATTTGTTAATTTATTTCCAATGAAATTACTTGCAAAACCGGAAACCATCCAAGTATGATTTATTTTTCTAAAAACAACTGCATTGTTACTTATATCAAAACATTTTGGAGAATCTAATTTTATAAGAAAAAAATCATTACAACCAATTTGTATAACATTACCTGATATAAATATAGAATTTATAGATAATATGATATTTTCATTTAATGCCAATGGTTTCATAACAACTTCTTTTTGGTTTACTGAATTAATAAATATTTTTTTCAATCCATTAAATTTGAAACCTAATTTAGTATATACTGGTGGTAAGGTTTCAATTGGTCCTAAAATCTGTCCTCTCAATTTGTTATTCTGAGTAAAATAAGGATCAATTGATAATTCAAGACCATTTATACCTTTAGGTAAACAATAATCTATAGATGAATTATGAGATCTAATATTATTAATATTACATTTAATTGGTATTATTTTATTAGAATCATTAGAAATATAACCAGGTCTTATATGAATATTAGTTAAATTTGATATAAAACCATTTTTAACATATCCACCGACTATACCACCATGTATTGTATTTAAATTAGTATATTTTGAAGTTAAATCATATGATCTAATTATTGTAAAATAAGGTTTAATATTAGTTATTTTTGGATTTTCCATCCAATAACTTTTTGAATAATAATTAATAATATTATTAAAATTATTCATATTAAATCCAAATATAGGATTTATAATAAGAAATTTTACTTTACAATTTAATTTAATCATGTTTTTTAATTTTTGTAAATTATTTTTAATAAACTTTGGAGTATAAAGTTCAGTATGAGTAATACAAATTAGACAAAAATAAATTTTACAACAATTAATACACATAATTGTTTCCAAAATATGTTGTATATAATCTTCAAAATTAATAGAAATGACAAATATAGTTATTTGTGAAATTTGTAGTACACTAATTTGTCCGAGAGTAGTTTGTAAGCTAGTAAGGCATGTAACGAATGAATATATTGTAGAATCAAGACTAGCATTTCTATAAATAATATTAATTTTATTAAGCCGAGATATATGATTAAAAGTTTGTGTAATGTAATTTAATAATGATGTTTTACCACTTTTAGGATGTCCAATAATACTACATGAATTTAATGATATTTGTGAAGATATTTCATCATAATTTATAATTTTTCTCAGTTTTATATATAAGAAATGAAAGTTTTATTTTTGATTTTACTAATAATATTTTTAGTAAAAGATATAGTAAAAGAAGGATATACAATATGGAAATCAAATCCATATATGAGATATGGTAGATATGATATTAGAACTATGAAAAAAATGTCAAATAAAAATTTAAATAAAAAATATACTGTCGTTTACTTTCCTAATAGAAGTATATCAGCATATAATAGAATGAGTGGTAATTACTTAAAAATTTAATATAATAATGATGACTATTATATTAATTAAGTATTAGTATCTACATCGATAGATTTTATAGATTCTTTTAGAATCAATTAATTAACTTCGTTAATTTATAGAAAACTTTGTTTTCAATTGATAGATTTCTTTAGTCGATACGACTTGTTCGTATAACTCACAGAGAAATCAATTGAATATCATAGATATTCTATCTCTAATGAGTATCTATAGATTCTTTTAGAATCAATTAATTAACTTCGTTAATTTATGCTTGGAATTCTGCAACAACTCCTCCATTGTATTGTAATTGTAATTTTGTATTATCATCTACCCAGTTCCAGTTGCCAGCTAAATTAGTGGTTGCTTTTTGTAATTCTATAGCATTTTTATCCATAAAGTCAGCAATTTGATTCCATTCAGATCCATTAAATTGTAATAATTTATTTTGGCAGACAGCAACATCATTAACATTAGGATTTGAGGAATTTAATTCATCTTGTGAATTGTATACAGAAATACCAGCACCTGAAGTTGAACTACCTGAAGGTCCTCTTGAACCTTGTGGACCTTGTGGTCCTTGTGGACCCATTGGACCCATTGGTCCCATTACACCATCCTGTCCATTAGCTCCAGTATCACCTTTTGGTCCTTGTTGTCCTTGTTCACCTTGTTGTCCTTGAGGTCCTTGTGGACCAACTGGACCTTGCTGACCATCATTTCCAGACTCTCCTTTTGCTCCATCATTACCAGGTTCTCCTTTAGGACCTGGTGGACCAGTTAGTACATCTACAGATAGTTTTCCAAATGAATGTAAAGAATCATTATTTTTAATAATTAATTCATTGTCAGTAGTAATTAGAGCAAGTTCACCATCTGGATGTGATGATTTTTCAAACTCGTCTTTTGATGAGTAAGTTCCAGTAATAACAATAGATTTTGCTCTTTCACCTTGCTGGCCATCATTTCCAGCTTCGCCTTTTTCACCCTGAATACCTTGTTCACCTTTTTCACCTTGTGGGCCTTGAATTCCTTCAGTAACAATGTCACCTACAAATTCCCATCCTGAATTTGCCATTAAATACATTTTACCATTATCTTTGTCACTTTTATCAGCAGTGACAACAAGCCCCATATAACCCTGTGGTACTGATGAATCAGCTAATAGATTGTTAACACTAGGGAATGTTTTGAAAATAGCAAGACTACTTGCATGATTTCCAGTAGGTCCTTGAGGTCCTTGATTACCAATAGAACCTTGTTCACCTCTTTCACCTCTTTCACCTCTTTCACCTCTTTCACCTTGTGGGCCTTGATCACCTGTAGTACCTTGTGGTCCTTGTGGTCCTTGTGGTCCTTGTGGACCTTGTGGTCCTGCTGGTCCAGCTGGTCCCTGACCTCCTTCAAAATTTTCATCTAAAGTTAAACTTTTTCCATTTGGAAAAGAAATAACAAGTTTATTATTACTAGTTGAAAGTGTGCAATTACCAATTTTGATATCGTTATATTCATTACTACAACATGAACCAGAGCAACCAGATCCAACAACTATAGAACCAGATGGTTTTTCTGGTTCTGGTGGGTAGTCAATTGCCATTTTATCAGCCTCATTATGAGATGTTGTTAGTAAATAAGAATTATAACGTGGGTTATATAAACGATATAATGGAACAGAACCATTAACTGGTTTTTTAAGAATATATCCGATTATACCTTCGTTTCTAAATTGTGGTTGAAATCGATTTCTATGCATTTTATATATATATATTTAGATAACAAAAAATACGCACACTGGGTTAAAGATCGAACCAATTATATTTTAAAAATAATAATTTTATTATTTTTAATTATTTTTAATTTTTAATTAAAATTAAGTCATTATTATGAAGTTTAATCATAAAAATTTAAATAATAATTATCTACTTGTATTTGCATCGGTAACTGTTACAGTTCTGGTTGGTACACCTGTTTGTATTTCACCATCTGCTTTAAAGTATCTTGCAGATCTTCTTGAACTATCGAAATCTGTAGTGTATGTATATTTAATGTATCTTACACCTGTATTTTGACTTATGTTTACAATTTCAACATCTGTTTCTGGAAGAGCACTCCATTCAAAACGAGCAGATGTATGAACAGTTGTTGCTAAGTTTGTATTATACATAGCATATGATGATACTAATGATAGAGGATCTATAATTTCTACGTATCTATCAACATACTGTTGATATTGAACTATAGTAGCTGATTCTGGTCCTAATAAATATACTCTAGGATCAATATCTACTCTTAGTCTAAAAATAGATGGTTTAGATAATCTATTTACAGCAGGCATTACTGTAGTATCAGGATCAGTTGCTTGTATTACAAGATAAATTTCATCTGTTATTGCTTTATTTTGATAAATTAAATTGTTTGCACTCATCTTTGTTCCTGTACAACTAATTAAATCTGTTAGTAATGTACTTGGTACTGTTCTTGTTCCAGCAGATACTAATGGTGATGATGTATTATATGCATCAAAATAATCTACATCAGTTGTTGTTGAATCATCTGATAAAAATTCGGCTTTTGTCATTATTTTGTATTTAAATGTTAAATCATTGCCTCCTGATCTATCTGTAAATGGTATGACATCTACTCCTGATAAATCTAAGTTTATTGTATCCTTATTAAATGATACTGCTGAAATTTCTCCTCCAGCAGAAGTTACTGTTACAGAGTTATCAATTAATGTTGTTGCTTGAGTTACAGCATTCACATTACCTACAAATGTATCTATTAATGATTGTGTATTTGTTACTGTTGGGAATCTTTGTTCTACTGAAACCTTTCTATAAACTTCATTCCAATAACCTCTAATATCATGAGTTTTATAGTAAACATAATATTCACCAATATTATTACTATTATTTGATAAAGTATTGAAGTAGGTTTCAACAGCTGAAAATGCACTTGTTGTATTGTTTGAAGTATAATTTAATACTACTGTTGAATTATCTGGTTTTACTACTTTAATTTCTACTGGTATTCTGTAAGAAAATCCATTACCGTTTGAATTTAATTTATCTTCTGCATTCATTCTTGGAGTTAATGTTTGTACTGATACACCGTATTCAACATAATTTGGATTTAATAAGTCTATTGTTACTTTAGCAGCAGATTGAACTGATGCAGTTGCTGAATATTGATGAACAGATTCATTGTAATTTGTGATTGGTACTTGACCAGCCTTAGAAGAAGCATGACCTGTTAGTAATTGTGCATCTAAATTATAATATGCATCTTGATCTTGACCATTTGTAGATCCAGGAATTGCTACAGGTGTTCCATCTGATTTATTTAATAGAGGGTATGCTGCTCTTCTTTCTTTTATTATGAAATATTTATATGGCATATTAGTAGCTGAATTTGTTGTTGATACTGGTGTTGAATTATTTTGTGAATCAATACACTCGAAAAATACCTCTACTAAACCTTCTTTATTAAATCTTACTTTATTTGAACCTGTTGCATAATTTGCATTTAATTGACTTGCATCAATTAATCTATTAATATTTAATAATTCATTTAGATTTGAAGCACGTCCTGTTTCTTTTGGATATATCCAATTGTTTGAATTACGTGCAATATTATTTGCTGGTACAGTAAATCCGATATTTGTTACTGTTTCAGCTTGTGTTGTTGCTGATAAAACAACATCTTCTTTCTTAACATAAACTTTTAATTTTACAGCTTCAGTTGAATTCTCAGTTAAGATAAATGTAGTTAAAATTGGACTTGTTGTTAAACTTAAAATTGTATTGATTGGAGTACCAAGAACTACTTCGTGTGCAGTTGCTACAGTATTACCATTAGAAATATTTAATAATCTATTATCTGAATTTGTAAGTGTACTATCAAAAACAATTGTTGGTGGTGCTGTATCAACTACATCTAATTTAACTAATGCATTTCTATATCTATTTACTTGCACTGTATTACCATTCAAGTCAGTTATACTTGCATTTAAATTTTTATATCTGTAAGTAATAGTTTTAATACCAGTAATCGCTCTACCTGGTAATGGATATGTTGGATTAGATTTACCTGCTGCATTACGTGCTGCAACAATATCATTTACTATTGTTGTGATTGTTGCAGAATCAAATTCATAATCTGTATTTAATTCTAATTTATTATTAGCATGTACTTGATATGGATCTTGGAATGCACCAGCTGCATTTCCTACACCATTTAATGCACTAATTAAATCATTTTTGAATTCTATCTTAGCTGATTCACCAGTTCCTGCGGGAACATTTACTAATATTACTGGATAACCTCCATTAGTATTTGGAGTAGCATTACCTACAATACTAATATTAGCTTCTCTGTAAACATTAAATACAAATGGGAATGTAATACTACTTGTTTTACCAGATGTATCTCTTAATTGACTAATTGTTAAAGTATGTGAATCTTCTCCAATAACTAATGGATCACGTAATCTATCAGTTACTGATGAATCAAATAATTGAGTCATACTTGAATCTAATAATGTTCCTGGAGCTCTAAATGAATTTTCTGTATGAACATAAAAGTCTTGTGTTACACCTTCTGTATCGTGATTATCAGTAAATTTGATATCATATTTTAATGCATTAAATAATTGTTGAATATTTTTAGTTTGACCAGAATATAAAGTTTCAAAATCAAATGTTAATGGTGCATTACTGCCATTCTTTAAAACTTGAGCTACTGGTGTTTGATCATCATCTACTAAGAAATCAATAACTCTGGAGTCACCTATTCCATTTGCATCTCTTAGTTTGATCTCTAATTTTAATGATTTTGAATAATCTGTTACTGTTGTACTTGTATGATATACTCTGTTTTCAATTCCAGATGCTTTCATCATTGTTTTTATTGTTGATCTTGGAATTTTCACATTTACAGTTAAACTATTTTCAGTACCATCGATGAAATTACTACCAATTACTGTTGTACTGTCTAATACTAAGGTAGAAGCTCCAATAATTTTACATCTTAAACCAAAGTCATTATCATCTGAAGCTAAGTATCTGTGAACAATTGTTGTTTCTTGAGCACCACTTATTTCAGGTTTAAATTGTAATGTTGAGTCAGTAATAGTAAAAGGAGGGAAATTAATTGTTGACTTATCATTACTTCTTGTAACATTTGTTTTTGCATTATATTCTCCATCAGCATCTATTGATAAAACTGCTTCAGTGAAATTCAATCCATTTATTGTTGCTCTATCTGTATCTTTTAATGTTAAATTAATAACTGCTCTTGATGTATTACCAGTATCATCAGTTGATGAACAGAAAAATTTATATGGGAAATTTGTAATTACTAAACTATCTGATTTCAATAACATTGTTGAATCAGCAGTTCCATTAAATACATTTAGTGTTGATGCATTTGACATAAATAATCCTAAACGTTGATCAACAGGAACTGTTTTTCTTGCTGCTGTTGCTCCTAAAACAGTGTCAGAATAACCTGCATCTGATGTATCTGGAATTGTCATACTATCTACAGTAACTCTTAAATTTCTTGCCTGATATTTATCATATGCTACTGAATCAATAACAAATTTATTATTTACCTGAGGTATGGAATAAAATATATTTTCATTCACTAAATACATATTGGCTGGTGCTGGATCACTAAAAATCTCTGGAGGTTCTTCATCTACAGGTACAGCTACTGGTACATTTACATGTGAACCACCGTTATTATTGTTATCTCTAACAAATGAATTGAATGTAATTGCACCAGACTGATTATCAGAACTATAAGTTTCATAAATTAATTCAACAAAGGTTGTTGAATCTGCTGATCCTATAATACCACAAGCATTTTGTGCTGCTATACTGGTACCAGCGCCACCATGAACTTCAATATCTATTGTATGTGCTGCGTTATTTATTATTCTAGGTGTTGCAAATTGATGATATCCTGATGCTTTTGAACCAATTGTTCCTAATTCTGAAGTTGTGTGAATTTTAATACCTGATGCAATTGTAAACCCACCTTGTTTTACTGTAAATGTTAAATTTCTATTATTTGAGAAATCATTTGGTACCCAATTATTTGGACCATTTGTACCTGTTGATGATGTACCTACAAATTGCATGTTGAACCAACGAAGTTCTTTTAATACAGTCTTTGTTGGCATTTGTAAAGTAAATACATCTTTTGCTGCAGCTGCTGCTGCTGCTGATTGAGGAGGTGTTGAATTATCCTTTGGAACATTTACTGTAAAACTATTCCCTGATAAAATTGTGTGTGGGTTACCTCCTGTTGTTAAACAGTATTTTATTGCTCTATGTTTCATATCATAGTAATGAAATGTCTTAGTGTTTGAATTTGTTGAAGTATTAAATGGTACAGTTCTTGAGCCAGTATTATAACCACCGGACAAAAATTTTGTTAAAGTTGTTCCATTTGCTGCATGATTCCCTAAATTTGGTGATAAATAACTAAAAATATTTATTGTTGTTGAATCAATACCATATTCATCACCAGTTTCAAATGTAAATGAATCCTGGTCAATAAAGAAACCACCAGCTGCGAAAGTAAGTGCTGGATCTTTAATTGTTGATACAGTTAACTGAGTACCAAGTAAATTTTCAAAATTAACTACATTATTTGTACTATAGGTCTCATCAACTACTCTAATTGTAAATGAATCTTGTCTAAATGTATTTGGATGAAAAATTCTATGATAATCATCCTGTAATTTATATTTAATTTTATAATCACCTAGGTATTTTAGTTTAACTACATTGTTACCGTAATTATAATTTTGAACACCATTAGATAAACTTGTATCTGCATCTGATTCAATTGATGATGTTTGATTACTCATTGGTATTACTTCAATTTTAGCATTTTGATTAAAATATGTTGTAAATGCAGTTGGTTTATCTTCATTATCATTAAATGTATATGAATCAATATCTGGAACATTTACAGTTTGAGTTGTGAAATCAGTATTTTCACGTTTAATTATTACTGGATTTTTACTGATATATTCCTCTTTTGCTGCATCTAAATTACCATGCATTACATTAAATGTTGGTAGATCTCTATCTAATACATCGAAAAATCTATATGCTCTACCTAATGCTCTTGGTAACTGAGAATCTAAAGTTAATCCTGGTAATACAGTACTTTCAGCTGATAAATTTGGTATTACTACTGAATCAAAATAAGCTGAACCATCTGCTGCTAAGAAACTATCTAAATTAGTCTCCCATAAATTATCAGAATGAAGCCAATTGTTTATACCTTCATCAGCTATAAAATATACAATAGCTGCAACCCCTGATAATACTGTTGTACTGTCAGTTGCTAAAGTTGCGAAATCAAATGTTTGTCCCTTTTTTATCTCTCTTATTACTGACTTTTCTCTTTTACTAAATTTATTTGGTAGTGGTTGTAGAGTATTTGAATCAACAGCATCTGCTAAAGTTCCTGATGCTAGAGTTAATAACATAGCATAAGCTGTAATTTGAGTTGATGTTCCTAAATCCATAGTTGAAGCATCAAAATTTGTAACATTTGTATACCCACCTCTTGCAGCTCCAGAACGAATTAATACTTGATTACCCATATATTGTTGTCCACTGTTACGAGCTCCTGAATAAATTACAGTTGTTACTGGTACATCTTGTCCTATTGTTACTGTTAATTTAGCACCTGCTGTACCTGGATTAAAACCAGCAGAATATTGATGTGTTGTTCCATTTGCTGAAAATTGTGCTGTACCTCCACCATCAATTGCACCTTGAGCGCCTGTTGTTAAATAAAATGTATATCCTATATTACTTGGATCTGAACAATCAAACTCATAAGATCTACCTGGTATTAAACGTAAAATCTTGGCTTCTACACCATCAAATGCATAAGATTTTGATGTTGCACCAGCAGTTCCAAAATATGGATGAGTTGATGTTTTATTTACTACTGTTACAGTTATTACTGAATCAGTTACATATTCTGATTGAATATCATCCTTCCATGTAGCCCATCTAGTATCATCTACTACTACACCACCTGCCATAGCTGAACCATTTAATTGAACTACTACACGATTACCCTTAACCTCTAATTGCTCGATCTCAGTATAGTTTTTAACTGTTATAATTGGAGCGTTAATATCAATTATTCTTACTGGTAATCTTAAAAATACTATTTCATCTGCTACATCTAAATCAGCTAGAGTAATTTGTTTATCAGTTTTATTCTTTAATCTTCTTTTTGCTTCAACATTACATAAAGCAAAATACTTACCTTCTGTTATTGTTCCTGCTTGTACTACATCGTCATATAATTGATGTGATACTTTACCTAATGATGTACTATCAATATCTATTACTCTTAAACTTGAATAATTATCTGTACCTACAATATCATTTTCATTTATTGAACCATTTGTTCCAGTTAATCCAAATAATGCTGCATTACCAAGAATAGTATTCTGTGCTAAAGTATTTGAGTCTCTTGTGTATGTTGTATTTATTACCTGACTAGTTGCATATAGATCTACATTTGAAAATCCTTTTGCATTTAGTTTAGTATCTACAGTTACATTTGCTAATTTACTTATTTTTGATGTACCTGTTGTTGCAAATGTTGGTCTGGTTGTATCCTTAATTCTAAAAGGATATATTCTTGAGGTTTTATTACCATGAAAGTCTTTGGCTACAATTGTAAATTTGTAATAACCGGATTTTGTATAGTTTCCTAATGGTAAATCATTTAACAATGTATATAAACTATAGCCTTCCGCCATTCTTACTACACCAGGATCAATTTTATTTAAAGTATCAAATTGATTTGGTGATATTACATTATAAGTCTTAGTTTCAGTATTCAAATCAATGCCAGATTCTGCTTGTTTTTCTAAAGTTATTTTTACATGATAATTATTTTTTGCTTGATCTGCATGTGTGTAAATTAATCCACCTACTTGGTCTGTTACAACTAACTGTAGATAACTAATAATATTTGTTACTTTTGTTGTACCAGAATTTTCAAGAACAAATGAATCACCATCCCATAATAAAGAACTATCAGCTGGGTTTATTGAAATAGTTGGTCCTCTTACATCATTGCTTAAATTTTCATATAAATGTTTCACATATAACAAACTATCAAGTACTTTGTAAGATAATATATCTATATTATTATTGCCTGTATAACGTGTTCCGCTTTCTCTGCTAAATACAGGAAATGTATTGTTTTCAAATCTGAAATTCTTTGAATAATTATCAATTGTTAATACACTGTCTAATTTTTGTTTTATGTAAATCATACCCTCTGTACCGTCTTTTCCAACTGCTTCTGCTGATAATAATGTTAAATTTGTTGTTCTATTGGTAAAATCTAATATATGGGTGTTTTTTGTTAAATCAATTGTTATTGAATCACCACTGCTTAATGTTTCTAAACTACCTTTTACTAATGATGCGGTTAAATTGCTTTGTAGTGTTAATATATCTGCATCATTACTATTAATTTGATTCTGTAAATTTGTTACATCAGATGGTGATACTCCCCCTACCACTTGAACTCCACCCACTGTTAAAGAATCTAGTGCTAGCGTTTTCGCTTGTAATTTCCCATGAGTTGTAATAGTGGCTCTACCTAAACCATTTATTACGTTTTTAAAATCTTTCGTATTCATTATATATATTAATAGTAGTAAAAATTTTTAATAATGGAAGATTAATTATTAAAAATTTATATAATAATTTATGACTCTAGAAATTGACATTCTGAATCTGAATCGATCTGGAATTTCTTTTTTAATTTGTAAATTATTATTTTCCCCAAATAACTCAATTTATCTATATTCGAATCTAAATAATTTAATGATTTCCAATCTAAACGCAATGATTCATTATGTTTTAATTCATAATTGCTATTCTTAAACATTTTATTAAATAACTCCGGTAAATTTAACCAATGTCTTACTTCACTACTCTCTATATCTACCAAAAAACTTATATATTTTGATTTTATTATTTTTATAAACTTATTCTCTTTCATTATTTTCTGGTATAATGATGGAACTAGAGAATTTATTAAATAACCACATTCCTCATTTGCTTCTCTTACTGCAGTATCCTGTATTACTTTGTCCTTAAGTTCTACTTTACCTCCCAAAAAATGATATAATTTACGTTTTGATCTTATCTCTGAATTTACTAAAATGTAATAATTATCACCTCTTTTAAAATATGGTATAATTCCTGAAGCTCTATATCCATCTACTTCATAATATTTAGTGCCGTTCTGTTTTTTTACAAATTTAGCCATGGAATTAATAATATTAATAATTATTATTTTAAATATTATTTATGCCCTCTGTTTTACATATAATAATATATATGAATGACATATTACACTATTTATCTTGTCCTCTGATACCTCTGATATTGTACTGTCATTACAACAATACCACTTCTCTCCTTGCTTTATAAATGCTATATAATGACCACCATTTAATCCACCAGTCTGTACCACAAAACCACGACAATTATACTCATATTTGTCATACTCCCATACTAAAGGACATACAACCTTCTCATTCGCTTTCATCACACTATTCCCCTTTACTCTGTACCTTTTTAATGCTACTATGAAATATTTCGGACAATTACATATCTTCATCCTCTTTTCAGCTTTTACCTTTACTCTATTATCCTCGTCATACCATCTGTTATCACCATCTAATAACTCAGGCTCACAATACTTCTTGAAACATTGATCTAATGATGTTGTACTACCCTCTGGTATTGGTAATGTTACTATCCTATCTGGCTCCTTTATTAATGTACTACCATCACTCTCTAAACTTTTTATCTCAGTGTATAATTTACAATCAAATAATTTTGATATTATATCCTCCGGATTTATATTTGCTAACTTTGATAAATTATCTTTCTCCAACTTTAATCCTTCATGTAACATGTCTAATGCATGAATTATAAATTCATGTGCATCATGCTGCCTAAATCCTATGAATTCTGGTAACTTGTCCGCTATAAATCTTTTTATTATTGTTGGCTCTAATGTTGTCACCTTCGGGTTGAAATAATCTATTAATGATATCTTATAACATTTTAATACTTTTGAACTTACCTCGTCCATATTTAATATGTATTTCGTAAATGCTGAACATCTTACTAATAATTGTAATGATGCATTCATATAACATGTATTCCCCATATTATCAAAACCTTGTATTTTACTTAAATCCATCAGTTATATTTTATTATAATAATAAATTATATTTAAGTATTTTACGAAAGTTATATAAAAATAATATATAAATTTTAATATACTAGATGAAATCATATATTCTCGTAAGTTCCGATATTAAAATTAACTCTCCTGATGATATTCAAGTTAGCTCTATCTATGGTATCTATCAAAAAAGAAAAAAAGCTATCTATGAAGCTATCCTAGCTAATAAAAATAAACAATATAATATTTATGAAATTGATCTCATCAATAATAAAATTACTAATATTTTCCTTTTCGATGGTAAAGATAAATTTATTGACTCTAATAAAAATATACATAAATTAGATCTTAATCTTGAATCTATTATGAGATTCTAAAAATTAATATATAAAGTCAAACTTATTATATTAATCTCCTTCTCTATCTCTACTATCTTTTAATAATGAAAATATATGATGTAAACCGCTAAACCTTGAAAATGTACGACAAAAATATATCAAATTTACACTCTCAATACTGTTTATCTCTAATATCTCCAATTTTACTATCTCATCCTCTAATTCATCTCTTAAATATCCACTCATCCCTGAACATAATCTTCCCCACTCCTCTATACTACATAACTCACTTATCATTAATAACCTCTTACCATCAACTACCTCTAATATTATACTACTCAAATATACTGGTATCTTTGCCCACTCACTTATTATTAACTCAAATGTCTCCCTGTAATTAAAACACATCACTATGTATTGTGGTACTAAATCTAATAAATTATCCCCTAATTCTAATACCTCTAAAATCCTGTCTATAAATATACTCTTGTGACTTACACTAACTCCTTCTACTAAATATGATAAATCCTTAAAACCAATTGTTTTTAATGATAACCAATAACGATCCTCTGATATGTCCTTTAATCCATACATCAACTGTCTTCTTGTTAATCTATTAAATATATCTAAGTATAATTCTATATTACATTTGCATAATACTATTCTTATCTGATCTATCGTCATGTATTCTACCAAATTTAAATACAAACTGAAATTTATATCTTTACAATAAGATAATGTTAATATATTGCTTGGATATATTAATGGTACTAATATCTTTATCTCCTTATAAGTAAAGTATTTTAAAAAATTTATATACTTCGCACAATACTCCACTCTAGGTAACATTAATAACATTAATATAAATGATGTCTTTTCCTCACCATACTCCTCCCTTTTTTTTAATAATAAATCTAATGGATAATTTAATATTATCTTTTTATGCAATTCTAAATCATTTGATAAAATTAAATCCTTTAATAACTGCTCTTGTAAATATAAATCTTTTATTTTTAAAAAATTATCTGGTAATCTATTTATGAAGTATTTATGTAAATTATAATTTGTATTTGTTAATAATAACTTCTTGTATAACTCATATCTCTTACATAAATAACTATGTAACTCTCCATAACGAGATGATGCTAATATTACTGATAAATCTGTTAGTATTGATAAATTATCTGATACCTCCAAATAGTCAAATAAATATACAAAATCTAATTT
>Ga0163109_10002192_pt1 | contig 15375 bp, 17 predicted proteins | sample CRUFie1St13metaG_FD_108704 | JGI IMG/M metagenome (GOLD analysis project Ga0163109, IMG submission 108704) | Marine microbial communities from the Costa Rica Dome - CRUD Field 142mm St13 metaG | ecosystem: Environmental > Aquatic > Marine > Oceanic > Photic zone | place: Costa Rica: the Eastern... | reverse complement strand
TTTGTGAACCATCTCCTTCTTCGCTTTTTTCGAAAAGTTGCGATTTTGTTTCCCCCATTGTTTTTTCGTTTACCTTTTTTTTTTTTTTTTTTGTGAGTATGTATATAATGAATGGTCGACTGATTGTAAATGTCCGTGTGAATGTGATTAACAATCTTAACAAAATTGAAAGAAATACACTCTATTCTCCTCTTCTTAAAAGTGAATGGCATAAACTATTGTTGATCGATACGTACAAGCATGGACTTTCACCTGCAGATATAGTGTACTATAGACATGATAAGCATCAAAGAAAAAAATTCGATTTGAATATAAGAGAACTGTGTATATGGGAGACTTTAGACCTAAAATTATTTCCATTATTAAGACCTAATATTGAAGACACGGTGACTATTGACATATGGGGAGAAAAAACACGAAGCACATTCATGAAACCGATTGACTGGGAAGAAAAAACACCAACATCGGATATAAAACGACTGTCTCAATATTGGTGGTCAGATTCGGACCTGTGTAGATCCTTCATCGTAGAGTGACGGGTATGTGGGCCAAGTTTCTTCGAAGGACGACGGTACTTCGGGGCAAGCCATTGAGTAAGAGACCTTGCGATTTATTTATTTTTTTTTTCTACATGTAGTAAATGATACCTTCAAAGATATACAAAACATCTTTTGTAGGTGTACTTTTAAACATATTTCTTGCTTATACATTATTTCCCTTTGCAAGCGATCAACAGATTAAACCACCGAATGGAGCTGCTAGTCTTCCTCTATTCTCACAATTTATGCATATGATTGTCCACCATAAACAAGTTTTATTCATGAGTTCACTTATTGTTTTCGTGATAGTATTCATATCTCGAATTATGGAGTATATGAATTATCCAGTACTTACACAAGTAGAAGAATATTTCAAGGGCAAGCAAAACAAAAAACTGACCTTCGGTGGCGGTGAGGGGATGAAGCCCAAGTGATCAAATGGTTCGGAATAAGGAATTTGACGCACACGCCCGAGCTTGTACAGCATAGGCTTCTGATTACCATAATACCGATCGTACCGAATATCGATCCCTTCCGCTAGCGGCCGCCCATGCCCTGAGTCTCCATCGGACCAGGGCATCATCGCAGCATTGCACTGAGCCAATACTATATGACAAAGGTGTCGAGTGAGTATATTAATTTACTAATCATCTAAAGCAAACCAATCTATGTATTCTACATGGGGTGTTTTTTTTTTTTTCCTTGTAAATAACAAATGAGACCAATTGGAGACGATGGAATTTTCAGAGCACCTCACCACATTGGACCCATCGAAGAATATGAACACATAGCTAATAGCATACAGGCATATTGTTCGGATATACTTAAGCAATTCCCTAAACGAATTAGTATTAAACATCCCTATAATTCGGATTACGATATGATACTAACAAATATTAAGATAAATTACTCTCAATATAATAACCTTGATTACCCTACAAATCAAGCTATAGTACACTACACTGTAACATATCCCAATTTGCCTAGAAGTTATGGAAGTTCTTCTCAATTAGAAAATCCCAAGGAAGAAACTATGGGATGGAATTATTTTTTTGAAAACATATTACCACCACACCTACAAAGAAAATATATTGAATTATGTAATAAAAGAATATATAGATATCATGATAGTAGACCAATGAACCGTTATTTAGCTCACCTTATGGATGAAGCTCTCAATACACGAACAACTGATTTCAGGAGACCACGTAATAGCGTCATTAATTATATAAACCCATCGGAATTAAATAACCCAGGGACTTCTATTTTAGGAATGCTAGGAAGACAAAGAACTCGAAAACAAAAGGCCATTAGTAATCACCGCCGCAAAAAACGTCGACTATGAAAAGGTAATCCGCGGGTCAAACATACAACGAATCTAAGGTCGATATCTATAAGACGTCACATTGCGTCGAATTACGCAAGTGTATCAGCTATCTTGCTGTAAAGACAACAAAGATAAAAGTACTGACACAATGAAGAATGTCGCATATGCTATAAGAGCAATCCTAGCGACGGGATCAAAAAGTGAGTATTATTGAAAATTCTTTTGAGCACTCTGATAGCTATCACGAGTGCGACTAATTGAATGTGTGGCATCACCGTCATTACCTAAAATGATAGCGACTAGGCGATTTGGTTCGAATTTGCGAAAGTTGGGTTTGGGTAACATGCTTGCATCAGGACTTTTAATTGATGTCCAGGCAACCCCTGCATCCACAAATTCGGAAGGCTTTTGCGATACGGGCATCGGCATCTTGCGACTGGAGCCTAGATGAAAACTCAACATTTACTTTTCTTCGGTATACATTGAAATGGGCAGTTGCCTTTGTAACATCTATTGACTTGTCTCAAGCACTGTTGTGGTGCGAAATACTGTAGCCACAATTTGCCGCGAATTCACTTTTCTGATATGTGACGCTCGCAGTCGAATCGTTCGAGGCAAATATGTCCTAAGGTCTTATTGCCAAAGTCAACGAAAAGATTCGCATTGCGTTGAGTGACGCAAGTGTGACAGCTATCTTTACTGTAAGTACAGCAAAGATAAAAATACCGTCATACCTTTGCTCCGATCAAAGGTCGGTAACTAATTGCTGTTACAGCTATCGAAAGGGATTAAAATGCTGAACGACAGGATAAGAAGTAAGGAGGGAAAGCGCATGTATTTCATCGCACTGCTGTCTAGTAAGTGGTATATATGTCTTCGTACTGCTGCTTGGTATAGCGCACACAAGTGACTGAAACTTCTCCGTTCTCCAAGGGAATCTCATGTTTGTAATCAATAACACCACCAATATTGGTACTCTCTCTGTCCTTAGAGAAAATGGCCGACTGGTCACTGTCGAGGAAATAGAGGAAACAAAACTTCCGACCGATTGGCCGCGAAATCTTACTGACCTTGCCAAATTGAGAGTAGTATTTTGTGATTTCCTTGTCACTTGGCGCTGGCTGATCTTGGGGTAAGCCCACCCAAATCTTGAGAAGAAGACCGCGATTGTAAGTACGCTTGATGAGATTATTATCAACCTCGCAGCTGTCAATGTAATACGACATGAATGCATTCTCAATATTCCAAATTGATGCCCCTTCAAGATCTTCAATGACCCGAAGAACATCACGCACATCGATGTTTGGAGGCAAATTTTCGGAATTTGAAGGGTCGAATTCACGTTTCTCGTGCATCATAATCCTACTTTTCATCTCAAAAATGCAGTGCACACCATTGCTAAGGTTGTTGTGAAACTGCGAAAGATATCCTCCGAAATTCTCCCTGATCGCCCAAGGAATTGTCAGACGGCATTCGATCTTACCACCGACATGTTCCATTATCCAATACACATTCTTAATTATCGTCGGATAGATCATTTCGTTGGCATGCAATTGTGGCCAATCGGCACCATTGCGCTTACGGACTGTCGGAAATTGATTCTCAGACAACTTTTCCAAATGTCCACGCAGAGTTTCAGTGTTTAATTCCTCCCAAGCCTTGGAATCCTCCTCGACTTCTTCAGCATCACAAAAAATTTCAGACATATTATTCAAGTCTACATGCGGAAGAGTCGGGCTTGTCGGCATATGGCCGTTTGGCATATTATGCTGCACGTTCTGAATAGGGCTGTGCAAATTACCATTTGTCATCTGGACGGGCGACATATGATGCATAGAAATGTTCAAAATTGGTGAGGTCGGCATATGGCCGTTTGGGGACTGCATTTGGCTGTCTGGCATAGGAGAGGACTGCATACCGCTCGGCATAATGCCGTTTGGCATAGGAGAGGAATGCATACCGATATGGCCGTTTGGAGACTGCGGCATAGGAGAGGACTGCATACCGCTCGGCATAATGCCGTTTGGCATAGGAGAGGACTGCATACCGCTCGGCATAATGCCGTTTGGCATAGGAGGGGACTGCATACCGCTCGGCATAATGCCGTTTGGCATAGGAGGGGACTGCATACAGCTCGGCATAGAGCCGTTTGGCAAAGGAGAGGGCTGCACAACTGCGTCGGCATAGGGCTGCCACATTTGACCAATTTGAATGTGGCCGGTCTGCATATGTCCATTAGGAGGGGACTGCATACCGCTAGGCTGCACATTCTGTGTGTTGGTGGTCATATGACTTGTCGGCATGTTGCCGGTAGGCAGCGGATTGCAAGTTTGATTTGGTGACTGCACATACTGCAAAGTCGGTACTGATCGCTGCTCGAAATGACGCTGATTATGCATCGAATCAGTTTCAGCCGTGTCGTCGAGTGATTCATCATCGATCTTGAAATCCTCCATGCATTCTGCGATCCCCAACTTGACCTACAGTCACATCTTCGGAAATGTAGAAGTGTTTATTCAATTCTTTCATAAAAGTTACGTCGTCTATATCATTTCTTATGCGGTTTTTATTACTGACGACGTGAAGTAAAGATTGAACATATAACTGAAAAAAAAAATATATCTCAGAACGCGCTCACATTGATATCGCTACTATGTGGACCGTTGCCGTGGGTCCGCGCCTCTAGGATAAAATACATGGTTTCGACAATTGCTGAAAAAACCGCAATTTTCATCAATCGTGAAATAGTCATATGAAAACCTTTGCATATATTCAACAATTGAAAGTAATTCTTTGTCGTTATGTGTCTCTACCATCACCAGAGGTCTAGATGTCCTAATTATAATTTCGCTGCCTTTCAAACAATACAAATCGTGTCCTTCTGTATCAAAATGTATAAAGATTATATTATCGGAAATAATACCATCTGATACTAAATTGTCAAGAGATTTCATTTCTAAATTACCATTTTCACATTTTTCGTATGTAGCGTTTGACAATCCTTCATTTTTTATGCCGCAACCCCGACCACTGCGATCACTCAGAAGTAAATTTAATGAGGTTAAATTGTGTAAATTCTTTCTATGTAAATAATTCGAAAATATTTTGTTTGGTTCTATGGCATAGACATGTACATTTTTATGTGTATTTGCTATATCGACTGAATGATCTCCTACATACGCACCTGCGTCTATAACAGCACCTGACTTATTTTTCAATATCTCATGAATTATCTTGCGTCCCTTTTTTTCATGGAAAGTTTGGAAAAAAAGTCTGATAAGATCTAACATATAATCAAACATGAACAAATACACAAAAATAAGACCCAAAATAAACGAGTACATTTAAATATATATACATATTTTTTTACATTCCGCATGATATCATTTTTTTTTTCATATTATGTTTTATGTATTTTTGCCATTGTGCTGACCTCATGTATGTCTTGTAAGGTGTCGTGGCACTGCTTGACTTGCTTCTCCAAATTGCCCGCGTGGATCCCAAGGACCTCACGAAGAATCTGAATCACTCGATTTTTCGCATATTCTATCACATCTTATTTTCAAACGTGGTAAACGGGTATGCTTTTTGGGGAAAAAACGATTTCTGAATATGCAAATGTAACACATATTGAATCATTTAGATATTAAATTGACCTCGTTAAGGACTTGAAGTCTATGCAATTTACTCGCGAGGGTGCGACGGTCCATCGCGCAGTACTAGAGCCAAAAAAAAATGTATTGTATGATTATATGCCTAATATTTTTGTGCGTAATCCTTATTTGCGTAATCTCTATGCTAATCGCGAATTAGAGTTCTCCACACAAGCGGAATTTGATAGCCATGTTGCGAGACTTATGCAAGAGGAATCTGCTGCGAAACGTGAATTGACAATACAACAATACAAAGAGTCAATGGAAAATATAATTGACAATATTTTTGGTAATATTCCAAAATATTACCAAGAAATGCATGATCTTGATGAACATCTTCGACAACAAGGATATGATTTACATTATCTGGAAAAAATTCCAGATGATGTAAATTTTGAAGGTTTGTTGACCACACTAATTGCAGAGTATTCAAGAAGTGATGATGAACGCGAGAAAAACTTTATTTTAGTTACTTATGCAAGCTTTTTACGAAAATTGCGTAAAGAAGACAGAACCCCGGTACACCTGAGAATCACGCGCAATTTCATAAGACAACTGAGAGATACAGGATTGACCGTGGATGATCCTGAAATGATCGTGAATGAAATAAACAACCGTTTGAGACTGCCTGCTCTAAATAAAGCCTTCACAAGAAGGCTTTATAAAATAGATGAAGCCTTCACAAGAAAAAGAAAAAGGACTTCACAAAAAAGAGTACATTCTTACCGAAGCAGAAAAAATCGTAGTAGAAAAAAGAAAAAAACGTAAGCAAACTTAATGAGTACTTTTATTAATGGGTTTTTTTATTTAGCTGATGGGTACTCATCTAAATATTCTTTACACCATTGAGCACACCGACGTCTTCGGGATTCAGTGTCTTCTATCTTTAAATCATAAAACATCTGATTACCAGGATAAGAGCGCAATTCAGACAGTGCCTTTTCATAGATTAGTTGCGCTTCTTCGTCTTCGTATCGATCTCCAGTATCTGGATCATACATCTTCTCCCAGATCTTGTCCAGGACCTAAATATAAGCTCATATAGCTCAGTTGGTTAGAGCATGCGTCTTATTAACGCGAGGTCCTCGGTTCGAGCCCGGGTATGAGTAAATTTTATCGACTATCTATTCTCGCCTTACCAAGATCTGCCAAATGCACAAAGTATCCATCGTCATCGACTTTGGTAAAGCACACTTGCTCGAATGCATCTAACAAATACTTGTCAGATGACCCGGGAAGAGGGACATAGACATGAATTCCATGAATTGATTGATCCATCGAGCCTTTGGCATTTTTCTTTTGTCTCAATTACAAGGGTGCACCACATAGTACAATTGTCATACATGAGACGAATTTCATCCACGAAATGCTTATTAAAAATATTTTTTGATAGTAATTCTCTATTTAAACTACAAGAATCGACCAAGCCTAGTGCAATTTCTTCTCTGACATGTTCAAAAATACGGAAATGGTTTAAAAGAAGAAAATGCTTCAGTATCAATATGAAAATTTGTATTTGTTCTTTTTTTTTTTTTTTTGTGTTTCTTATGAGCGTACGAATCTTTCTGTGACTCACAGGATGTTCATTCAGTGCTATGGCTCTTCAATCGAGTCCTATGTATATAAAAACGCAAAACATACCAGACTTTAGATTTCGCGATCGTCGTGTATATCCGGAAAACACCGAATCTAAGGTCGATGTAAAGTCGAAAACACATGGGACGCTATCTTGGCTGCGTAGCTAAGATAAAAAGCTGTCGTATCATGATTCGATCAAAGATCGGTTATGCTATTAATTGCTGTAAGAGCTACAATAGTCTGGAAAAGACTCATAAGGAGGCCCAGACCTTTACTTACAATAACATATTTGCCACGTGATGTCCGCTAAAAATGGCTCTTCTTCTAAGAGGAAATGGAGTCCATGCCCAGAAGTTTGTCAACATCTTACCTAATTTCATGCTTTGTCTGTCTATGTATCTAGACCAAGATTCAGGAAGAGAAACAAAAGATATCATGTATTCGACGACTTCTGGAGGCAGATAAGCCCGATCCTCACACATCGCGATATCCCTGAGCAGATGTTGCACGAAAATGATTCTCATTTTGACACAAAAAAACAGCAAAAACGCTTGCGACTTTCGATGTAAACGATTTTGTCAACTAGTATATATGAAAAATTCACAGTCCTTCGGGGAGAGTTCGATTCGCGAAAATCGCCAAGCAGCCTTAGCCGCTTCAATGGATGTGTACATCCGCTCTTGAAAATACCGCCATTTCCCGACATGGCAATGGTATACATCGCGATATTTCTGAGCATGATTCACGAAAATGACTCTATCTTTCGGCGCGCTCGGCACGCTTCAGCTTCTTCCTCTCTTTTCGCTCATACTCCTTGTCACGAAGTTCTTCATTTTCATCCTTGAGTGCGTCAATCTCACGGTAATGTTTCGGGTAATCTTCGATAATCGTTGTCCACAAATCCCTGATTTCTGATTTGTGCCTGTTAATGGTCTGATCGCGATGGTTAACTTTGCGTTTCAACGACGAGATCTCATCCTTCATTTCATCTTTTTCTTTGTCAGAAGACCGTTCATCTTCGAGGTGCTTGACATCAGATTTGAGGCTTGAGACTTCATTGGAAAGCTTCGTGTTTACCTCGTTGAGATTTTTCTTAATATCTGAATCATGCTTTTCGAGCCATTTCTTAAACTCAACGTGAGTCTTGCAGGTCCAATGGCTGTCAGGAATACCGTTCGGCCATTCCCTCCAAGCCATGCAGGGACAAAAATCAGTCGAAACAATCCGACACTCAGCGTCACCCTCCTCACCGAGTTCAAGATTGACTTCGACGCGCGCCTTCTTGGTCTTCTTTTCCTTGGGAGCCATCGCAAGCAGTGAGCTAGAGACACAGTGCATTAGGCCGCGCGTCGATTTATCGTTATGATAATCAATATATTTATCGAAAAGTCGAATTCTTTTTGTATGAACGACGTGCTCGCAATGATGGTTTATTAAACTTGCACATTGGGTAATCTTCATTAATTTTTTTTTGTTGGAAAATTGCAGGTACCAATTCGTTCATGTCATGATCGACAAGATAATGTTTTTTTACGAAATTGGATCTTTCACAATACGTCATACACATAAAAATGTCTCTGGGTATGTCATACATATCAGATTCTCTTATTTTTTTTCCTCCCCACATAAACAAGAAACGATATCTTATTGATAATAGTCGTAGTACTAGACTAAGGCTTCGTACAAAAGTATGGAGAAAACGTACCTTGCCCATAATACGGAAAACAAAGACCCAAATGTTTTTCATATTACGAAAAATGACTGATAAAATAATGTTAATTGCTGCATCATCTGAGGGAAAAATCTTCATTGTTTTCCACTTACCACTACATTTTTCAAAAACATATTCCGATGAAGATGCAATACTAAGCTCATCTAATCTATGAGGAGATGTGGATGATTTCCATTCTTCTTCATCAGATAAATTATGTTTAAAACATTTTGCGTTAGATCTTAAGCATTGTAACACATTTGACATAAATCTCCTACTGTATTCTTGTAAAACTTCACTTGTAGGCTCGATCTCGGACTCCTTCGACCAAGAATACCCGAGAATGTGAGAGCGAGATGATTTACCATAATGATATATAAAAGGTGCAAATCCATTAGGGATCAGACCTGATTCTAGCATTTTTACAAAAAAGACTTCATCATATAATAATTCATCAAAACTAGCCATTGCTTTTTTTACAATCGACATAGCACTGTCGTCGAGTAAAACCGAGGAGAATAAGATTCCTCTTAATGATGCTGAAACTTCGGCAATTGACTGCAAGTCAAAAAAAAGAAATGGCCATATTAAGGACATATAGTCGCCTATGACTTGTTCGCTTCCCATGGCGCGCCACCTCCGATAAGCCAATAACAATTAGTCGATGCTCTTGAAAATGAGAAAAATACCCCAAAAATCCCAAAACGTGCGATTATGTAAGTTCAAGGTGGGTTTCTTCTAGTATCCTGTTATGACCTTTCGTAGCGCGATTTTTTTTGACGAGTTCAATCACAACATTCTCCCAATCTTCGCTCACTACAACGTGTTTCTCAAACAAGCACCTCCCTTTACTCTTGACATGATCCCGAAGACATCTCAAAACATCTTCTGCAAGTGAGGGGGAAACTACTAGTTTTCCAAGACCAAGAGAATCAGGATAAACTGATGTATCCGATAAGTCCATCGAGAAACCAGCGTCTTCTAGATCACTCCGGCAAACAGCTAGCTCGTCGCTTTCCAAAAAGAGCGACTTAAATTTGTCTACTTTCTGAAATTTGATGATTTTGACACGATTTACCGACCGCATCCAGTGTTGCGGCTGTGGCGGTGGCGCCCGCATCCAGCGTTGCGGCGGTGGCGGTGGCGCTTCAGAGATCACCGCGAGGTCTATTCGCGTTTGTTCGACGCCGGCCTTCTGGACCTGTATTCATAATACTTTACTATAAAATCGAAACATACCAGACTTTAGATTTGAGATTTTAGTCAAAAGTGTCGATTGTTTCATTGCTTCGGTAATTGAAATCCATCATTAGTCGAATAACGATCATAAACAATAGTGAAGAAATGATGACTGCAATTTTTTTGTCAAATTTACTTTTGAGATAATCAAGAATTACAGTAGAGAAAATTGCAAAAATGAAAGCTCCTTGCGCCGAGTAAAACAATTTTAGCATTTATGATTCAATACAGATTTTTTTGCGAGACGATTCTGAGCTACCTTCTTTTAGATTGTCGATGTCTACGAGTTTGGGATTTTGATTTACGCATTTGATTATATCGTCGACGATATATATAGTTACGTATATATTCTTTTCCTACAGGAGATTCGAAATATTTTTGAAAAATCTCCGCAGCGGAGTACGCTACATTCCATTTAAGACGTAAAAATACAAGCACGCTAAGATGACCAAATTGTACTGTAGAATCACCCAACACTAGGGAATCTAGAAGTTCTTCTTTGAATTTATTTCTACTTAATTGGTACATTGTCGCATATAAATGACCTATGTTGTTAATTTTCATAAGGGTCTTATATGAAAAATTTTCTGGTACTTCTACATAGGCACAATCAAATATTTCATCATCGTCAACCCTATCACCCGGTACAAATTCTGCATCAATGTGAAAACCTACTAACTCGTATTTATGTGAGGGTAAAAAGCGGAAAGGTTGGTCTCCAGGTTCAGGAGTAACATAGAAGTCTTCCTCCAAAAATGTAGGTACACTTCGATATTGAGAATTATTAAGAAAGCTTCTCAATATTGTGTCTAAAACCTTATTTGAATTTTCGTGGAATTCTTCTTTTGGAAAATTTCGCACTTCTATATCAGTATTTGGGACATCGAATCTATATGCGACAATTTCATGATTCTGAAAGGAATTAGATAAATCTAATAATGCGTCTCCCATCCTACCTGAACTATTTACATACAAATCCATCAAATGATCGAATGTCTCTATACCTCTTTCTTCTAATAATCTACCGATTTGATTTTTTTGTATTCTACTCAAATCTTCTACTCCCAAAATTTGTCTATGTACAAATCGCGAAATGATATCCACAATATCAAAAATTGTAGCAAGGTGTGGTCTTGTGGTCTCAACTAGTAACTGAGGTCTTCTTCCCATTTCATTTAAATAACATTTTTTTTCTTGAGCTGCTTATTTTTAATATTGAAAAAAAAAAAAAGATTGTCCTAGTAGATTTAAAATCTCATCTATATAAAATGAAACTTCCTCAAAATGTAATACTGTTACTTACGGTACTAGAAGTATTTATAGGAGTTTTTTTTGCATTTGATTGGGTGAACACGATCGGAAAGCAATCGTTTAAAATTTATATATTGATTTCAATACTATTTGCAATATATTTACAATCATAAGCGTACGTCGTCTGCACTTCCTTGTACTTCTCCATCCTCTGCGCAGCCCATGCTGAGCCATACTGCGACTGAACTCTACAAAATATATCTAAAATAAACTAAGAATCATGACTAATGTAGGATTCCAGAGAAAACGAAACGGAAAGTCCAGGAGCCGTAAACGCTTTTTTTCGGCGCGGTAGTTGGTCACGTGCTCATTTCGTGAATTATCGTTTGATCTGGTGGTATTCCAAAAGTAGTACGTAATTCACGCTTCAAAAATGGAAAATTTCTCCACACTCTCGCTTTCTCTGGAAATCCTTGCCACACGTGCCATGTATCACAGCCCACTTTTGAGTGCGAAATTGGCGTGGAGTGACAGCTATCTTGACTGAAAAGACAGAAAAGATAAAATTACTGTCAGTCAGCCCAGAAAATCCAAAGCATGGAACGCGCTTCATGGCTCAGGAATCTCTCTAGTAGCGCTCACTTCGCCTCGGCCTTGCCCGATCTACTTCGTCACCTTCTACAGCAAAAATCCCTTCTTCATGCCGGCAAAAGAGTTCATCTTCTTCGCAGTTTTCGCAAAGGCTCCATTCTTGCCCCAGAACCATGCCTCGCTCCTCTGTTGCAGCCACTTCTGATATGGAATCTCGTACCCCCACTGCTCCATTGCATCCCAATCCTTCGGTGGCAAGTAGAGATCGTCACCGTAAGCATGCACCATAGCGATCATTCGGATTGCTGCTTGAAGGTCGAAGTCGGAAGCAGCTTGGATGATGTACCGATGACCGTTTATGTACACCTTTGCAGGGGGAATCGGGTCGCGCTTCCAGTGATCTTCTTCATCAATGTCAACGTAGATTTTCATACGGGGCCCTGTCTCGTTAGATAATCGAGACAGCCCTGGATCGTTCTGGTACTCGTCGACAGTCTTGAAACCCACTAGGCTTATGTCGCTTCTGTCTGTACCTTGGCTCTTTATGTGACGTGACAAGTAAGCTATGCAGCTGGCTATACAGGAGGCCATGCAGCTGGGGTGTAGCAAAAAAGGACCCTCCGGGCTCCGAACACAAGGATAGAGCGTAACCTTAGTGTAGTGATCGCAATCGCACATAGCAGTGCCGATCGTCTATCTCGAGCCTCCCCGCCCCGGATCATCGACCATTCCAGTTCAGCTTTCTCTGGTCCTTTCAATATTTTGTTTTTGTTCTTCCTTGGCACTTTTTACCGCCTTCGACCATTGTAGAAGTGAATTCGATGCAAGCACTTGTCGATGGACGCGTAAAGTCTTCACAGAATCATCACCATGGAATACTATACTGGAAGGCGGCCCCAGACTATTGGAAGTCCCGGGTTTAGGGTTTAGCTACGCCAGCGTATGCAAAACTATAGATTTCAGCTAGCTACCGCGCGACGATTTGACAAGACTGATTGACCATCACTCCTTCTCTTCTCCAAAAACTGGGGTTTATCTCAAAGATTCGAAAATCTGACAATAAGATGTCACGTCCCCTGTCCGACGCCTCTACGTATCCGAAGCTTCTCGACTGAGTCAAAGCCACAGTACAAAATGATATTGAAAGCCAATGCTAGAAAATGAAACTACTGGTTGCGCAGGCTGCAGGCGTCCTAGCCAGTTCACAAAACTTACACGCCCGTCAAACCAGTGAAAATAGACCCGAAAAAGTAGTAGAACTACTAGACCGACAGAGTCTGGCTTAGAAGTACGACGAGTGGGCCACGGCCTGAGTGGCAAGCTCGGGTTTGTCGTCATCTTAGAATCTCACCCTCGGCCGACGAGTGGCAAGCTTCTTCCAATTAATTAGAAAAGCTAATTGGTCTTGGCTTAACAAGATTAGAAATTTACGAAAATAACGCCCTGACATTTTCATCTCGAAAATGTGAATTTTCCAATGAAAAGGCACATGTCTCAAAGTATGAATGAAGTACTCATCTGTGAATTTGTTTACCTGGTAGTACATCTCACAATACTCCTCCCAAGTCTGATCACTTTCACGATCAATTTCATGATACCAATCATGTACCTCTTTAAAGCAAGTGTATTCGTAACGGAGTAATACGCGTATGAGATATTTTTTCGGCAATCTCGAAGGCAAGATACGATAGGAAAAAGGATCGGTATCGTCGTACTCAAACCGAAAGGTACTGAAGCGGAAAATGAAACGACTCAAGACCTTTACCTTTTCGTGTAATCGATCTGACAACTCCTTTTGGATACACTTACATAATACCAAAAATTGCAAGGAGAAAGGAAAAAATGCGGCTAGGCGAATCAAAATCTCCTCCGGTATTTCGCATTCCGTATCCGGCTCGACCTTCGTACGACTAATCGCTTTGTACAATAAAATATAAAAATATATAAATGAGTTTGAAACTTGTTGTTGTGAATCTTCCTTACTATTATACCCGCAGAGAACGTTTAGAAAAATTAAGAGAAAACAATTATGATATAGATTATGTAATGCAAATAGTAGATATAATATGTGCCAAACCGGAAAACAGCATTTACGAAAGTGGTCTCCAATCAGATTACATCAGAAAACAAATTTTAGGTGAAGCGAATTTTTTCTTTTTTTTGCATAAAATAAATGATAGAGAAAATGAAATTGTAGGAATTTCTTGTGTTGATATTCCACAAAATAACCAGGTTGGCATAAAAAATAGTTATGTATCCGAAGGGTATGTAGGTATAAGGCATATAGCATATAGAAAAGGATTTTGCGTCACCAACAAAAAAGGTAAATTGTTTAACATTATGATTGAAAGATATCTTGCGAGAGAGGAAAAAATCGATACTATATATTTGACACCTCTAACTTCTGATTTAATAACTTACTGGAAAAAGCAAGGATATGTTAATAATGATCATATTACACCAGAGGGTCACTATATCGATTTATTCTATTGGCTACCACGTGAACAACTTGTGAAGTATTTTAAAAGGTCATCACTATTTCCTAGAACAACACCTAAAAGGTCATTAGATAAATTGTACCCTAGTTTTAAACGAAGGAACACAAGAAGCTAATCAATTACGATTCGAATTGCGCGCGGACTCCCCGAGATGGCAAGATAGGCTCGACTACCATTGCTGCCAACTTGCCATGACGTAAGAAGCTTGAGCAAAATAGCGTTCAGCGGGGCTTGCTAGATCGTCGACGTCTGCGCTTGCTAGATCTACGGTTCCGGCTGCGCTGTTCTATTTCTACCACTTCGGGTTCAGGCAATGGACGCAATCGTATGCTGCTATCTTGTTCAAAAAAAAATATATATTTGTATAAATGACTGACCCTATCGATTTCTGGGATCTTCCCGATTTCCGTTATGATATGAAGTGGCAAGAGATGAGAGACGAACTATTGAAGCAATACGCGCAAGAAGGAAAACAATATGTTGTGAGAGATACCCGTTACACAGCCTTTAAACCCGAACGAAACCCGAATTATTATGAAATTTGGACGGTTAATCGTGATTGGGATTACGAAGATCGAAATGTAACATTTGATGTTTTGCGTTTCGGCGCTGAAGACATTAGTGCGCTTAGCCCCGGGCTATTCGCAAATGCAGTAGGTCTTACTCATCCATTTGGAGTCGACGATTTATCACGTCGAGGAAGTCTTCGAGGTGAACAAAGATTTCCACAAGAAATAACAAAAAATATAATCAATTTCGGTCAAAGAAGAAAGTCGCGCAAAATAAAAAGACTGCCACGCAGTCTGAAACGCCGTGTATAACTGTCGCGTAACGCTTGAACTCTGTTCACATGCAGGTACAGGTATAAAAAAAAACGCGATCAAAAGGGCACAGCAAGTCATGAAAAGCAACCATTACAAATGGTTCCACAACGCTGAAGCCGAGATGCGCGGTGGCATCGGAGCACGGAAAAACTGATTATTTCTTC
>Ga0163109_10002191_pt1 | contig 15379 bp, 12 predicted proteins | sample CRUFie1St13metaG_FD_108704 | JGI IMG/M metagenome (GOLD analysis project Ga0163109, IMG submission 108704) | Marine microbial communities from the Costa Rica Dome - CRUD Field 142mm St13 metaG | ecosystem: Environmental > Aquatic > Marine > Oceanic > Photic zone | place: Costa Rica: the Eastern... | reverse complement strand
CCGGACGTTAAGGTCGCTCAAGAACCGTTTTGGAGCTGTGAACGAGCTGGGTGTTTTTGCTATGACTGAGCACGGCATGAAAGAGATCACTAACCCATCTGCGATTTTCCTTGAAAAAGGTGAAACATCTGCCCCTGGAAGCGCTATTACCGTGATCTGGGAAGGCACCCGACCTATGCTCATTGAGATACAGGCGCTTGTAGACAGAAGCGCATCACAGCCAAAGCGGGTTTGTTTGGGTTTAGACCATCATCGTTTATCAATGCATCTGGCAGCGCTGAATCGTCATACTGGGGTGAGTCTGATAGATTGGGACGTCTTTGCTAATGTGGTGGGTGGAGTGAAAATTAGTGAGACGGCGCCAGATTTAGCTCTTCTGATATCTATAATCAGCTCCTACCACAATAAAACAATCCCTGATGATTTCGTTATTTTCGGGGAGATTGGATTGACCGGGGAATTGCGCCCTATTGCTAATGGACAGGAAAGGCTTCGCGAGGCGCAAAAACACGGTTTTAAAAAAGCCCTAATACCACTGGCAAATGCCCCGAGACAAGATCAAGGGGGTATGGAGATTTTTGCAGCGAAGAATTTGTCTGAGGCGATTAAGTATTTGGGTTTTGGCTAGTGCACTAACGACTCACTGGCTTGTACTTAACTCGGGTTGGCTCGAGATCACCAAAGCGTTTTTTACGATCTGCTTCATATTCAGAATAAGAACCTTCGATCATTTCTAAATGGCTATCGCCCTCGAAGGCGATAATGTGAGTTGCGACTCGATCCAAGAACCAACGATCGTGCGATACAATCATCGCAGTGCCAGCGAAAGATAAAATTGCCTCCTCCAACGCTCTGAGTGTCTCGACGTCCAGATCATTAGTTGGTTCATCCAGTAGCAGAACATTGGCCCCCTCACGGAGGGTCTTTGCCAGGTGGACACGATTTCTTTCTCCGCCGGATAAAGAGCCAATTTGCTTTTGCTGATCAGTCCCTTTGAAATTGAAACGTCCTACGTAAGCTCTTGTGGCGATTTCATGCTTACCTATCTTAATGATGTCTTGACTATCGGAGATTTCCTCCCAAACTGTTTTCTTTCCATCGAGAGAAGCTCTGCTTTGATCGGTGTAAGCAATTTTTACCGTAGGCCCCAATTCGATAGACCCTTCGTCGGGCTCCTCGTTTCCAGTAATCATTTTAAACAAGGTGGATTTTCCCGCCCCATTTCCTCCGATAATTCCCACGATGGCGCCGCGAGGAATAAGCGCGCTAAAATCGTCAATTAAACACTTGTCATCGAAGCTCTTTGTGATTCCGTTGATTTCAATAACCTTGTCTCCGAGGCGCTCGCCGGTTGGAATAAAGAGCTCAGTGGTCTCCCGTCTTTGTTCCTCCTCTCTCTGCACCAACTCATCGAACCTCGCCAGTCGACCCTTGTTCTTCGCCTGCCTAGCCTTCGGATTAGCTCGAACCCATTCAAGCTCAGATGCGATCGTTTTTTGTCTTGCCTTTTCTTGCGCGACTTCTTGTTCTAATCGCTTTTCCTTTGTTTCGAGCCAGTCGGTATAATTACCCTCGTAAGGCAACCCGCGGCCTCTATCTAATTCAAGTATCCAGCCGGCTACGTTGTCTAGAAAATAGCGATCGTGCGTAACTGCGACTACCGTGCCCTTGTAATCGTCGAGGAATCTCTCCAGCCAGGCAACGCTAATAGCATCTAGATGGTTTGTTGGCTCATCTAGCAGGAGCATATCTGGCTCTGACAGTAAAAGAGAGCAAAGTGCGACCCTTCGTCTTTCTCCTCCAGACAAATTTTCTACTTTCGTGTCCCATTTGGGGAGTCTAAGGGCATCAGCGGCGATATCTAATCTGCGTTCTATCTCCCAGCCTCCCAGAGCATCTATTTTCTCTGAAAGCTTTCCCTGATCCTCGATGAGTTGATTCATTTCTTCGTCGTCCATTGGCTCTGCGAAGCGATCAGATATCTGGTTATAGGCTTTTAGGGTATCGATAACTTCTTGAACCCCTTTCTCTATATTGGCTCTTACATCGGTCGAATCATCAAGTTTAGGCTCTTGGGCAAGATAACCGATCTTTATATCTGGCTGAGGACGTGCTTCTCCCTCTATATCCCTATCAATCCCGGCCATAATTCTGAGAAGCGATGACTTCCCAGAGCCATTCAGGCCTAGCACTCCTATTTTGGCTCCTGGAAAGAACGAAAGATTGATGTTGTCCAAAATTTTTCGCTTGGGTGGAATAATCTTCCCAACCCCTTGCATAGTAAAAACGTATTGTGTCAAGCCAGTGTCCTTAATTACCTTTCGCGTAATGCTTCAGCAAAGCATCTGTGCAAATTTACCCGGAGTCTTCGACTCTAATAAAAAACTCTGTCGCTGTTCAATGAGTCAATGAGCGTTTCAGGAAAATCATCAGTTGCGTTAAAAGCTGGTTTTTATTTCAAAATCGAACAGCGGCTAGTTTAGAAGTTCCTATGACTTATCTCTATCGTTTTCGTTGGCTTAGGATTTGGCTACACAAAATTCGAGGGAAAAACTTTTGTTCATTAACTTCTGTTAATTTCCGATCTATGTGGCGCTCTCTTTGAGATAGAATGCGGGCATCAAAGTAAGGAAATAAAATGTTCGCAAACTCCGAATACCCTCTCGAGCTAGATTCCGAAATTTTTGACGTGATCGCTGCCGAATCCGTCCGACAAGAAGAGCACATAGAGCTAATTGCATCTGAAAACTATGCCAGCCCACTTGTGATGGCCGCTCAAGGAGGAGTCCTCACAAATAAATACGCAGAAGGTTATCCCTCAAAGAGGTACTACGGGGGCTGTGAATATGTAGATCAAATCGAAGTTATGGCAATCGAAAGAGCAAAGACACTATTTTCCGCTGATTATGCAAATGTTCAACCACACTCTGGTTCTCAGGCAAATGCGGCGGTCTGCTTAGCTCTATTAAGTGGCGGAGACACTATCTTAGGAATGAGTCTGGCTGACGGAGGTCACTTGACTCACGGTGCTTCGGTGAACTTTTCGGGGAAGTTATATAAGTCAGTCCAGTATGGAGTGGACGCTAAGACTGGGCTCATAGATTATGAAGACGTTGCGAAGCTAGCTCATCAGCACCAACCGAAATTGATTATTGCCGGTTTCTCAGCTTATTCGAGGGTAATCGACTGGTCACGATTTAGGGAAATTGCTGACTCCATTGGAGCTTATCTTCTGATTGATATGGCACATGTATCGGGCCTGGTTGCCTCGGGTCACTATCCCAATCCAGTACCCTATGCCGATGTAGTCACCTCAACTACGCATAAGACATTGCGCGGTCCGAGAGGTGGAATAATTCTTGCGCGGTCGAACGAAGAGATAGAGAAGAAACTCAATTCTGCCTTGTTTCCCGGTAGTCAAGGTGGTCCCATGATGCATGTAATTGCTGCTAAAGCTGTCTGTTTTAAAGAAGCTATGGCAGACAGTTTTGTTGCTTACCAGGAGAAAACGATCCAGAACGCCAAAACGTTAGCAGGAGGGCTCATCGCTAACGGATATGACGTTGTGTCTGGAGGGACTGACAACCACTTGTTTTTGCTCAACTTAGTGTCGAAGGGACTAACTGGAAAAGCCGCGGATTATGCTTTGGGTAACGCGAATATTACGGTGAACAAAAATGCGGTGCCTAATGATCCGAAGTCACCCTTCGTTACAAGTGGCATCAGGATTGGGGCTCCTGCGATTACCACGCGTGGCTTTGGAATCTCTGAATGCAACTGGTTGGTTGACAGGATGAGCAGCGTCCTTGGCGACCTAGAAGACCAAGAGAATATCAATACTGTGCGACGTGAAGTAATTGAGCTTTGTAAAAAGTTCCCCGTTTATAAAGAGGCTTAGCTGGTGCATTGTCCATTTTGCCGTGAGCAGGATACTAAAGTGGTTGATTCACGGTTAGTAAATGATGGGGATGCAGTGCGTAGGAGGAGGGCTTGCTCTAGCTGTGGCGAGAGATTCAATACGTTTGAATATCCCGAACTGAGTATGCCAAAGCTAATAAAGCGAGACGGAAGTAGAGAGGTCTTTGACGAGAAGAAGCTGCGTGCTGGATTTGTTAAGGCCCTGGAAAAGCGACCCGTAGGGGAAGAGGAGATAGAAACTTCCATATCAAATATTAAGTATGCTTTGCGCTCCCAAGGCGACCGTGAAGTCCCAGCTTTGTCTCTCGGAGAGCTTGTTATGGACGAGCTGAAATCATTGGATCCGGTCGCTTACGTGCGCTTTGCGTCCGTTTACCGCGATTTTCAGGACGTAAAGGATTTCGCTGACGTGGTTGAGAAATTAGAGTAGCAGAGTGAAAGAATCCGATCGGTTGTTTCTGTCAGCGGCGATTGAGTTGGCCAAAAAAGGTCAGATGACCGTCGCGCCAAACCCGCCAGTTGGCTGTCTGATCCTGAAAAACGGTTGCATAATTGGGCGAGGCTTTCATCAACAGGCTGGAAAAGGACATGCTGAAGTAAATGCGTTGTCTTCTGTCACAGAAAGCCCAGAAGGCGCCACTGTTTATGTTAGCCTCGAGCCGTGTGCTCATCAGGGCAAAACGCCACCATGTGTTGGAGCGCTGATTGATGCAAGGGTTAGGCGAGTCGTTATTGGTCATTTGGATCCAAATCCTCTCGTATCAGGGAAGGGAGTTGCCTTGCTAAGAGATGCAGGTATTGAAGTTGAAAAAGAAAACATGCCAGAAGCTTTTAAATTGATTGAGTCTTTTCAGACTAGGATCACTAAAAAAAGACCTTTTGTAAGAATAAAAACAGCAAGCAGTTTAGATGGTGCAATTTCAATGGCGTCGGGAGAGAGCAAATGGGTTACGGGAGAAGAGGCGAGATCGGATGTCCAGTATTGGCGAGCTAGAAGTGATGCCATCATTTCGGGAGTTGGATCGGTTCTGCATGATAATCCTCGACTCACTCTAAGAAAGGCTGATTATGAGGGTGTTAAGCAACCTATTAGAGTAATACTGGATTCTCGGTCGCGTACGCCAAGAAATGCGAATGTTTTGAACGATGGTGGTCCAACTTTAGTAGTCTCTGATAGCGGTCTTGAATGTTTCGGTTCTTTATCGTCTATGGAAATAGAGAAAGCCGCAGAGGTTGAGCTCAAGGGGCCCAGAGATCTAGAAAACCTTTTAACGGTCCTAGCATCACTCGGTTGTAATGATGTCTTGGTTGAGGCGGGCCCCAAAGTAGTATCTAGCTTCCTGAAAGGGGATTACTGGGATGAATGGATAAGCTATGTTGCGCCAAAATTACTGGGTAAAGAGTCCAAGCGTTTGACCGATTTAGATATTGTTTCAATTCAAGACGGCGTGTCTGCTCAAGTCACCGGGTGGAAAATGCTCGGTTCGGATTTACGTCTTATCCTGCGCCCAGCATGATTTTCAACGGGCAACCAAAATCGGGTATATGGCGGAGAAGAAGGGCGAGGAGAGCCCTAGTGCAAGCAGCTTACCAGTCTCAAATTTCCGGCCTGCCGTTGGCTCAGATCGAGAAAGATTTTCTAGAGCACAGTTTGCGTAAGGGTGATAAGTCTTTTTTTTCGGATGTTTTTAAAAAAATGTCAGCACAGCAAGCAGAGCTTGATGAGATGATTAAACCTTTTTTGGATATTCCGGTGGATAAATTGGATTTTCTTGAGAGAGGCGTTTTACGACTTGCTGCGACGGAAATACAGTACAGGCAGGACGTACCATTTAAGGTCGTGATTGATGAATATGTTGAGTTGACGAAAATTTTCGGAGCAGAAGAGGCTTACAAATTTGTAAATGGGGTCCTCGATGGCCTCGGCAAGCGATATAGAAATATTGAGCTAAACAAAAGAGATCCTTGATTGAAAGAATTTCAGGTTATTGAATTGATAAAGGAGGCTTTGGGTGAAAGTGCCGAGGCCGATTGGATTAGGTTGGGTATTGGTGACGACGCAGCCTTAGTTGCGTGTTCCCCCGGTATGGATATCGTTTCGTCTATCGACAGTTTTCTGCCAGAAAGACATTTTCCGTCTGATGCCCCGGCTGATTTGGTCGGATATCGAGCTATTATGGCCAGTTTTTCAGATTTGGCAGCGATGGGAGCTCATCCGAAATACGGGTTAATTTCGCTAACAATAGATAAAACCACTGGATCAAAGCTGAACTGGATTTTGGATTTTGCTCGAGGCTGTGCGGACGCTGCGAATAAAATCGGAGTGGCGCTTTGTGGTGGGAATATGTCGAATGGTCCCTTGTCCATCTCCGTCAGCGTGCATGGGGAAGTCGGAACGAACAAGGCGTGCCTGCGTGCTGGGGGGAGGCCGGGCGATTTTATTTATGTATCCGGTCCTTTGGGGTCAGCCGCTGCTTGTGTGAGGCTGAACGATTTGATCCCTGCCGATTCATATAATTTGTCGCCTCGTCAAGAGGCCTTTTATCGGCCGTCTGCAAGATTCGATATGGGCAAATATCTGGAATCAGCTTCATCTGCGATTGATATTTCGGATGGGCTCGTTCAGGACTTGGGTCATATATTAGAGAGCAGTTGTTGCGGCGCTTCGATAGAATCCAAATTCATTCCTCTTGGTGATTCGGCTGAGCTCGAGGATGGGCTTTTTGGTGGAGACGACTACGAGTTACTCTTTACATCATCGGAAGATCTAGGATCCTTTGATAAAATAGGTCGGCTCACGAAAGAGCTTGGCATCAGGGTCGATGGTGAATATATCACACCGGGAGGCTTTGATCATTTTGCAGATGAACCTGAGCCCTAGTGTTGTTGGCTAGGTTTTGGCTCAGTCTCTTTGGAGTAGGTTATTTAAAGCCCGGGCCTGGGACGTGGGGTTCGATAGCAGCAACTCTTTTTTGGTGGTCCAGCTTAAGCAGCTTGGGACTAGTCTCGCAGCTCTTTATTTTTTTGACCTTTACGTTGGTGAGCACCTGGATTTGTTCGAAGTTTTTAGATGATTCTGGATTAGGGGACGAGTCTTGGATTGTTGTCGATGAATTTGCTGCGATGCTTTTCATCTTGGCTTTCATACCCAGAGATGTCGTCCTCGTCTTAGTTGCTCTTTTGATGTTCCGGCTTTTCGATATCTGGAAACCATGGCTGGTTGGGTTGGTAGATAGAAAAGTTCATGGTGGTGCCGGCGTGATGCTTGACGATCTGATCGCTGCACTTTTCGTCTTGGCGATAATCCTGCCATTGATACAAATTGTCTCAGAAGGCTTAATTCTGTCGCCTCACGGTTTGTCGCAATAAACTAGCTAGGACAGGATTTTCGATTCCGCAATCACGAAGCAGTTGGAGGGAAGACGCTAGCAACTCATTGGCCTCTTCTTGGGATTTTTCAATTCCCATTAATTGCGGGAAGGTATTCTTTTCCGCTACTTCATCAGATTGAGAGGGCTTGCCTAGCGTCTCAGAATCTGAAGTCACATCTAAGATGTCGTCCACGATTTGGAAGGCGAGGCCAATGTCGCTGCCTACTTTGGTAAGTACTTGAAAATTCCTCGAGCCTTCGTGCTCTCCAGCGCACAGGGCGCCAATTTGAAAAGAAGTGCGGATGAGAGCGCCGGTTTTCGCGGCATGAAGTGAACGTAACTGATCAACGGAGAGCTTTTTTCCCTCGGAGTTTATATCTAGACATTGGCCCCCGGACATCCCCCGCCAACCCGCGGCTTCTGCGAGGGCCGCGATTGCTTTAACTTTTGTGTCCTGAGAGATATCTGGTGCGCGTACAATCGATTGAAAAGCTAGTGAATGAAGGCTATCACCTGCAAGAATCGCAATTGCCTCTCCAAATTGTTTGTGCGTGCTTGGCCGTCCGTGTCTTAGATCATCGTCGTCCATTGCGGGAAGATCATCATGTATAAGTGAGTAAGCGTGGATGAGTTCTATCGCACATCCAGGTAGCAGTGCATTTTCAAAGCCGCTCTCTAGCGCCGTACATACGGTGCAAGTTAAAAGCGGACGTATTCTCTTTCCACCGCCCAAAACAGCATATCTCATTGCCTCGAGCATAGGTGCAGCGATCGGCGATTCTTTTGGAAGAATGGACGCCAGTTTTTCATTAATTGATTGTCGTAGTTGCCTTAGATCACTATCAGGGTTCATTTTCTTGATCTATTTCTATGATTTCACCCTTGGAGTTGAGTTCTCGAACCTTTAGTTCTGCCTTTTGCAATTGATCTTGACAAAAACGAGTAAGGTTAACGCCTTTTTCAAATGCTTTTAAAGACTCTTCCAATGAGAGATCGCCACTTTCCATTTTTGAGACCAAAGTTTCTAGTTGCCCCATCGCGCTCTCAAAACTTTCTGGGCTGGACTCATCTATCTCCTCTTTCTTTTTCACTTAATCACCCTCCGGCGTTTAAACTATAGCCGTGAACAAAACAATTTTATGGAATGAGTTGTTTTCGACTTCGAGCACAACAGGTTTGTCTCGAATTATGAGAGGCCCAATCGTTTTTCTGCTTCATCTCGAAGTTCTCGCTTCAGAATTTTCCCCGAGGCTGTTCTAGGAAGAGGCTCATCCTCTTGATGGAGGAATCTTGGAATTTTGAATTTCGCGATCCTGGCGGATAAGAACTCATTCAACTCGGTTTGTTCTATTTTATCGTTGGCGAAGATGGTGGCGCCAATCTCTTCGCCAAGTCGTTCATCGGGAACAGCGTAGACTGAAACCTCCTGTATGGAGGGATGTTCGAGGAGCGCGGCCTCCACTTCGCCACAGCCTATGTTCTCGCCTCCTCGAATCACGAGGTCTTTTATCCTGTCCACGACGAACAAATATCCTTCATCATCGAGATAGGCGACATCTCCTGTTCGCATCCAATCTCCGTCTACAAAAGTTTCCTGGTTCGCATCTGGCCTATTCCAATATTCCTTAAAAATTGTGGTGCCGCGGATTAATAACTCACCTCGCTCCCCAGGAGGAACTTCATCACCATTTTCACTGATTACCTTCAGTTCTAAAAGAGCGCTGCACCTTCCCGAGCTAGCAGGTCTTAGAACGTAGTCGTCACCGCCAATAGAAGTTCCAATCGCGTTTGTCTCCGTCATTCCCCAGCCAGTACCAGGCTTAGCATTCGAGAAGGATTCATCTATGCTTTTCACTTGTTCTGGAGCGCGTGGCGCTCCGCCTCCACCAACAGAAAGTAAGGATGATAGATCGCGATTTGTTTTTTTTGCCTCAACTACTAGATCACCTGTCATGGCTGCCGGTGCTATGAAAGATGTTATTTTTTCACTTTCGATTAATTCGGCGGCCTCTGTGACATCCCATTTATACATTGAGACTATCCTTCTTTGGTGCCTGTAACTTGCGAGATACACTGCATGCGAACCAGTCGCATGAAAGAGGGGGACAGCGAGTAGTGTGGCTGGCGAGTCTGGCGGTTCAGGTGGGGGTTCATCCAAAAGCGCGACAGCACAATGTTGTTCTAGTTCCCATCCCAGCAAAGCATGAATAATATTCACGTGACAAGAGACGACGCCCTTTGGATGACCTGTCGATCCCGAGGTATACAAGATGGTTGCGTCACTTTCTGACAGAGGCTTTTGTTCCGGCATGTCTGTGTCTGTCGCCTGTTCCAACAAAGCCTCCAGCGAGTCATACGTGTATTCCTTGGTTGCTCTGACGGAAATGATCCCAATATCAAATTTTTCTTCTATTTGGTTAAATCTATCTATTCTTTCTTCATCAGCGATCAAGATTTTTGCACCACTGTCAGTTAGCCCATACGACATTTCCTCCGGTTTCCACAAAGAGTTCATTGCGACCGCGACACCGCCGATAGAAGTTATGGCCATGAAAGTGAGTATCCATTCAGGATAGTTTCGCATTGAGATTGCGACGCGATCGCCGACTTGGATGCCGTAACGCTCAATGAGAATATGAGCAATTTTTGATGCTTCAGTATGAGCTTCTTCGAAGGTTAGACGCGTATCCTCGTAAACGAGAAATTCGACTTCACTCTTTGCTTCGAAGAAAAGATCCCGCAGCGTGGGCGGCGCGTTTTTGAACTTTAGACATTTCCGGCCAAGTACATTCCCCTCATAAAGCTCATAGGTTTCCCCAGGAGCGGTCAACTCTGCTATTGCCTCTTGTCGTGTTTTTGCCATCTTGTCCTCCCTACTGATGGTCCACCGATTATATCAACCGAAAGCATGATGTGAATCGAAGCCAGGAGATTTCGCTAGGGGAATAGCTCTTAATCAAACCCTAGTGGTTGGTTTAGATATTGATATTCATGTTTTGGAGACATCCTCTCTGAGATGTTATAACCAGAAAGAAGTCAGTCTAGTTAATATTGTTACTTTAGGTAACATTTGATAGTCTTGGACAAAGATTGGCCGGCGCTAACTGAGAGGGCCGTAGCGCGTTAGTTAATATGAAAAAAATTCTTCCAGTTGCGATATTAGTGCTAGCTGTCGGGGCGTCTTGGGCTTTATATAAATCAAGGCCAGACGTAGTCACCGTGGTGGCAGAACCGCCAGCTCTGCTGGTAGACATCGCTGTGGCACAGAGAGAGCCGGTGACCTTTACGGTAGAGTCTCAAGGCTCCGTTGCGCCGAGAACGCAGACCACGATGGTAGCGGAAGCGTCCGGTGTTATCGTCGAAGTGTCACCAAACTTCGTTAGCGGTGGTTTTTTTAGGAAGGGCGACGTCCTAGTACGCATCGATCCAAGAAATTATTCGGCGATCGTAAAGAGAGCTTCAGCGGCAGTCGCACAAGCTGAGACACAGTTGGCCACCGAGTCGGCGATGGCAGGTTATGCGAAAGAAGACTACGAGAGACTGCGAGCTTTGAACCCTGGCACTGGCCCGGCATCTCCGTTAACGCTCAGAAAACCTCAGTTAGCGGCCGCTATAGCACAGTTACAGTCGGCGAAAGCTGATTTGGAGAAGGCTAAAGGGGATCTTGAAAGAACGGTTTTGCGAGCTCCCTATGATGGTCTAGTGAGGCAAAAGGTTGCGGACGTTGGACAGTATGTCAATACTGGGACTCAGCTGGCGGTAACTTTTGCCATCGACAAGGTAGAGGTTAGACTGCCTGTCACTCAGAGTGACCTTCGTTACTTAGACACAGATCGACTTCGATCTGGGCAGTCTTTGGATGTCTTGCTACGAGCAGAACTCGGCGGTCAAGAGCTCACATGGCCCGCCAAGATTACGCGCTCTGAGGGCGTTTTTGACGCGGCGAGTAGAGTCCTCTACCTGGTGGCGGAAATAGCAGACCCCTATGGACTACTCTCGGGTCAGGTTGGCATCACCCCCTTGTTGGTCGGAACGTTTGTCTCTGCGGAGATCGCAGGGAGGCCAGGTGGAAGTTTGTTTGTCGTTCCAAGACACTCTGTCTACAGAGGTGAAACAGTCTGGCTGGTTGATGAGGATATGAGAATCCGCCCTAGTGCTGTCACTGTTGAGAGGGCGGACGATAAGTATTTTTATATATCTGATGGACTTTCCGAGGGCGATGAATATTGTGCTACCGCTGTTGACCAACCTCTTCCGGGCATGCGGATAAGAGTTGGCGTTTAGAAGTTTCCGTGACAGACATTAGCGAACAGCATCCCTCTCAAGCGAACGAGCAACCTCAGGAGGGGATAATTGGTTGGTTTGCAAGAAACCATGTAGCAGCCAATCTGTTGATGTTCTTTGTCTGCGCTTTAGGGCTTCTGGCCATCTTTAGTTTGAAGAAAGAGAGTATGCCAGCTTTCACTCCAGAAGAGATTGAGATCTCCGTCCCCTATCCCGGTGCTGGACCAGAGGAAGTCGAGCTTGGCATCGTTATAAAGATTGAGGAGGCTCTCAACTCGATTCAGGGCATCAAAGAAATCCGCAGTTATTCCAGGGAAGGCTCTGGGCAAGTTAGAGTCGAGGTCGAGACGGGCTATGAGCTGGCTGATATGACCGACTTGATTAAGCTCGCGGTAGATAGTATCTCGACATTCCCAGTTGACTCTGAGAGACCGATCATCACCCGCCAAGAACGGAAGATGCAGGCTTTAACGGTTCAGATTTCTGGAGATTTAGATCAAATAGCGATGGCGAATCTCGCGGATCAGATTAAAGACGAAATAACAGCTCTGCCCCAGGTCACCTACGCTGAGATATGGGGAAAGCTTCCTTTTGAGATAGCGGTTGAAATATCTGAACTAAAACTGAGGGAATTTGGTCTCACGCTTGGACAGGTGGCTGAGGTGATTCGGCGCTGGTCGATTGATCTACCGGGCGGTTCTATCCGAACAGAGGGAGGTAACATCCGCTTAAGAGCCAGCGGCCAGGCTTATACCGGTGCCGAGTTCGCGGATATAGTCCTTCTCACAAACCCCGACGGCTCTCGAATAATGCTCGATGATGTTGCGGTCATCAAAGATGGTTTTGTTGAGGCTCAGTTCTTCAACCGCTTCAATGGTGTGCCGGGCATTGGTATCAATGTTCAGTCCACAGATAAAGAAAATGAACTTGAGATTAGCGAGGTGGTGCATCGATACGTGGAATCGAGGCGAAATAGTCTTCCTGAAGGTGTCAAACTAGATATTTGGAATGACGCCACATTTTTCCTGAATAGCCAGATGAATATGCTGCTGAAAAACATGGCGCTGGGATTTCTACTTGTATTCGCAGTGTTATCTCTTTTCTTGAGGCTAAGGCTAGCGACCTGGGTCGTAATCGGTTTGCCGGTAGCATTTTTGGGCGCATTTATGATGCTTCCTTATGTAGGTGTGACGATTAACATACTCAGCCTGTTCGCATTCATACTCGTTCTGGGTATCGTTGTAGACGACGCCATTATCGTCGGCGAAAGCGCTCATAGCGAAACCGAGAAGTCGGGTTATACAGTCGAGAGCATAATTGCAGGAACTCGAAAAGTCGCTGTGCCAGCAACCTTCGGCGTTTTAACGACGGTTATGGCATTTTTGCCGATGCTTTTTATTACTGGTGAACCCAGTACGATTACCCAAGCCATTGGTTTTGTCGTTATTTTTTGTCTGCTGTTTTCCTTGGTTGAAAGTAAGCTCATATTGCCATCTCATCTCGCACTAGCTGGACCACCTAAGAGATCCAAGAGTGGTTTAACGAAAATCGTTGATACCAAGCTCAAGCATTTTATAGAGAAGAAATACAAGCCATTTCTAGAGAAGGCCATCGAATATCGTTACACGACCCTGTCCACCTTTGTTGGATTGATAATCCTCGTCATTGGATTCTCGGCTGGGGGCTTCGTTAAATATGGGTTCTTCCCTGATATAGATACCCCACGAATTGGGGTATCCGTTGAGATTACTGAAGGTAGTCCTGAAGAATTATCCACCCAGATTCTTAATGAACTTTTAACCACTTTAGAGACCTTGAGAAGCGAAGCTATCGAGGAGTTCGGGGAAGAGGGCGATTTTGCGAATAATGTGTTCGGTTGGGTCAATAATAATCGGTTTGGACAAGTGCAAGTTGATCTTAAGCCGAATGAAGACCTATTGATTAAGCCCGCTGAGATCGAAAAGCGTTGGAGGGAAAAAGTCGGAGAAATAGCCGGTGTTAAAGAACTCCGGTTCATGAGCAAGCAGAAGTTCGGTGGAGACGCAGACGTAGGTTTCCGTTTGGTTGGAAAAGACGCGGATATATTATTTGCCGCCTCAGAGGAGTTGGTTGACTATCTTCGAGGCACTGAGGGTGTTTATGAGGTGATGAATTCCTACTCTGTCGGTCCCCAGGAGCTGGATTTAAACGTGAAGCCATCAGCAGAAGCACTAGGCGTTACCTTGGCTGATCTAGCTCGGCAGGTAAGGGAAGCATTTTTTGGTGCCGAGGCGCAACGAGTTCAGCGTGGTAATAATGAGGTGCGAGTCATGGTTCGCTATCCCGAGGAAGAACGCAGATCTGTTGGCGATTTAGAGAGTATGTGGATTCAGTTGCCAGATCGGACGGAAGTACCGTTCGACTCTGTGGCTGAATACAGTATGGGTTATGGTCGAAATGCGATTCAAAGAATAGACAAACAACGGGCGATCAGTGTCAGGGCAAATATTAATAAAGACGAAGTTGAGGCTAGAGAAATTTCGTTTAAAACTCGAAAAGAATTTATACCCCGACTGTTGAGTCGTTATCCTGGAGTTTCGATGGAATTAGGGGATAGTTCTCGAGCCGAGGATGAAGCCACCTATCAGCTTGCTGTAACGGCGCTTTTGGTTTTAATGGGAATCTATGCGTTGTTGGCCATTCCGCTCCGATCCTATGTTCAGCCGCTGATAATAATGTCAGTTGTTCCGTTTGGTTTGATAGGAGCTATTTTAGGTCACGCCCTATTAGGTAAAACAGTGAGCATGGTCTCAATCATGGGTTTCATTGCTTTGACTGGCGTTGTAGTAAATGACAGTCTCATAATGGTTGACTTTGTAAACCGCAAACTAAAAGAAGGCATAGACCATGCGCGAGCCTCTATGGAGGCTGGCGCAGAACGATTTAGAGCAATCGTGCTGACTTCATTAACCACCTTTTTTGGATTGATCCCGATTTTGTTTGAGACCTCGACTCAGGCTCAAATGATAACTCCGATGGCCATATCTCTCGCTTTCGGCATTTTGTTCTCAACGCTCATCACGCTTGTCCTGGTTCCAGCCCTCTATAATATTTTGAGGGACTTCGTTGGTGTAATTAGAGGCTCAAAAACGCCTCTCGCCTCTTCGACGATTGGAGGCTAAAAACCCTCTTTCATAGTGGTCTTCCTGGTGGCGAGCGAATAGGATTGAACGATCTGGAAAGAGGAAGAGGAAGCGTTCATGTCGGAAGAGAAAAGCCTACTTACTGAGGATTTGATCAAAGAACTGCAAACTATGGATACACCTACGGTTTGCAATGCTTTGGAGATAATTGTCCCCAAGCGAAGGGGATATGGTTACACCACCAAACCTTTAGTATGTACGCGACCCGAATTACCTCCCCTAGTAGGAGTCGCTCGTACCGCGACTATTAGGGCGGCGCACCCTAGTGACCTAAACGCTGCTGAGTCGCGAAAAATGTCCGATGCCTATTACGCTTATGTGGACCAAGGCCCAAAGCCTAGTGTTATGGTGATCCAAGACTTAGACGGCGATCAAGGTTATGGAAGCTTTTGGGGAGAGGTCAACTCGAATATTCACAAAGGATTCGGCTGCGAAGGACTTGTAACGGATGGATGCGTTCGGGATCTGCCTGACATAGCACCTGGATTTCAGATGTTGGCAGCTTCTGTATTGCCCTCTCACGCTTTTGTTCATGTTGTGGATTTTGCTCGACCGGTAGAAGTCTGTGGTATGAGAGTAGTTGACGGTGACATTATTCATGCGGACCAACATGGCGCCGTTGTT
>Ga0163109_10002190_pt1 | contig 15379 bp, 9 predicted proteins | sample CRUFie1St13metaG_FD_108704 | JGI IMG/M metagenome (GOLD analysis project Ga0163109, IMG submission 108704) | Marine microbial communities from the Costa Rica Dome - CRUD Field 142mm St13 metaG | ecosystem: Environmental > Aquatic > Marine > Oceanic > Photic zone | place: Costa Rica: the Eastern... | reverse complement strand
CCGATGCTGGAGCTGCAAGAGAGAGGGAGGGTCGAGTACGGCCCGTGGTGCGTGGGGCACCCGCCAGCCCCGCCCCAATGCACCACTCCGTCGCTCGGCAAGGTCCGTCCGTCCTCGAGGGCAGGGGCGGGAGAGGAGAGAGAAGAGAGAGAGAGAGACGCGGAGGGAAGGAACGCGGCTGCTCCAATTGAACAATGTAAAAAAACAGTTTGGCGCGCGCCACCCTCTTGTCACCCTCTCGAGGCGGCTCGATTCTGGCCTCCACACACAGCGTGCATTTGTTCTCTCACTCCTCGGCAGCTGCAGCCGCGGGCGTTGGTGCAGAGGCCTGCTCCTGCCATCTCTGTAGCAACTCTGCGTGCGTGGCTCTCTCCCCAACCACAATTCGATCCTTCGAGTCGATCAGGATCGAGGCGAAAGCGGCGCCCTTCGGGCTGGGGTATCGCGACAGGAACGGAGGAAAGATGTCGGGCGGCTCGCCGCGTTCCCTCTCCCCCCCGCTTCCATCGGAGTCCTCCTCCTCCGGCTCGCGGGCGAGAAGTGCCCAAATAGACTGTTCCAGGTTGGGTCCCAGGAGCGGATCCCAGGACGGACAGTCATAGTAGAAGCCCTCCAGCTTGGTGAAGTCTGGCACCGGCGCTTCCCGTGCCCGGGTTCCGTCGGCGCTCGTGCTCGCCACTTTCCCGCTTTCTGGCTCCGCCGCGGCGCCGACCCTCCTCCTCTTGTCCCCGTGAGCAGTCCCTGCTGACCCATCCCTCGCCCCTCGCGGTGAGGTGCCCTCCCCCTCGGCCCCGACCCGCTGGCTCTCCCGCTCAGACCCATCCATGGCGCGCGCGCGCTCCTCCCTCTTGAGTTTCAGAAACTTGAGAGTTGGGGGGGCGGGGGGAGGGATCTCCAGCTGTCCAGGGCAGAACGAATCTTCAACAAAATAGTATACTTTGTAGCATATTGATACATCATATCTTCCCATCTTGTACACAAACGTCTTGGGGCGAGCGGCAGTCCCGCGTGGCCTTCCCTAGGTGACGCCTTCATCCTCCCCTCCCCGTGGCGCTGGGGGCGAGTGGGCCATTCTTTCGAAGCTCCTGAAGCTGTGATGCGCCATGGCCTCAGCGTCCACGACGACCTCCTTCCCGATGTTGCTGGTCGACTGGACCCTCTCCTCCGCCGGAGCTCCCCCCGCCGCCGAGGCGTCGATCACCCCACGCCACGTGTGAGCCCAGTGGTGGACCATGAAAGATGTCGGCGGGTAGTCCACATTGGAGTCCCCTTGGGTGGAGACTTTCTTGCAGAGGGTCACCTTGTAGGGCTCTGGGAGCTCCTCGCCCGGCTTGATCATCAGGTGCGGATGGTGCTTCCTGAGAACCCTCTCGCACCTCTCGAAGGCGCGCTGCTTCAGGTCGTATGCGGGGGCCGTGACCTCCGGCTTGAGCAGGGCGCAATTTCGAGTCAGCTTTGGGCTGCCCTGAACAAAGTCATCCAGAGCAATTGGTCCTGTGATACTCGTCGCGTCCTTGAGGTCGTTCGCGCTAGTGTCGGCCTCGTGCCTCCTCATGCACTCCGGCAGGAAGGCCTCCCACAGCGGGTGGCCGGGGACGCTTCCCAGGAAAGCGTTCCCAATGTCATGGTACTTGTTGTAAGCCAGCACGGCGTGGACTTCAGGCTCGAGCCCCGCGACACACTGCGGCGAGCCAATCTTTGCCACCAGGCCGTCCATGGGCTGCAGGGGCTCCATGTCCATGTCCGCGTAGAAACCGCCGTGCTGGTGCAGCAAAAGGTAACGGAAGACGTCGCTCCTCTCTGCCGTGACCTCAAGACCCGAGTAGAGCTCGTAGTACTCCGGATACTTGGTCCTCACCAGCTCGTCGCACTCCTCGTCGGTCCAGATCTTGATTTCCCAACCTGGATTAAGGTACTTCCACTTCAGCTGGATCGTGCGGAAGAGGTCGGGCAGGTCCCTCAGCTCACTCGTCTTCCAAGTGAAGTGGAGCTTGCGAGGGATGGCCGCCGCGCCGGGAGGCGGGGGGCCGGGGCGGTCGCGGTGCGAGTCGTACCAGTGGTCTTCGACATAGTCCCTGCGGGTGAAGGCCTCGTGCATCTTGGAGAGCTCCCTCACCGGAAGCGCGGTCCAGTTCCTGTACGTCCTCAGGCGACTCTTGGACATGGTGGTGCCCACCACCTGCCTCATCAGCTGCAGCTCCTTGTAGGTCTTCAACCTCTCGCTCTCCCTCTCCCGCCTTCTGCGATCGTCAGAGGGGTCCGCCCCCGCGACGGGCCTTGAACTCGTGCCCTTCGCCGCGGAGTCCGGCGGGGACTCCCCGGCCTCGACCACCGAGACCGGCGTCGAGGGGGGGGGGACTCCCAAGCCCCCGCCCGAGGAGGACTGGGCGCGCAGGTACCCGAGCAGGAACCATACGAGCAGCGCGAGGGCCGCCACCCTGAGAGGGCGCAAAAGCCGCCGTCTTCCTCTTCCTCGGCGGCCCCCGGCCCTCGCCTTGTCCCTCATCGGCGGCACCACGGCCTCGATGTTGTGTTGCCTAAAGATCTTTTGCAAAGATGGCCCGGCGCTTAATTTTCGCCAAAATCCGGCCCGACCTGCAGACCTGCAGACCTGCGACTGGGATGTAAAACCGTTGGGGAAGCGTAACGACGGAGAAGAAGACGACCAAGACGAATAAGGCAATCCAGACGAGACTCTGTCTCGCCCTCGCGCTCCTGGCACAGCACCCACAGCTTAATTGAAGAAGAAAAAATGTAGCGCAAGACATCAATTTCCTCTTCTTGTGAATTTAGCTCCTTCTCCTCGCTATTACGGAGACGCATGGGGGAGGGGGGTCCTCATCCCCGTCTCCCTGTTCACGGAGTTGGGCGCCATGTCCTCGTCGATGCCGCCGCCGCTACCAGAGGGGGCGTCAAAGTTTCGTAGCCGCTCCAGCCTCTTGTAGAACGGGCTTGAATAGTTTCCATCAAAGAGCTGCAGGATGATGCTCTTGTTCTTCCTAAGGGTCTGGTTGTTCCCACTCTGGGACTTCTTGCTGTCCTGGCTGCCGCAAGGCATACTGTTGCATATTCTCGCCATAGCCTGCATCTCGTGCTGCAGCGCGTTGGACTCCAAGTTTGGGCTCTGGCTCTTGGTGGGGGGCGCGCGGGGCGTTTTGAACCGCCTCCTCTGCTTCAACTCCGTGCTGTGCACGGGGCCGAGGCGCATCTTCGCGCCCGAGGAGGGTGGAGGCCGAGATTCACACCCCTTGTCCGTAATGTCCACGCTGGCAGACTGGGTCTGGATCTGCTGCACCGCGTGCCGTATGTTGTAATCCTTCAGCCTGTCGATCTCCTTCCTGGACAGCCTGTTGAGCCAAGGTGTGGCGACGATAACCCCAAGGGCGAAGCACAACGCCAGGGCGTTCACGATGATGAGGATGCCGCCGGTGACGTTGCCAGACACCTCGTCGGACTGGAAGAGGTCATCGAGGATCTCATCAGACCTTGCCTGCGCCACAATGGACAGTAGGAACCCAATGGAAGCGTTCAGCAGGTTGGCCCCAATGAGAGCAATCTCGAGCATGTTCTCGCACGACGCCTGGAAGGGTCGCTTCACGCACGCCACGACCAGCATCGTGCCAACGAACACCAGGCCGCCTGTGGTCTGCACGGGAACAAACTTTGGGCTCACAGTGAACGCCAGGGCCCCCGTTCCCAGCACGTTGATCAGCATGACGATCTTCCAGACCATGATGACGATCTTGTAGTACTTTGCCGACTCGTGGTAATCCTCGTACAGGTAGGTCTGGGCCTTGTGGTACTCCCTCACGGCCTTGGCGTACAATAAGTCATAGGCCCTCTCCCTCTCTACGATGCAGTCCTCCATCTCCACCTCGTAGCTTGAGGAAGCCGTCCCCTTCTCGCGGGCCATGTACAGTTCCTGCTTGAGGTCTATGATCTGCTTTCCCACCTCCTCCACGGCATGCGCCGCGCTCGCCTCCTTCGCCCCCTTCCTGATGAGCAGGGAGGAGACGCACGGGATGCCGATGATGTACACTAGGCCAAAAACAAATGCCAAAATCATGGGCCAGTGTAGCCCCAGCTTGAACTCGGAGATGCTGTTGGGCCAAGGGGTGTGAGGCAGTCCCTTGATGACAAATTCGGTCCCATTGCTCGTGGGGATGAGCATCGACAGCATCGAGTTCGCTAAGGGGAGGTAAGCAACAGTGATGCCGAAGAGTGCCGCCCTCTTGCGCAGCATTTTCCAGGAGTACCCTGTGATCCGCAGGATGATCCGGTCGACCTTTTGGGGCACGATCTTGTCCACGATGCTGGCGTAGAATACCCCGACGAGAATGAGGGGTAGGAAAAGGAAAACCCCAAAGATGATCAAGTTCGTTTTGTTGGACTTCTCCTGGCCCTGGAAGATCAGGCTTGGCACGTAGTGGAAGAGCCAGGTGGTAATATCGCTCTCGTTGTTCAGGCCGAACCAGATTGCTGGCCACGGGATGCTGAACCTGAAGATCAGCCTGTAGATCTGCAGGTAGTTCACCAGAATCTCCAGCTTTGACCAGATCCTACCGGAGATCGCCTGAATGGGCGCGTTCTCCAGACCCCTGAATATTTCTGGCATGTCCAAATTCTTCACTAGCGGCGCCCCCGTCTTATCGTCCTCAAGGAACTCCACGATGTCCTCCCGTAGGGGCTTGGAGGCCACCAGCATCAAGTTGATCTTTCCCTTCGTTCCCGTCCTCGGCGTCCTCGGGTCCTGCTTGCTGGCATCGGAGAAGGAAAGCTTCCTGGGCGCGAGGGATGAGGCCGCCGACGAGGGCGTCATCGCCCGCAGGTCCTGCCCGGGCGTAGCGACGTCCCCACGCTCCGGCATCCCCGTGGACTTCCTCTGCCTCTCGTAGTCCTCCGCGTCCAGCTCCTCGATCTTGTAGAAGCTGCTGTTCTGGTACACGTCTTTGGTGCGCAGGCGGCCGCTGGTGGAGGCCCCACGCGACGGGCTCCTCCCCAGCATGTGCTGGATCACCCTCTGCTTCTCCACCTCGTTCTGCACGTGGGCGACCTCCTTGGTGACCTGGGAGATCTCTCTCGCGGCGTTCACCCTCTCGTCGCTCGTCACCGGCCTGCCGTCCAGAATCTTAAGGGACTTGACCATGGAAACCACGTAGCACCTGTACCCCCTGATCTGCGACGCGGGGTTGCCCTGCATCTGGAGCCTAATGACGGGGAGGTGAGAAAGGGCCCTCAGGACGCACGCAAAGTCCTCACCACAGATCTCCTTTCCGTTCAGGTCCAGGTCCGCGATCTGGTTCGGGCCCACGCCGAAGACCCGGCTAAGGAACCGCTGCGCCCTCTGCTGCTGGTCGCTGAGCGAGCAAGCGTTTTTGATGCCGTCCACCGTCTGCAGCGCGGGAACCTCTCTGCACACGTCCGCCATGTAAATCTTCGGGTCCTTGGCCCACCGGCCACAGACCTTCATCCGCAGATGCCGGAGCTCGTCGCACTTCTGCAGCACTGGCACGAGGGCGCGGAAGGACGGCACGCTGTTGCACCGTATGTCCAGACTCTTCATCGACCTCAGGAGCTGGAGGCCCTCAACCGACTTGAGAGAGTTGAAGGACACATCGACGTGGGTCACGAGCTTGTACCTTGCGGGCTCAAGCGGCTGCAGCAGGGCCTGGCACGACGTGATGCCCCTCGCCGAAGCTGCCAAGTGGATCTCACCGTTCTCCTTCTCCTGTACCCACATCCTGAGAGCGTTCGACCTCTGAGGTCGCGACCCTCGTGGGGGTTCAATTGGCGCCCCCTCGCCGCTTTAGAAACGTAACGGTTGGGGTAGGTTCGCTTCGCCCGACCCCAACTGTCTCGTCGTCCGGAGGGGCTTCCGCCAAAAAAACAAACAGGCACCAGCCCCCGCAACGGTTACAAAAAACACTCGTCGATTTTCCCAAACGGAAATATTGTTTTGGATTTTCTCACTCTCCTCACTCTGGGGTGGGGTGGGTGGGTTGTGGGAGGGAGCAGGTTCGTTTCTCAGGACGGTCGCGGGCCCCGCAGAGTGGGAGGAGGCCGCTCCGCCCCCGCAATGACGTCCAGGGAACGCGGTAGGCGATGGGACCGTCGGTCCCGTTCCCGTTCTCGGTCGCGGTCGAGGAGCGGCGAGCGGCACCACAGGTCGAGGGGAGGGGAGGGGAGACGACGGAGGAGCCGGAGCCGCTCGCCGCCCCGGCGGTCGAGGAGGTGGGACAGCGACCGTAGGCCGGGGTCCGTGGCGGTGGACGCCCAAGCCCAGCGCGCCGCGGAAGAGGCGGCGAGGCAGGAAGCCTTCCTTCAGCAGTTCAAGCACGCGAGGGAACAGCTTGCGCGACCGACGACGGCGACGCCGACCTCGGCGGTCCTTGCCACGCCGGCGACGATCGCGGCGCAGCACTCGAAACAGGCGTCCCAGCAGGCGTACCTGGATGCTCAGAGGCTGGAGGTGGACAAGTCCTGCCAAAAGTGCGAGAGGGAGCTCCACGTCGGCAACCTCACCCCCGGCCAGATCAACAGGGACCAGCTGTACAAGTTCTTCAACGAGTCCGTGCAGGCCGTCTTCCCAAACCAGGGCCTGGCCGTGCTCGGGGCGAACATGCACTCCGGCGGGAAGTACTGCTTCATTGAGTTCAAAACCATGGAGATGTGCACCGCTGCCCTCGACCTCAACGGCTTTGTCCTGCTCGGCGTCGCGCTCACCGTGAGCAGGCCGGCAGCGTACAAGAAGCTCAAGGGTCTCGCTTGAGGGAACGCACCACTCCCACCCTTGTAAATATTGTATATTAAATGATAAATGATGATGAAGACGACAAAGGGCGAGTTCCGTTCTTGGCACGCTATCGAAGTCGATCGACGACGGTCGACGACGGTGTGTCCGAGCCCCCTCCGCGTTCTCGTTCTGATTTCCACGGAAATTACCATTGGGAAATGTCCACTGACGATTCTTTGACAGGTCAAAGGCCTGCAGTTTGGCTAGGTGCAATTCGCGTAGATTTCCCTTCTTCGCTTGTTTTTGAAGGCCAAAGAGGACCGTTTTCCCCGCCCCCACCCCCACCCCAGGGGACCTCAACGACCAGGCCGAGAGCCGGGCACGACCAGGGCCGAGTGGGGAAAGCTCGTCAACAAGGCGCTTGAAAGTGAAGCGTGTGTCCGAGATAGAGGCAAGTAGAGGCGTCCTCCTACTAATAATTCTGGAAGGGAACCCAACGCCCTAGCCAAAATGTCGTCGCGTTACCAGAAGCCGTATACGATTCCGGAGGCCTTCCCTCCTCTCCTCAAGGAGCTTACGAGGGAGATTCTGCGGGAGCAGCCGGAGAACATCTACGAGTTCGGGGCGGCCTATTTCAAGAATCTGCTGGACATCCAGACCGAGGAGCAGAAGAAGCAGGAGACTAGCTTGCTCGACATGGGTCCTGACGAGCAGGAGGCGTTCATCACAGACATATTCCTGACAGCGGACAAGGACCAGAACGGCTACCTTGACAGAAAGGAGTTCCAGGACGTCCTGCGGAGCACCGACCTCAACTTGAGCAGGAGGGACTACAGGAAGATCATGATTGAGTGCGACGAGAACGACGACGGGTGCATCGAGTACAACGAGTTCGTGCCCTTCATGGTGCAGGTTCTGCAGGCCTTCAAGGCCAAGGATGAGATGACGGAGCAGATGCAGAAGGATCAGCAGGAGGCTGAGGAGATGGCAGAGGCCATCCTCATCAAGGGAATGTACCAGGAGGAGTTTTTGGAGCAGCTTGGTAACTCCTTCCTCGCCGCGGACGAGGATAAGAACGGCTACCTGGACAGGAAGGAGTTCAAGAAGTGCCTCAGGTACGCCGGGCTCGGACTGACGAAGAGGGAGGTTAACCTGCTGATGTCCGAGGCGGACACCGATATGGACGGCAAGATCTCCTGGCAGGAGTTCGCGACCAAGTGCTACGAGGTCATGGTGTGGCACTTCACCAACGAGATCCTCGAGGACCAGAGAAAGTTCCCTGCCAATGAGCTGGAGAAGGACCTCCTGCTGATGTTCGAGGCGGCGGACACGGACCAGTCGGGTCTGCTGCACCACGGTGACATAAAGACCTTCCTCAAGGAGTACTTGTACGAGCTGCTGGGCTTGACAGACTTGCAGATCTCAGTGATCTTCTCGGAGAGCCAGCCGGACAAGGGAGGGCTTGTGGACTATGCCATGTTCGCCCGGAAGGCTGCCCAGCTAATCTTCACCTTCATCGACTACGACTCGCAGTACAAGCGCACGAAGGCGGTTGTGAACGTCTCAAAGGCTGGGTCTCAGCTCATGAGGGGGCTTGATAAGGAGAAGGTCCTGGACCTCCTCACTGCGGTCTTCCTCGAGGCGGATGAAGACAAGTCGGGCACCCTGGACAGGAACGAGTGCTACGAGGCGCTTACGACTCTGGGCACGGGAGAGCTCCAGCTGAGGCCGAAGGAGATCCACGCCCTGATGTCCGCCATGGACGAGAACGAGGATGGGTCAGTGTCATACGGCGAGTACATCGAATTCATGTACGACGTCTTGTGCCATCTAGAACGAGAAGAGTACATCCAGGATGTCGCCTTCCAGAGCGCGGTCCTGGGGGTCCAGTCGGCCGAGGAGGCGCCCGAGGAGTCTGTGGAGGAGGTCCCCGCAGCAGAAGGGTGAAAAGGAAAGCTGGACGAGGAGAAGGGACCGTCTTTGATTACAACTTAAACCAACTCACAGCCGCAGAAGGCTGAAGAAGTCTTTGTAAATGTACACTTGCAGCAGCTTGCTCAGGAATGCGAGGCCATTCGAGGAGACCACCTTGTTGATGTTGATGGTATCCTTGCTGTCCTCGTCCATACACTCAGCCAGCTTTGACTTGACGTCGCTCTCAGTGAAGGTGGTGGCATCCAAGGTTTTCAGTGGCTCCGCTGACTCTGGGTAGATCACTCTGTAAATGTCACCCACCTTCAACGTGTTTCTGGCGATCAGCTCGCCGTCTGGACCTGTTTCGTGCTGTGAGTAGACCTGTGTGATCTTTGCCAGCACAGACTCAAGACTGTGGTCCATGCACATAGAGGAAAGGATCTTCTTGAAGCAGGCCTTTCCGTTCTCGTTGGCAAAAAGATCAAACCACAACATCTTGACCTCCTTATCCTCGTCCTCCTTCTTCTCCCCCTCCTTTCACCACAACTTGATGGACTCAAACTCTTCCCTGGTGACAAGGCCATCCTCCGTCTTGAGCAGACTGAACTCGCGCATCGCCCTCATGATTTCGCGCTCATTTGAGGACATGGTGTTTGGCACCGTAGTGATCAAAAGGCAGGAAAGGAAGTGAGAACACGAGATGTGGTTCGTCTTCTCCACCTCGAATATTCTCAGAGCGTTGTGAATCTTCAGGCTGTCCACTCCTGTGGCGTCACCCAGGTGTTCCTTGGTGAACCTAATGAGGACCTCGATCGCATCAGATATCCTGATCAGGCCGGAGTGAGAAATCTTCTTCATCGCAACAGACAAGATGCGCAACTGAGCGGAGGAGAGCTGCTGGAATTCACCCTGGTAGGTGTCCAGCGAGCTCTTTGGGGCTTCCCGGTACTTGCTGACCAGGACATTCTCATCGATGACGAGCTGGTCCGCCTCCAACTTGATACTGTACAGCAGCTTCTCTCCAGACCGGGCAGCTTCTCTGATCGTCTCACCAAGAGCGCTAACGGAGCTGCATGATCCAACGTACCTTGTGTTCAGCCACTCCTTGAGCAGCTCAAAGATGTTGTTGGAGATGGTGCTCAAATCGGAGTTGTACTTCAAGGCCGATGTGGCAACACGATGAAGTCGCTGCACGGCACAGTGCTGCTCCTTTTCGAGGGCCTCCTTGATTTCCTCTGGAGCATCCTCGCCCAAGCTGCTCTTGGTGTAATACTCTATGCACGCAATGTTGGCAGACAGGAACCCTTGGAACCCAGGCAATCCGGACTCATTCATCTCCTCCACGATCCACTCTGGGTCAGTGGGCTTCGCGGCCTTGAACTTGTCTGGCAGATCTTCAAATGTTGTGATGGTTGGGACATCAATTTCTGCGTGCGATTCGTGCGACAGCCCAGCTTTCGCATTGTGGTGATCGTGGATGATCGAGCACGTCACAGCAAGCCTATCCATTTCAAGCTGGCAGACAGCCTCGAACAAGGCAAGAAGCAAGCTTGAATGGTCCTCAACGAATGAATCGGATTGGATCTCCTGGATTTCGTCCATCCATTCCTTCTTTCTCTTGTCGCAAATATCCCAAAGCGTGTCGCAAAGCTCGTCTGTTCTCAAAAGCAGCTCGGCCTTTGCCTCTCGCCTTCGCCTGAGGTCATCATCAATACTGTTGAACTTCATTTGGAATTCCGCAACGATTTCTTGCTTCTTGTCCGGCATGTTCAAGAATTGCTGGAAGCTCTCTCTGACATTCACAAAGTTCGTGAGCACGTTGTAGCGGTGCTCCCTCAACTTGGAGAAGATCTGGAGCATTCCTGAAATGTACATTTCCTCCATGCACTGCCATCTCTTCCACAGATTCGACTTCGCCTCCTGGCTAATCTTGGTGGCAACCTCAGAATCCACCCTGCTCTCGGCTTGTTCCCCCTCGGTTGCCTCAGTGGTTTCATTCTCCTCTGGGCTCTCCTCGGGTTCGGAAGACGAAAGGGTCTTTGAGGCTTTCTTCGTGGCCTCCTCAGCAGCTTTCAGTTCTGTCTGAGCCTTCTCAGCGAGCTCTGCTGCACTCTTGCTGGCTTCCTCCGCGCTTGTCGCCGACTGCTGGGCTTCAATCCTAGCTGAGGTGGAGAGCGTGATGTCCTCCGTTTTACTCTTGCAAGTGTCAGCAGACTCCTTTGCACTCTCAGCCGCCTTTTGCGCCTCTTCAGCAAACTTCTCAGATTCCTGCGCCGCCTTCTGGACACTTTCAAAGTGTGTTTGGCAGAGCTCGGCACTCTTTTGACTGAGGACATCCTTAGCATCAGTCTCTTCTGGATTGGCCTCAAGCATGCTGCTAGCCTCGATTTCGGCCTTCTTCGCCAAGAGCAGCTGAGCAGCGGCCTCCTCGCAAGCACTTCTTGACGAATGGACGCCTCCATGGCAACCTTGGCAGCCTCCTCGGCTTTTGTTGCCGACTCGAGCGCCACCAAAGCCTCCTTGGCCTTCTTCTTCTCTTCGAAGATGTTGGAGAGGGTCTCCCCGGCAGTCTCCTGGATGCTCTCAATGTCTTTGAAAGCCTCAATCGGGTGCAGTAAATTCGAGAACATTTTGAGCCAGCCATCAAGAGATTCCTTGCCTTCCGCAAAGTGCTTAAGCCTGGCCTCAATGATGCTCAAATCCGTAATGGAGTTCTCAACCTCCTCAAGGCGCTCCACCAGGCCTGCGTCGTCCACTGGCGGTGGATTGAACTCCAGGTGGTACACCTGCTGGGTCTCTGGGTCCACCCTCTTGCCAAGGACTCGCTTCAAAGCGAGGCTTTCGTCGTCCATGCTGAGCCGGAAGACGGCGTCCATGCCGGAAACAAGGGTGCCATCGATGTTGGCCGCCTTATTGTCCAGAGGAGGGGCAATCTTGGAAGCACTATCCTTCCTCGCCTTCAACTTCTCCAGGTCCAGGCCAGTCATATACTTCTCGAGGAGCGCGGCCTGGTCCTTGGAGCACGGGAACCCGTCGAGAACGTAGCCCTGGAGGCTCTCATCGCCCTCATTGACAATCTCCTTGATCTTCGAGATCTCAAGAAGGATGAGCTTGACGATGTACTCGTCCTCCACGTCCTTCCCCTGGCTCATGATGGTCTTGATCTCTTTCCCGAGCTGCACCAACTTGTCGTCCTGTGCCGAGGCCTCGCCCTCCTCTTGTGGTGGGGCTGCTGACATGGAGACGGCCTTCCCCACCAACTTGTCCACGTCAATCAAGTGGAGGTTGAACTTGGTTGCGAGCTTCGCCGCCAGGGTCGACTTGCCGGAGGCGAATCCTCCCACGACCGCCACCTTGAGGTCAAAATCCGAGTCCATGTTGCCGAGGGTGTGCTCCAGGGGCGAGTCCTCCTCCTTGGAGAGCTCCGAGATGATCTTAACGACCTCCTCATTCGACTCGCAAGGAAAGCCAACGTCCCACTCCCCCCTGTTGTTCAGGTAGTTTTCCACGGAGGACATGTCCAGGGCCCTCCTGATCTCGTCGGGCTCCTCAGCTTCCTCACCCGAGGTCAGCGCCCCTTGCCTGTTGGACCCCGCGCCCGATGTGATCCTGGCCACCCAGTTCATGTACTCGCTCTTGGGCACATAGGTGTTGGTGATCTCGCGGTACTCGGTGACCTTCTCGGCCAGCTCCACCAGCTGAAGTGTGAGGTCCCTCGCGAAGGCCTCCCTCCTCACCTTCTTCTCCTTAAGGGCCTTCTCCTTTAGGGAAGTCCACCTGACCTCACCCTCCGCAGTCTCTCTGCGGTACTCCTCCAGGCGCTTTCTCTGTATCTCGGCCTCCCTCTTCAGGGTGAGGTCCAGGTCCTGCTGATGCCTATCCTCGTTCTGCCTGTCCAGGTTACTCCTGTTCTCCCTCATGCTCTGGTTCTCCTTGCCGAGCTGCGAAAGCCTGTCCTGGGTCCTCTGCTCCTCATCGCTCTTGCTGGTGAGCGCCGAGATGACCATAGTGTTCCTTCTCGTCTGAGCCTCTTCCACATGGGCCTGCTGCCTCTCCAGCAGCAGCTTCTTCCTCTTCTTCTCCCTCTCCTTGCGAGCAGTGGACTCCTCGCTCACCCTGGCCTTCACTGTGTTCATGTAATCGTCCTTGGTGGTGTTCCAGAAGGAGGTGTCTGGGACCATGCCCTTGATCTTCCTGAGCTGCTCCTCGGCAGAGGTGTTGAGGGGCTCCAGGGCACTATCCTGCCTCTGCTCGCCGATCCCGAGCTTCTTCAGGGTGTTCTCAAAGTCGTCGATCCCGTTCCTGGCCTCCCTCCCCGCCGTCTTGTTCGCCAGCAGCTTGAAGCCCTCCCTCTTCCTCGAGAGGGCGCTCTCGATGGCGAGCTCCTGCTTCTCGAGCTGGCGCCTGTGCGTCATGCTCGCCGAGTGAGACTGGATGATCGAGTCCTCGAGGTCCTTGCCCTTCTGCTTCCTCAGGTACATCTTGCTCAGCAGGTCCTCCCTGAAGGTCTTCCTCCTGAAGTCCAGCTCGCGCTGGGTCTGGAATTTAGTTTCTTCAACCTTCCTCTCCTGCCTCGCGCGCTCCGCGCTGAACTTGTGCAGGTGGACGGCCTCTCGGATCGTGCCTGGGTCCGGAACCTTCCTCCGCACGTTGTGCTCGAAGATCTCGTGCATCTTGTTCGTGTACTTCACCCTGTCCGAGTTCGCCTTCGTCTCCAACAGCGCCAGCGAGGGCTTGGTCTCCACCGCCAGGCTCTGCGAGTACGAGCTGTTCCCGGTCGAGAGCTCCTTCCTGAAGGTGTCCATCGCGACCTTGATTTCGTACACAAACTTCGCTGCCACGCCCTTCTCCGCGTTCATAATGGCGCTCGCAGAGCTGGAGTCCAGCTTTATCTTGAGCTTCGAGAAGGTGGGCTGCAGCCTCGTGAAGTTGTTGATCATCGCATCCGGCGAGTCGCCGTCCTCGAAGTGCTTGAAGTCATTCTGCAGGTTGAACTTGCCGAGGAGCTCGCCGAAGGCGTACCCGGAGGCAAAGTGGCTCTCTAGGCTGCCCAAGACATTGATGCCCACCTCCTCCTTCAGCCATTGCGACAGGTGGTCCATCGTCACGCAAGCCCCAAGTGGCTCTCGTGCGTCCGTCCGTCCAAATTCCCGTCTTTCCAGACCCCGGAGACTGAGTCTGGTATCTGAGTTCGGCCGGCGCCTCTTCTCACAAAAACCGCTTAGTGTACTCCCCCCCTGCCCCTCCCCGCCCTCTTGAAAATCAACGGCTGGTCAAACTCGACTTTTCCGTGGAAAACTTGAGAAACTTGGGTACCGTCCCCCGAGATCTTCGATCATCCAGAACGAGAGGCGAAAAAAGCGCCACAAAAACACAAACATGGTGGGACGGGCGTTGTGCTCCGCCGCGGCGTCAAGCGCGGCCAAGGTTGTCGTGGTCGGCGGGTCGGGCTTCGTGGGGTCGGCCCTGTGCAAGGCCGCCGTTGCTAGGGGCGCGGACGTGTTCTCAGTGAGCAGGGGAGGGAAGCCGGGAGCCAAACAGCTCGCAGACTCCAGTTGGGCACGAGAAGTCACCTGGCTCAAGGGGGACGCCCTCAACGTGAGTCCGTCCTCACCTCACCTCACCTCACCTCACGATTCCCTGTCTTCTGCTGACGCCGAGATCCTCTCTTGCGACACCGTGTTCTGTTCTCTCTCGCCCCCGTCGACGACCAGGCCTCGGACTGGCCCGAGGAGTACCTGGACGGAGTGGCGGGGGGGATATCCTGCGTCGGCAGTTTTGGCGGTCACGACTTCATGAGGAAGGTGTGCGGCGAGGCGAACGTCAGAGTCTTCGACGAGGCGAAGAGAAGGGGCGTCGCCAGAGCCGTGTTCATATCGGCCCACGACTACGGTCCCCCGCTGAGGGACTTGCTGAAGGGCTACTTTGATGGCAAGCTCATGGCAGAGGAGGCCCTTTTCCGGAAATTTTCCGGAGGGACGGGGACCTCAGTGCGGCCGGGGATGGTCCACGGCACGAGGTACGTCGCGGGATCCCTCCCGGTGCCCCTGTCGGCCGTGGGCAAGCCGCTGGAGCTCGTCCTGGGGAACCAGGTGGTGAGGGCTGCAGTGGAGGGGACGATCGTGCCGGGCGCACTGCAGAGGCTCCTGGTGCCCGCGGTCAGCGCGGACGCCGTGGCTCAAGCGTCCGTGGACGCGCTGATGGGACCGATCCCGGCGGAGTTCGAGGACGACGCCGGAAACCATAGGAGGGTGCTGGGCGTTTGGGACATTCTCTCTCACAGAGACAGGTAGTGAATTTATTCTTACAGTGGCGTTATTTTGTTCCGCGCCGTGCTTGGGCGGGCCGGGGCCGTGCGGGGGCCACCAAAGGGTTTCCAACTTCCTCCCCCAAAAAGGGAGTCTCTCTCTGTCTCTGTCTCTCGTTCACCGATCTTTAGCGATGTAGTCGAGGGCCAATGAGTAGACAGCGAAGGTGATGGCCGCACTCGGTGCCGCCTTCATCAGGCTCGGCGTCACCCCCTTGTAGATGCCCTGCAGCCCCTCCTCCCTGACGATCTTCCCGAGCAGCCTGAAAATGCCCAGCACCGCGACCTCCTGCACCCCAAAGCCCTTCCCATACGAAGCGGACCTGCACAGTCCAGCCACCTGGTACCTCTTCTTCACCACGTCCAGGGGGTGGGTAGCGAACTTGGCGATGAATCCGGACGCCAGGCCGCACAGGAACGGCTTG
>Ga0163109_10002189_pt1 | contig 15388 bp, 23 predicted proteins | sample CRUFie1St13metaG_FD_108704 | JGI IMG/M metagenome (GOLD analysis project Ga0163109, IMG submission 108704) | Marine microbial communities from the Costa Rica Dome - CRUD Field 142mm St13 metaG | ecosystem: Environmental > Aquatic > Marine > Oceanic > Photic zone | place: Costa Rica: the Eastern... | reverse complement strand
GTTTATCAAGCTCTTTGTCCATTTTTTTCCTTAGGTAATTTTGCTTCAAACTCTCTTAGACGTTTATACACACTCATTAATTCAATAATAGTTGGCCATGCTTTTAATAGATACTGCATTGAACCTTCTACTCTACCAAATGCTCTAATAATTTGTTGCATAACTCCTAATGTAACTACACCTGCTACAATGGCTGGAGCAAGGAATACGTATGCTGATAAAACGTTTGCTTGTAAATATGCCATACGTCCAATATTAAAATACAAATAACGTAGGTAACTTAAAAAATGTATTTGACGTACATCGTTAAATAATTCATCAATTCTTTTTGGTCTTACATTGCCATCATCTTCTGCAATAACAAGAATTTTTCTATATGCCGCTTCTTGTTTTTGTAAATCATATTCGACACCTACAAGTCTTAATATCCAACCAAGTGCAATTAAAAATATTGTACCACCAACTGTCCAAAGTAATGCACCGGTAATTAAACCATATTCCCATTCACCAAAAAAGAAAATTGGTATACCTATTGATAATCCAAGTAGTATAGGAACAAACTGAATTAAAATCATTATAGATTCAATAAAACTTGTACCCAAGCCTTCCATAATTCTTGTAAATTTAATTGTATCTTCTTGTACCCTTTGTGATGCACCTTCTATTGTTCTTGCTTGATCATAAACTGAATGATACCATTCTACCATTGCTGTACGCCATCTAAATAAAAAGTGTGCTGTAAAGAAACTAATTGCAACGTATAATGCAATATACATACCTGCTAACGTAATAAATGATAATAGACTTGCAAAATATTCTTGTAGTGTAATTGCGTTTGGTGTTGCAAGTGCTTTTTGAATCATATCATAAAATACACCAAACCATTCATTTATTTTAACATCAATTTTTACTTGAACCCAAAGTGATCCTAAAATAATTGCTGAACCTACCCAGGCCCACAGTAACCATTTTCTGGTTGTGAAGAATCTAAACATTTTTATTCCTTATTATTCTTTTTCAACAGTACAGTTAAGCGGATGTCCTTGTGACCTTGCTTTTGCTGTAGTTTCAATTGCTTTCTGCTCTGCTATTTCAAATACATAAGTTCCAGCAACACCTTTGCCTTCTTCATGTATTTTTAACATAATGGCTTCAGCTTGTTCTTTTGTTTTTCTAAAAATATCAATTAACACTTCAGTTACAAAATCCATCGGTGTGTAATCATCATTTAATAAAATAACATTATACTTACTAGGTTCGTCTAACTCAGTACTAGTTGTAGTTTGTATATTTGCTGTTGCGTTTGCATTACCTTGTTCTGTCATGTTTATCCTTACTGTGCCATCTTTTCTATTTTAATAACATCTGGCATGATATATGGAACATATTCTTGTCTGTTTTCATTATCATTTCCTACATGAGTTTGTCCTTGATCTTCAGTCTTTGGCATATCTTCCTTACGAATCAAAGTTATTGGCATTGGTTGTCCATTTCTCATTTTTTCCAAACTGTCTATTTCTTCATGCATTTGTCTTGTATATTGTATAACAAAAACACGAGGTTGTCTACCATTAATTATATCTGAAACTTTATCTACCCAAGATTTTTCACTGTGATCTTTGTTATTATCAATTAACCAAAGATAAATTGCACCTGTATCTGGTTTTTTTATTTCAGGTTCTTGAATAAATGACCCAATCATTATGTAATGTTTGTTATCTGGCCAAGCATGATATGGATATCCGTACATAGTTTTTAATCCTATCCATGCACTTAGGATTGAAAATAAAAGTAGCGATGTCATTGTGGCCTTAAAAAACCACCTTGTGTTTGATGATGAAATAAACGTCCAAAGAACTGTTGCACCAATCAACATTAACAATAAAACTAAAAACACGTGACCTTGAATCATTATAAGCCTCCTAAATGTTGTGTTGATGTATCAGTTACATTTGAATATCTTTCAACTATACCATAATTTAAAGTATTGAAATTTGATACTGAACCATCTTCGTTGACCGTAAATCTTACTACTGTTATTTCTTGTCCTTTGCGTTCTAAAAATACTTCTCTTGCATATACAACATTGTAAGGATTAATTTTTTCAATTTGAACTTGTACTGGCATAGGATAATATTCTTTCTCATCATCACTTTTTATTGCTACTTTTTTATTGTAATAATGAATGTTAACAATATATTCTCCAGGAATAATCCCTCTAATTGTAACCATTTCTTCATTTCTAAAAACTTTAATTGGTGTTCCTTTTGGATCGTACACTGTATCATTAGATGTACCTAAATCATCTCTGTTTAAACTCATTAATCCTACATCTTTTTGTTTGAACCCAACATAATTACCCAATGGATCTCTCATCCACAAATCAATATCATCTGGTGAATCAGTTGGCCATTGTATTTTTATAATAAACTCTGCAACTACTTCAACATTTGATTTTTTTGCAATTGGATTAATCAATATAAACGCCATTACAAATAAGAACACAAAACCAACTAGTGTATTGAACAAAAGGTCAATGAACGCAACCTGTGACCCGTAACTACGATGACGATTGGTTGCCATTTTACTTGCCTTTCTGCTCTACTACACGTTCAACTAATTTCTCTGCTTGTAAGTTTCTGTAACGTTCCAGGTCTTGATCTAATCTAAAATATTGTACTTTAAGAATCGTACTTGTAATCAATCCAGTAAGTGTTGTATACAATGCTGTTGACATACCAACTGCCATACTTGCTAATGCTGTCTGTACAGATGAAACGTTTGCAATATTAATTCCGGTGAATGCTCCAGATAACATTAAAATAAACCCTGCCACTGTACCAATCAAACCAAGTGTTAATAACACATCTGACGCAAACCATCCTGGTTCATGCCGTGTATCAATATTTTCTAATTTTTTTATATCTCCGTTGGCTAATTGACTTAACTTCCAACTCTCATAGCCACAATGTAATGTCATTGCATAAAAAATAGATAATATAAAGAATGATAATTTTGTTCTATCATTTTCCCATAAGTCTTCATGTACACCAAAGCCAATTAGTACTGTAGTAAGTGCTAAAATTAATGTAAAAAACCACCACCATTTAAGAAAAATTCCGTGCTTTTTAATTTTTGTAATGTCCATTATTGCAAATCCTTTTCAGAAACTGTTTATAAAAGTATTTATCGTTATTCAAGAGAAACCCCGGAAAAGTTAATCTCCGGGGTTTAACAATGTAGTTAATTACTTTTTAACTTCTTCAAAGTCTGCATCAACAACGTTATCGTTGTTTTTAGTATCATTAGAAGTGTTTTCAGATGTTTGCTGTTGTTGGTCTTTATAAACAGCTTCACCTAACTTCATAGCAGATTCAGTTAAAGATTTAATTTTATCTTTAATTGTTTCACTATTTCCAGAAGATACAACGTCTTTCAATGCAGTTAAGTCGTCTTCAATCTTCTTTTTATCTTCTTCAGATAACTTGTCGCCGTGTTCTTTAAGAGTTTTTTCAGTAGAATGAATCATTGTATCTGCTTGATTCTTAACATCTACTTCTTCTCTTTTCTTTTTGTCAGCTTCTTTGTTGGCTTCGGCGTCTTTTACCATTTGTTCAATGTCAGCATCACTTAATCCGCCTGATGCTTGTATTTGTATCTTTTGTTCTTTGCCAGTGCCTTTATCTTTTGCACTAACATTAACAATACCATTAGCATCAATATCAAATGTTACTTCAATTTGTGGTACACCTCTTGGTGCAGATGCAATACCTACCAAGTCAAAGTTACCTAGTAACTTGTTATCAGCGGCCATTTCACGTTCACCTTGTGTAACTCTAATTGTAACCGCAGTTTGACCATCGTCAGCAGTTGAGAATACTTGACTTTTCTTTGTTGGAATAGTTGTATTCTTTTCAATTAGTTTAGTTGTAACTCCACCAAGTGTTTCAATACCAAGTGATAACGGTGTTACATCTAAAAGTAATACATCTTTTACATCACCTTGTAACACACCACCTTGTATTGCGGCTCCAATTGCTACTACTTCATCTGGATTTACACTTTTATTTGGTTCTTTACCAAAAAAGTCCTGAACTGCTTTTTGAACCTTAGGCATTCTTGTCATACCACCTACAAGAATAACTTCACTAATGTCCCCAGCACTAAATCCTGAATCTTTAAGAGCTTGTTGACATGGTTTTAAACTTCTGTCAATTAAATTATCAACTAATGCTTCAAATTTAGCTCTTGTTAATTTAAGATTTAAATGTTTTGGTCCAGATTTGTCAGCAGTAATAAATGGTAAACTAATATCTGTCTGTGTTGCAGATGATAATTCACATTTTGCTTTTTCTGCCGCTTCTCTTACACGTTGAAGTGCAAGATTGTCATTTTTTAGATCTACACCTGAGTCTTTTTTGAACTCTGCAAGTATATAATCTACTAATGCATTGTCAAAATCTTCGCCACCCAATGATGTATCACCATTTGTTGACTTAACTTCAAATACTCCGTCACCTATTTCTAAAATAGAAATGTCAAAAGTACCACCACCTAAGTCATATACTGCAACTGTTCCTGATTTTTTCTTATCAAGTCCATATGCAAGTGCCGCCGCAGTTGGTTCATTCACAATTCTTTCAACTTCAAGTCCGGCAATTTTACCTGCGTCTTTGGTTGCTTGTCTTTGTGAATCATTAAAGTAAGCAGGAACAGTAATAACCGCTTTGGTTACTTCTTGTCCTAGATATTTTTCTGCTGTTTCTTTCATTTTTTGAAGAACAAAAGCCGAAATTTGTGATGGTGAGTACTTTTCATTATTAGCTTCTACCCAAGCATCTCCATTTTCCGCCTTTATAATTTTAAATGGTGATGTCTGTATGTCTTTTTGTACAGAATCTCCATCAAATTTTCTTCCTATTAGACGTTTAGAAGCAAAAACTGTATTAGTAGGATTTGTAACAGCCTGTCTTTTTGCTGGTGTACCTACTAATCGTTCATCTCCAAACGATACTACAGATGGTGTTGTTCTAGTACCTTCTGCATTTTCTATGACTTTGGCTCCCTTACCCTCCATAATGGATACGCAAGAGTTTGTCGTACCTAAGTCAATACCAATTATTTTACTCATGGTTCTAATATATCTCCTTTCCTGTTAATTACTTAATTTTGATAGTTCTTGGCTTTTTAGATTCTGGAATAATTCTTTCCAAAGAAACTTTAAGCAAACCATCTTTAAGTTCTGCACCTTTAACTTCAACATCATCTGAAACAGTAAAAGATTTAGAAAACATTCTTTTTGAAATACCTCTATGAAGTACTGCATCGTTTTCTTGAACTTCTTCTGCTTTTTTGATTGATTTTACAGTTAACACATTATTTTCGTATTCAACATCGATATCATCTTTGCTGAATCCTGCTAATGCTAATTCAATATCGTAGGTGTTTTCACCTGTCTTTACGATATTATATGGTGGATAATTAACCTGTGGAATGTTCATAACGTCTCCGTCAAACATTCTTTCAAAGTGGTCAAATATATTATCGAACCCTACAGTTACTGGACGTAACTGGTTAAAAATAGATAGATTTCTTGTCATAATAACTCCTCCTTTAAGCAAGTTTGTTTAATGTAGATCCTATCTAAAGCAATCTACACATATATTTATACAACTAATGTTGTACATACTATAATATAAGCACTATTTTAAAAAAGTCAAGAGCCAAAATAGGATTTTTTTTAAATTTCTTGAAATTTATAGCTCTGTCTGGCCGCATTATCGCCACATTGCTTAAAACACGTAGGATTATAATAATCTGATTGTTGGCCATTCCAACTTTCATGTAGTAAACGGCTGTAATATTTGTGACCTAATATTTCATCCCAACTGTGATGTTTTAAACTATTCCAATCTTCACCAAATTGATCAATTAACATATGAAAGTATTCATGTTGTTCAAAGTTTTCAGTAGCAAACCAACAGCATGGCCAAACTTTGTAATTCCAATCTACAAACACAGTCTTATCATGATACAATTTACAAGAAATACTTTTGCCTTCTTCTTTAGTAACTTCAAATTTATCATTGTATTTTGTTACTCCTGCTGTTTCTGGATGTTCAAATTTATCGGTTGTTTTTACTTCAAACTCTTTAGTTACTATTTTACCTTCTTCTTTAGTTTTACTCTTACTAAACCAACTACGATTATTTCTTACATTTTGCCTCAATACAAATTTAATACCTAACTGCTCTGCTAGTTTTTTTGCATTGTCTATATCATCATAATTATGATCAAAAACTAGATATTCCCATTTACAAAGACCTTTTGCTGTTGCATACGCCGTCATATTTTCAACAACTTTATTCCAATTAACATTTACTCTATACAAATGATTTGTATCTCTATATCCATCTACAGAAAAAATTACTAATAATCGTTGAGACTCACTACTCATTTTTCCCATTTCTGCAAATGTTTCTTTTGTATTTGCTCCAGTATTTGTATGCATTTCAATCATACCGCCATTATCTAAAATATATTTTGTAATGGTAACAATATTTTTATTCATAAATGGATCATCAACTGTACCGCCAAAAATAAATTCTTTGCCAGATACTAATTCTTTTGGAAATATATTAGAAAATTCTTCTAATGACCATTCAGTTATATTTTGCTTTAAAAAAGGATGTGTATCTCCATCAACTGTACGAATACACCCTGGACATCTGGCATTGCACTTGTTTGTGATCTCAACATCAAACTTTGTTATGTTATTAATACTAAATGACATAGTATCAATATTTATCGGATACTAAAGACACGTCTTTTCCAGGGCCTACTTTACTTGGTAAGTCTCCAAATTTTTCAACATACAATTTAATTACTTCTTTGTAAAAAATTGTTGAATCATGATTACACTTTTTATTGATTTCTGCAAGTCCATTATTTGTAGGTTCTAAATAACTTGCTAATACTTTTGCCGCTTCTTTTTGTAGTGTGCGTAAATCTAATGCTTCTATATCAATCATATTACTTACTCAATTTATCTATTACACGGTCATTTTCTGATATTCTTGTTTCTACTATAAAACCTTTTGCACCATTATATGGATTTTGCATATAAGTTTCATTTACCCAATAGTATTTAAAGAAAATTACATCACCGTTATCAAGTTTAACAGGATACCAGGCAAAACGTTTTTTCCATCTTGAATTCCATTTTGGTAAACTATTCACTGTGCATTATCTCCTTTTCTGGCGGAGTGTAAGGGACTCGAACCCTCAACCTCCCGCGTGACAGGCGGGTGCTCTAACCAATTGAGCTAACACTCCAATGGTGGGTAGTAAAGGACTCGAACCTTTGACCCCCTCGGTGTAAACGAGATGCTCTACCAACTGAGCTAACCACCCATGGTAGGCGATGTAAGACTCGAACTTACGACCTTTCCGTTATCAACGGAATGCTCTAACCAACTGAGCTAATCGCCTATAGTTCAATCTCTGTTAAGCCACGTTCTCTATTTAAAAACTTGTACTCGACTTTAACAGGATCAAATTGTTTAATTTCTTCAAATATAACATTTGTTGGAAGTTCGCCACAAGTGTAAACATCAAGTTGTAATAAACCTGGATCTGTTTCATCCCAACAATGCAATGCTATATGTGATGTTTCGATAATTACCAAACCAGTTAAACCTCTGTTGCCTGGCATATCTAAATATGTTGTAATTGGTCCTTGGCATATTTGCATACCAATTTTTGACACTAATTCTGTTAACCAAGTATGAGCCCACTTTTGATTAGTAGGTGGCTTTTTGACTTCAGCCCTTACGATTAGATGTTTGTGTTGTACTGTCATTTTTAAATACCGGTATTGGCTCCATCTTATGGAGATTTGGTTTCCTTATCTCTTGATATTTATCGTAGTATTCACTGTCTTGGCCATGCACCATTGCGTGTTCCAATTGTTCATATGACAGTCCTTGCAATTGATCTTGGTCTGTTCTACCATCTTCCCACAAACCATCTGTAGGTGGAGCATCAATTATTTCTTGCATGATATTTAGATCTTTACCTAATTGCCAAACTTCAGATTTCATTAAGTCTGCTATTGGAGAGATGTCTACTCCTCCATCTCCATATTTGGTATAAAATCCAACACCAAAATCTTCAACTTTATTTCCTGTTCCAACTACTATACCTCGCTTTGCTCCAGATATTTGATGTAGTGTTACCATTCTTAATCTAGACTTGCTGTTTGCTAATGCTAATTCATTGTCCATGTCAATGTTTAACATATCTAAATAAAATCTATCATAGACTCTGTCTAAGTTAACCAGTATGTGTTCTACATTTATAAAATTATCAGTAAGCCATTGTCCATGGTCCATACTTAAATCATGTTGTTCTTCAATTTGGGCAATTGGCATTGAAACTGCATAAACAGGTAATCCTGTTTTGGCACACAACGTACTGACTACTGCTGAATCTATTCCGCCAGATATACCTACTACCAAAGACTTTCTTTTGTGGGTCAAGGCGTAATCCTTGATCCATGCTGAAATCTTATCAATCATAGTATTACCGTCTGCTTCGTTTTGGTGGTAATCCAAGCTCTTCTAATTTTCTATCTCTTCGAGCTCTTCTTATCGCGGCTTTTTTCGCAACTCTTTTCTTTTCAGAAGGTTTAACGTAATATTTTCTATCACGAAGTTCTTGCATTAACCCTTCTTTCATTAGCATTTTTTTAAGACGTCTAATTGCTTTTTCAACATTATTGTCTTGAACTGCTACAGCCATTCCTGGAAGTTTTTCATATCTTGGTTTCTTGTCTTTCCACTTTGGCTTATCGTTTTGAAATTTGCCTATATCAAATGTTTTTCTTGGTTTTGAGTTGTACTTCATATTAGTATAATAACATCATTTAGATTATTGTCAAGCCTTTTTTTTATCATTTGCTTTGGTTATTGTGGCAATTATTTTATTACCAAATTGTTTTGGAGGTGAATCAAATTTGCCTTGATTTAATTGGCCAGAAATCATAAGTTTGAATTGATCAATAAACATTGGTCCATTGCCAATTTCTCTACCTCTTAATTTCATTACCATTTTAACTTTATCTCCATCATCGATAAATTCTTGCACTTTTTTTAATTTAACATTTAAATCATGAACATCTGTTCCTGGACGTAATTGTACTTCGTGCAACTCTATGCGATTTGCTCTTTCTTTTTTCTTCTTTTCTTTCTCTGCTTTTTGTTTTTCGTAATTCCACTTACCAAAATCCATAACACGACAAACAGGTGGATCTGCCTTTTCAGCAATACAAATTAAATCTAGTCCTGCATCTCTTGCCTTTTGTTGTGCTTCTTGATTTCTAACTATTCCTATAAACTCTCCATCTGTATCAATTAACCTAATTGTAGGAAAGGTAATTGCAGAGTTTAACAAAACAGATGGTTTGTTTCTTTTAAAAAATGGTTTTCTCACTATGCCCCGTTCTTCTTATCTACTTCTTTATAAATCAACATAGGTGGTTTATTTTCAGTAATAAAAGTTTCATTAATTGCAATACGTTCTACTCCTTGTTCTTTTAACATAGGTAATTCATATTGTAATTGCAATAGATGTTTTTCTAAAACTGATCTTAATCCTCTTGCACCTATATCTTTTTCCAATGCTAAATCACAAATAACTTCAACAGCATCATCACTAAATTCTAATTCTATACCATCGAGTTTAAACATTTTTTGAAATTGCTTTAATATTGCACTTTTTGGTTTAACAAGTATATCTTGTAAATCTTGTTTCTTTAATTTATTACAAGCAACCACTACTGGCAATCTACCTACCATTTCTGGTATTAAACCAAACTTAACAATGTCATCTGGTTCAACTCTTTCTAATGATTGCTCAATATCTTTTTCTGTAACTACTGATGCACCAAAACCTATTGACGTATTCAAGTTTAATCTTTTTCTTATAATTTCATCTAATCCAACAAATGCACCACCAACTACAAACAATATGTTTGTTGTATCTACACTAATCATATCTTGTTGTGGGTGTTTTCTACCACCTCCTGGTGGAACTCTAACTATTGTTCCTTCAAGTAATTTTAATAATGCTTGTTGTACACCTTCACCTGATACATCTCTTGTAATTGATGTGTTTTCTGACTTACGTGATTTTTTATCTATTTCATCAATGTACACTATACCTTTTTCTGCACGTTCAACATCAAAATCACAACTCTGTAAAAGTCTTAAAATAATGTTTTCAACATCATCACCTACATAACCACTTTCAGTTAATGTTGTTGCATCTGCTTGAGCAAAAGGCACATCTAAATAATCTGCAATTTTTTTAGCAAGTAATGTTTTACCACAACCACTTGGCCCAACTAATAACACATTTGACTTTTCTAACTCAACACCATCTACAATAGGATTTTCTAATCTTTTGTAATGATTATATACAGCAACTGATAAAACTTTTTTTGCTTGTTCTTGACCAATTACGTGTTCATCTAAATGTGCTTTTAATTCATCTGGTACTATCTTTTTTAATTCAAGTGAATCTTTTTCAACTTGCCTAACATCACTTTCTTCTAAAATAGAATGACACAAATCAATACACTCATTACAAATGTAAACTTTTGGACCTGCAATAAGTTTTTTTACTTTTTCTCTAGTTTTACCACAAAACGAACAGGTAAACTCTGCGTCTTTTTTCTTAACCATTACTTACTTCTTTCTTTGTTGAGCAGATGAGTTTACATATCTCATCGCAGTTATTTTTATCATTCCAATGCTTTTCATTGAAATGTTCCGTAAATGCTGTATGCTTTAAAATTTCTTCTAACGAATGCTTGTCCAAATTGTTCCAGTCTTTATCTAACTTACTTAAATATTTACTTTTTTCTTCAGGAAACATTTCTCTTGTTAGTACATAACAACAAGGATACACTTTGTTATTGTAGTCAACAATAATACCTTTTGATTGACATTTAATTGACATATGAACTCACTCTTTTTGTTTTCATTGGATCATACATTGTAGCACATTTTTGTTCTAATTGCACTCTCAAAGTTAAATCTTTAATTATATGATCGTAATATTTTGTTACTCTACTATTCATATGTGGTATAAATTCAATATTATTTTCTTTACATATTTTATAGGCCTCATCAAGTTGATGATGATTAAAATCAAAAACTAAAAAATTCCAAACTGTTGAACTATTACTATTCTTAGCATGAGCTAACATATTTTCCCAAGCACGATTAAAATCAACTCCTATTCTATATTTTGAATTTGTTTCTTCATCTATACCATCTATAGCAAATACTATTAGAACTTTTTGACCATATTTTTTTGCAATTTTAACATACCAATCTTTTGTACGTATACCACCATTTGTGTGTACACTTACATTATGATTTTTTTGTACAGCATAATCAATAAAATCTTCAATTTGTGGATGCATTATTGGATCACCGTAGTCACCACAAAAATCTATATCTTTATTAGGTAACAATTGATCAACAGCATTTTTGTATTCATTTAAGGATAAATGATGTAATGGCAACCAATTTACTTTTTCTAAAGTTTGTTTATTAGTTCTAGCACACAACGGACATTTGGCCTGACAATGTGTTGTTATGGCAAATTCAACTTTGTCTAAATTTGTCCAATCCATTATTCTTCTTTATCTCCAGCAATCTTGCCAACATAGCCTTTTAGCCATCCAACTTGCTGATGCTTTTCAGATGATTTCTTTATAGAATCGTTTTTCATAGTTTTATTAATAATAGCACGATTTTGCTCTGTGTCAATCTTTTTTTCCACTTCCCTCATCCTGATTTTTAAATCATCTCTAAACTTCATTTCAACTTCTGGTTTAGGTTCAATTTTAACAGTTTCAACAGGAATTTGTTTTGGCTTTACAATTTCATATTCTTCTATTGTTGAAATTGTGGCCTGTTCTTTTACAATGTCTTGTGTTTTGATTTCATTATTATCAACTAAACTAACATTAATCACGTCGGACTTGGTTATCCTTTTTTTTTCTCAGTGCTGTCGTCAGTATCAATTTTAGCAGTTTCATCAATGTTGATGACCAACTTTTCTGGTTTTGCTTCCTCTAAACTTTTTTGATAATCTAATTGCTCTTGCAATTCTTTTTCTGCTTCAGACAACTTTTCACCAAATTCTTTTATTTCTTCTTCATGCCTTTTTTTTAGATCATTTATTTCTTGCTCATTGTTAGTTTCTTTAGGCTCTTGTTTTGGTGCTTTACCTGTGTATGCTTTTATCAATTCAGGATCATACTCATATTGTTTTTCAAAGCCTCTTCCAAATCTTCTGATAAATGACATATTAGCCGCTACTAACAAACATACTGCAAGTGGATCAAATACAAATATAATTGTAATGATAACCCAACGTACTGCTTCTTCTAATAAGTTTTTATCTGCTTCTTGACCATATATAAATTCTGCAATATATTTTAATGGACCAACTTCTACTTCAAGTTTTTGCTGTTCCATTACAATAATAATTTTATCTTCATTTACTTGGTTTAATGATTCTTGCTCGTTTTCAATCATTATTTCCAATTCATCAATTCTTACATCAATGTTTTCTGTTTTGACATTTGCTTCTGATCTTAAACCTGTAATTGTAGCATTAATATCTTCAATTTGTGAAGCATATTTTTGATCTACTTTAGCAAGATCTTCTTGTAGTTTATTTTGTATTTCTACAATAAGTCTCTGTGCCGCAGATGCTACAGCAAGTTCATTTGCTTTTGCTTCTGCTATTGCTGTGTCTAATTTCTTTTTACTAAAAGAACCTTTGTGTCTTTCTTGTGCCGCGGCAATATCCGCTTCTTTACGTTCTTTTGCTTGGTCAAGTCTATTGTTCTGTACTTGAATATCTTTATCTGCCTGAACTCTTAATTCATTCTTTTCTTCTTTAATTCTTTCATATAGTACTGCTAATTCTTCATTTTGCTTATCAATTAGTATATCAACACGAACATTCTGCCCACTGTTAAGTCTTGCAATTTCATCGGACCATCTTGTAATTTTATTTTCTGATCTTATAATTTTTTCTTCAATATTGTTTAACTTAACTTGTTGTGTTGAACCTAGCGATGATTGTTCAACGTGTGCTTTAGATAAAAATCCAAATATACCCATTGAGGTAATAAGCATTAGTACAACAACCGCTATCGATAGATAAGTTTTAATTGCTAGACCTGCCGCCTTCCAGTTTTGATATAACCAAGAGGCTGTAACCAATTTACCTACTTCAAGTACAGTACCCATAATCATAATAGGAACTGCGGCCGCGGCAAAAATAGCCGCCAAACCTGCAATTGAATAGTAAATTGCTACCGCTGAAATACTTAATGCGGTCAACAATGTTAGTATTGCCATAAACATAGTATTATTTATGTTAAAATTTAGGATTTTTTTGTTTTATTGTTAAACACCATTGTGAGGTATAGTTCTTCTTCACCTGTGTTTGTAATGTAATGCTCTTCTTTACCATCATATAAAATAACGTTTCCTGCGGAAATTTCAAAGGTGTCTTCACCAATAGTCATTGTTCCGTTACCTGAATGTATATAATATATTTCATCATTATCTGGATGTGAATGACTGAATGATTTTTTACCAGGTTGAATTTTTATTCCGCCAACTGATATTGTTTCTAATGCATTAGTTTCAATTACAGAATAATCATCATTGCTGTCAGTTGTTTCACCAAGTATTTTATAATTTTTAAAAATAGTTTTCATTTTTTTCTTCCATATTAAATGTATTATAAAAATTTAAAAACCAACCCATAAATTCATCCGAATTATTTAAAAATGTTAGTTTTTTTCTATTGCTAAAAGAGTTTAGTTTTTCTGGCAATTTACCATTAATTTTTAAATTTGGAATATCTTCAAACCATATTAATTTTTCAATATTTAAAGTACTTTGTTTTTCTTCTAAATCATTTAACCTAAAGGCTAAATCGTCAAACCATTCTTTTTTATACGTAAATTTTTCTTTTGCTTTTAACATATAATCAAACTTTAATTTAGGTTCATAATTAACCCATAGTTTAGTTGTAAATCCTAAACCATAACTTAAAAATTGTCCTAATACATCTTTTCTTTTTACAAGAATAACTGGCATTTTAAAAATATAATCAAAAATATAATCACTCATATCTGGTCCTGGATGTACTTTAAATATACTTGGTTGAGCTAAATCATTTTTGATTCTTAATTTTGTTTCTTGATCAATACCTTCTTTATCATGTATATCAGGCCATCCTTCATAATGTGGGGAAAAGTGTGCAAATCCAAATTTTTCAGATAGTCGCTTATGATTTGGATATTCATTAGCATACCATTTAGTTATAAAGTTTGTTCCACATCTAGGATTTCCATAAATGATTTTGTGTGGTATCATTTTTCATAAATTGCAGAGTTGGCTCCATGCTCTGCACATTCAACTTTTACAACATAACATCTATTATCAGTTTTTTCTCTAATAAGTTTGTCTGCAAAGTTAAAGGCGTGTTCCGCAAATTTTTCTGCGCCAACACCATCCATAATAACAATACTTGCAAGATCCATTGCTTCAAGTTCTTTAAACTTTTCTAAATGTGGATCATTTGCGTCTAATACAAGTTTGTGATCAAATGAATCTTCAAGCCATTTTTTTAAAGGTTTTAATCCACCAAAATCAACTGCCCAATTTTTGTTATCAAGTTCATCACAACCAAATGTAAATGTAAATGCTAATGAATATCCATGTAGCAAATGACAATGTGAATGATCTGCGTTGGGCTGTCTAAAAACTGCACTCAACCCAATGTTGTGTCCGTAATGTTTTGTACTATAATGTTTTGCCATATGTTTCTCCTGTTTCTAACGGCAGAGTGTTTTGTGAGGGTTGACGTTGAGTCCTCAATTGCAAAGTGCGTTGTATCATAATGTATATAATACACTCAACAACGCACCTTGTCAAGAAGATTACTTATGTGGGTCAAAATCCTTTGATATTTCGGATTGTTTCCCCTTAAAGTAGTGTTTTGATGGTTCGTAGGATAACCATCTTTTGAACCTTTTTACCTGATCCGACTGGCCGGCTGGCTCTTTCAATGATCTTTGCTGTTTACTAAACACAGCATTAATCATTAAGATCCCGTCGCCCATGGATCTAAATATTTTTTCCATAGACTTATACTCCAATTATTAATTGGGATCGGCTTACCGTCTTTTGATGTAATCTGAGGCGTTGGGCTTACTACCATTTGTACTTATATTTTTTCTCTAAAAAGAAGCCTATAAAGGCCAAATTTTAAATCCAAAATTTGT
>Ga0163109_10002188_pt1 | contig 15389 bp, 19 predicted proteins | sample CRUFie1St13metaG_FD_108704 | JGI IMG/M metagenome (GOLD analysis project Ga0163109, IMG submission 108704) | Marine microbial communities from the Costa Rica Dome - CRUD Field 142mm St13 metaG | ecosystem: Environmental > Aquatic > Marine > Oceanic > Photic zone | place: Costa Rica: the Eastern... | reverse complement strand
ATCATTAAAAGAAATACAATGAATCCGATAAAGAATATTAAAGATTCCATACTTTAATTTAATCATTTTTACTCAAATTTCATAGATTTAATTATAATTAAGGTAAATGAATGATACAGAATTTTTAAGAATAATATTTACTATAGCATTTATAATAATTGCTTTTAGGTTTTTGTTTAAAAAAAGAAGATAAAAAAAGCCTTAGTGAAATTATTGTATTGAGATCTTTATTATATTTAGGGATAATCATAAATTATTACAATGAAAAATTTATTAATAACAGCTCTTGCTGTTTTATTCACTATTTCAGGTTTTTCCCAAAGGGATCCTGACCAAATTTATTTGTCCACTTTTGTATATACTCCTAAAGATGGAATGAGAGATAAATTTGAGTCTGCTGCTGCAAAAAAGACTCAAATGTTTAATAACAAAGAAGGTAATTATATTATTACATATCGGATCCTTAATGGTCCAGATGAGGGTTCATATTTAAGATTATTGATTTTTCAACAGTCATCTAATTACAACAGTTTATTACAAGATGGTGAGGGTGAGTATTGGGAAAAAAATGTAGCTCAATATGTAAAATCCTCAGGGGGAATGCAAACTTGGCGACTAATCCAACCATTAAGTATAGGAGAGGATGGACCTCCTCCAAGATTCTTGGAACGAACAGTTAGGGTTTCTAAGCCAGGAATGAATGATTACATTACAAAATGGATGTATAGAGCAGGTAAAACTGTTGAGAAAATGATGGATAATAATTCACTTAGAAGATCATTTAAGCTAGTTTCAGGTGGAAATCCTAATGTTTATGCATCATTTAGAGGTTTTGATAGTTATCCTCATTGGGGAGATGGAACATTTGATGAAACATATGATGAGTTATTTGGATGGAAACAAGCTTCAATGGATAGGAAATCTTTAAACAAAGCAATGATGGAGTGGGGATATAATGTTATATCTCTAGAAAGAGTTGATTCGATGCTTCCCAAAGACATTATTGACCAAATTAATAATTAGTAAACAAATAGAAAAAGGCTCCCATAGGAGCCTTTTTTTTTGTAGTACAGAGAGAGCTCAAAGAACTCTCTCTACCAAACAAAATAATTAAACTCAATTAATTTGGAAGTACTACATTGTTAATTGCATGTATAACTCCGTTTGAAGTTTCTACATCAGTAATAATAACTTTAGCTTTATTACCCTTAGCATCTTTAACATAGACATCACCTTCCCATAATTTTAGGGTAAGCTCATTTCCTTGTAAAGTTTGGACAGTAAACTGACCACCGTTGCTTTGAATAGCATTTACGACATCATTAGCCATGAATGTACCCGACACAACATGATACTTAAGAATTGATTGTAAAGTTTCTTTATTTTCAGGTCTTAATAAAGTTTCTAAAGTTCCTTCAGGTAAATTATTGAAACCATCATTTGTGGGAGCAAATACAGTAAAAGGACCTTCCGAAGATAGTGCATCTACTAGCTCTCCTGCTTGAACTGCAGCTACTAATGTTGAAAAATTCTCGTTTGAAACAGCAGTTTCAACGATGTTTAATTCAGTATTAGTAGGAACAAGTACAAGACTTAAAAACGAATATTTAAAAAAATTAATTAACATATTTTACTTAATTAAAATGAAGGGCAAAAATTCTCTTTTTAGACATTAAATAAAAATCAGAGTACCTCTTTAACTTTTATTTAGTAAATCATTTAACATAATTTTAGATTTATGCATAAATTGAGCCTTATGTTTAAATATTTGTTTTCAATATTAATGTTGATTGTATCATGTAATAAAAGTGATAATGATCTTAAAACAGAAGAATCATCTAATCTAGAAAATTTTAAAGATCTAGGTTATGACTCACCTTACATATTTGGAAACACATATTTTGGCCGTAATAATTATATCACCTACTATCCAGGAAATTTACCCTTAATTATTTCAGTATCACATGGTGGTGATTTAACTCCTCAGGAAATACCTGATAGATCATATGGGGTTCTTGTTACAGATTCAAACACAATAGAGCTTGCTCTATCTCTTAGAAACTATTTTATTTCTAATCACGGAGATTCTCCTTATTTTATTATAAATAATTTAAAAAGAACAAAATTAGATGCCAATAGAGACATAATTGAAGCTGCTCAAGGAAACATATACGCAGAAAGAGCCTTCAATGAATTTCATCACTATATAAGATCTGCAAGAGATGATATTTTAGAAGATAATCCTTTAGCACTACTAATAGATATTCATGGTCATGGTGTAAACCCTGATGGTTTTAATGACCTTAGAACTTGGATAGGATATCTAATTACTTCCTCACAACTAGATAAAAGCGACGATTATATTGATACAGAGATTCCAAAAAATGAAACTAGTTTGAGGGCAATATTAAATAAATCTGAATATTCGCTATCACATTTAATAAGAGGTGAATTTAGTTTAGGGTCACTGATGGAGAAAAAAAATATTACTGCCCTTCCAAGCCAACAAAATTTAGGTCCAAATGGATCAAGGTATTTTAGCGGAGGATATATTACAAACATTTACGGTACAGATATTAACTACGATATTAGTTCAATTCAATTAGAGTTTCCATATGATGGAATCAGGAGTAGTACAGAAGAAATTAATTCTTTCACATTAAGCTTTTTAAATGCTCTAGATAGTTTTTTTAAAATTCATTTAAACAAAGATTTACTAAAAAATGATTAGACTTTAACATTGTTTTACATTTTTTAGTTTTTCAAAATTTTTAATATTGTATTATGAAAAAATATTTATTAATACTAATCTTAGTTTTTTCATGTTCTAAGTCAGGTGATGATTCAGGATACGATAATTATAACTCAACATCATCTAACAACTCATCATCTTCTGTTCAAAATTCAAATACCTCTTCAAACACAAACACTTCAAGTTCATCCTCAACAAGCTCAAACTCAGCTTCAAGCTCAGATTCTTCTTCAGGCTCCTCTTCGACTGCAGCTTTAACTGAATTACCATCAGGAACTTTTGTGTTTAATGTATCTGCAGAAAATTCTAATAATTATAGAGTTTCAGTTACAGATAGTAATGATGATCAATTTGGGTTTGATCCAACAATTAAAGTGAAAGTTGGTGATGATATAACCTTTAATGTTGATTCTCCTGGCCATCCTTTTTATCTTAAATCGGCTTCAGGTACTGGAACAGATAATCAACTATCAGATGTAAATAACAATGGTTCCGAGAAAGGTACAATAACATGGAAAGTTCCTGCAGATTCTTCTGGTTCCACTTTTTACTATTTGTGTTCTGTTCATGGTGCCATGCAGGGAAGTATAATTGTCGAATAATTTTAATATTCTTAATTATAATTAGTTAATTTGTCCATAAAAGCTATGGATTTCAAAGAAATTTTTACAGCAAGTATGATTTTATTCGCTATAATCGACATTATTGGCGCAACTCCTATTGTTATATCATTAAGAGAAAAAGTAGGTAAGATTGAATCAGAAAAGGCTACTATTGTTTCTATGTTTATTATGATTGGTTTTTTATTCCTTGGAGAAGAAATACTAAATTTAATAGGTATAGACATTAACTCTTTTGCTGTAGCTGGTTCAATTGTAATTTTTTTTATTGCTTTAGAAATGGTACTTGGAGTTACTATATTTCAGGGAGATGAACCAGAGACTGCATCTATAGTACCAATTGCATTCCCAATAATTGCTGGAGCTGGTACCTTAACAACAATACTTTCTTTACGTGCAGAATTTGATCTTGTTAATGTAATTATTGCCATAATTATTAATTCAATATTTGTTTATATAATTTTAAAATCTTCAAATAGAATTGAAAAGTTGTTAGGAAAAAATGGAATAGCTATTATCAGAAGAGTTTTTGGAATTATTTTACTTTCGATATCGGTAAAACTATTTTCGACAAACATTAGTTTAATAGTATAGAGTTAATGAAATACTTTAAACTCCTAACAATATATTTTATGTCTATTTCATATACATATGTTGGTGTAAGACATTTTATTGATCCTGATTTTTTTCTTGCTATAATGCCTAATTACTTAACTTTTCATCTTGAATTTGTCTATCTATCTGGTATTGCAGAAGTTGTTTTGGGCTTAATGTTATTATCTAAAAAAACTAGAAAAACTGGTGCTATTGGAATTATTATTCTATTAATATTTGTGTTTCCTGCAAACATTCACTTAGTTCAGAGTGAATTGTCTCAATCTTTACTTGGTGTTACAAAATCCCAATCAATATATAGATTGCCTTTTCAGGGGCTATTTATTCTAATAGCATATTGGCATTCAAAAAATAACTAAATTTAAAAATGAATAAGTTTTTTAAGTGGCATGAGGAAATGATTGATAAGGTTTCAAAAGAGTTTAACCTTACTAAATATCAAATCTTAATTCTAACATGGCTTGAAGGTATTTTAATCGGAGTTCTTCTGTGTAATTTTGTATTCTAAATATCTATAATTCCCTCAAAAACTAATTCTGCAGGACCTGTTATACTAATTTCTGAAAATTTTTTATTGTTTTTTAAAAACTTTACTTCTAAATCTCCACCTAAGCATTTCATTTTAATTTTATTACTGCTAGTTTTTCCAATATAATTCATGCATATTGCTGATGCTGTAGATCCAGTACCACAAGCTTTAGTTTCATCTTCAACACCTCTTTCATAAGTTCTTACCTTAAATACTTTATCTGATACCCGCTCAACAAAGTTGACGTTCACACCCTCTTTTTTATAATAATCATTATATCTAATAGATCTACCAGCGTTCTTTACATCTAGTTCATCTGTATTGGCTGTTTCAACAACAAGGTGAGGTGATCCTGTATCCATCCATATTCCGTATTCATTTTTAATAATACTCGAGTTTAATTTCATATACATAGTAATTAATTCATCATTAATTATTTCTGCTTTGTGAATTCCATCAAAAGCATCAAAGACAGTATTTTTATTAATTATATTGTTTTTATAAGCATATAATATTGCGCATCTAGAACCGTTTCCGCAGAGAGAACCTAAATTACCATCAGAAGTATAATGTAGAATTTCAAAATCTGTTTTAACAGATTCTTTTAATAATATAATACCATCACCTCCTATGCCAATATTTCTATTACAAAGTTTGGAAATCTGTGATTTTGTTAATTCTAAATTACCGTTTATATCATCTATAACGATAAAGTCGTTACCCGCACCATTGAACTTGCTAAAGCTAATTTTCATTAGATCGCAAAGGTAAAAAATATATGTATCAAAAAACTATTTTCCGTTTTGAATTGGATCAGAATCTGGCATCATCTTATTCAGTATGAAATATACTGGGCAGAATTTAGTAAATGGGCTTATAACTTGAAGAAATCCTACACCAATTACTATCCATAGAAAATTAGAATCACCTGTAAAATAACTTAAGCCTACACCTGAAAGATATAGTAGACCTACTAATGCATCATGAGCTCTTACTTTTGAAATGTTTTTGTCCATCTTTTTTTATTTAGGGTTATACATAAATTTATTAAAGAAATTTTAATTTCCATAGATAACTTCTCGTATCTCTCCCCAATTAACTAGTTTTATTCCTTCATCATTTAATAATTGCTTAATTTCTTTAGAGTTAAATACATCATAGTCGAGTTGTCTCCATAAGGAACCATATTCTGGATGGTCTATTGTAACAGCTTTTAGTTCCTCATTATCATATCCAAGATGAAGAAGAAATACATTTAACCCTGGTTGCAAAGATTTAATTTTGTTTGAGTATAACTCATACCAATCTTCATATTTATATATATCCTTAACAATTACTGAACTTGCAAGTTCTTCTCCGAAAGCCGCCTCTAAAAAAGTTCTATCTGCACCTGGATATAACATATAAATGTCATTTACTGGAACTATATAATCAGGCATTGGAAAATCATTATCAAAAAGATTTAAAGCTCTTGATTTCGTAACCATAGATACGAGTTTATTTTTATGTCCAACCTCGATGTAAACCCTCCAAAGATTTTTGTTTACTGCAAGTGCGCCCATATGAGTATCAATATGAGTTGGATTTAGTCCAATTTGTCTTGAAAAATCAATTTGTGCTTGAAGTTCTCTTCTTACTTCCTCTGGACCCGCATTTATATCAACATCAATTGTGTTATCATAGAACTCATTATCCTCATTAAGAAGAGAAGTTATTTGGTTGGATGATGATACTCCATTCCATTTATAGTTTTTCCATTCTGCTGTTAATGTTAGGTGAAGTCCTATGTCATATTTTGGATTTTCTTTATGAAATACAGCAACTTCTTTAATCCAAGGTGATGGTATCATAGCGCTTCCTGAATTAATAGCGTTATTCCTATACCCATCAAAAGATGCAATATTAACAGAATGAGATACGCCTATATCATCACCATGAATAATTAAAAGTCTAGCATCTTTTTCATAACCTAGTTTTTCAGCTATATTGTCTATTTGAGCATGAGTGTTTATAGATAATATTAAAGGGATTATTAAAGTAAAATTTTTCATAACTCTATTGATTTATAACATAATATAAGTATATTTTAATAAATATTTCTTATGAGAAAATTATTGATATTTCTGTTTACACTTTTAATAATTTCATGTTCTGTTGAGTCAAATAAAAATAAAATAGCTATTGTTATTCATGGAGGAGCTGGAACTATTCTAAAAGAGAATATGTCTCCTGAATTAGAAAGCTCATATATTATTAAACTAGAAGAAGCTGCTAGGGCTGGATATGATATTTTACAAAACGGAGGTTCTAGTAAAAATGCAGTAGAACAAGCAATAAGAGTCATGGAAGATTCACCTCTTTTTAATGCTGGAGTTGGTGCTGTTTTAACTAATGATGAAAGAGTAAGTCTTGATGCGTCATTTATGGACGGAAAAGATTTAAATGCAGGTGCAATAGCAGGCTCAAGTTTTATAAAGAATCCAATAACTGCAGCAATAGCTGTTATGGACAAATCACCTCATGTTTTGTTGTCATCAAAGGGTGCTGATGATTTTGCAATAGAAATGGGAATTGATACTGTCCCAAATTCATATTTTATAACAGAAAGAAGGCTTAACTCTCTTAGAAGAATTAAGGACAGGAATAGTGTTTCATATGAAGATCCATTTATAAAAGATTCAAAATTTGGAACTGTAGGAAGTGTTGCTATCGATATTAATGGTAATATATCAGCAGGTACATCAACTGGAGGTACTACAAATAAAATTTGGGGTAGAATAGGGGATGTTCCTATTATAGGTGCAGGAAACTATGCTAACAATGAATGTTGTGGTATTTCTGCAACAGGATGGGGGGAACATTTTATAAGAAATGTTGTTGCCTATGATATAGCTGCACAAATGATTTATAAAAATGAAAATATTAAAGATGCATCAAAAAAATCTCTAAATAAAGTTAAAGCATCAGGAGGAGATGGGGGAGTTATAGGTCTAGATAAAAATGGAAATGTTGCAATGGAATTTAACACAACAGGAATGTATAGGGCTCATATTGATAACGAGGGTAACATTACAATTAAAATCTACAAAGATTAATTTTTTGGTTTAAATACTGTTCTTTTGCTTAGGTTTAAAAGAATTTTGGATTTTGAAAACAAAAGAGGAAAATAAACATCATTAGCCCAATCTTCATAGAGGTTATCATAGAACTCGCTGTTTGGGTCTCCTGATTGACCTGGAGAATTTGTTGCAAAGCTGTTATCCCAATTTCCAGTATCAATTATTACTCTGAAACTACCTCCTGACTCTTGATTTAAAGAGTTAGAAGTTGATCCAGGTGTATATCCATCACCTCCTCTGGGGTATGATTTTAATGCAATTATTTCTCTAATTGAATCATTTACAACTTGTTCTAATGGATGATGAATTTTAACATGCTTAAAATCTTCCTGACCATAAACCCAATTATCAGAATTCTCTCCGAACTTTTCTTTTAAATTATCTATGGAAGAATTAAAGGTTTTATTTAAAAGTTCCTTTCTCTCATCAACATTCATTTTAGATATTTTATCAATTACTGTGAAAAGCTGCATCGATAAATATTCTTTTACGATTTCTGGAATAAATTTTTTACTCATTTCAACAATAAGCTGATTTTGCCATTCAATATATATTCCAGCCTCTACTGATGATTTAGAAAGTTTTTTGTCCCATTTTTCAAGCATAGAAAAGTATTCGATATTATTAGAGATAAGTCCAGAGGAGAGTGCTATGATCTTTTCAGAAGGAACTGAATAATAATCAACTTGCAATTCAAGCATTTCCTTTAAATTAAATTTTTCTTTACTCTCAAGAACTCTATTTATTCTTTCACCCCTGTAAGGGTCTGCCCAGTCAAATCCAATAGCTTCCCATTTATCATAATCTTCAGGAGTTACATTTTGATTTGCAGTAGATATATAGCCTATTTCTGGATTAAACAGGTTAGGTTTTTCTATTATTGGAAGATACTCTTCCCATTTATTACTACCGTCACCACTAACAGGAACCATTCCACTATGAGTTTTTCTAATAGGAGCTATTCCAACAGCTTGCCAGCCGATATCACCATATTTATCAGCCCAAAGCATATTTTCTCCAGGAATATTAAAATATGTACAGGCTTCTCTATATTCATCCCAGGTTTTAGCCTGATCCATTCTAAGAGATGCCAAGTATGGTGAACCTCCAATTTCGGACCATCCATTTTTGACAGCGTAAGCTTTATTCCTCTTAGTATCTATAAAAGTTACTGGCCCATGAACCGAATAAAAAAGGTTTACATTAGCATCTTCACTATCTTTAACTTTGATTGTTTCTTCTATCATTTCAAATTCATTCCACTTACCATTATAATAATATTGGTATGAGTTTCTAGGGTTTATATCATAAATATATAAGTCCTCAGCATCAGTCCTAAAAACAGTTAACCCCCAAGCACCTATACCATTGTGTCCAATTGATATTCCAGGTATTTCCGGTTCACCCCCTCCGATGACATTCCATCCAGGCGCTATTAAGTGTGCCATATATCTTAAAGAAGGATTTGATAAAGATCTATGTGGATCATTAGCTAGAATAGGAAAGTTTGATTTAGATTTTTTAGCTGATATTGCCCAGTTATTACTTCCTATAGAGTATTTATCATTAATGACATAATCTTGAGAAACTTCTGCAACCTTGTTATCATTTCTATATTTTTCTAATATGTAATTTTCTTTAAATTCTATTGGCTTTCGATAAGCATCGTATAATCTTAAGATATCTTGTTTTAAATCTTCATATGTAATATCAATAGGCAATTTTAGTGATGGCTCTTTCGGGTGAAACCATAATAAATCTTTAACTAAATCTTCCCCAATTAAGGAAACTGCTCTACCTATATTTAATTCATCTTCAATATTTCCAAGAAGTCCTTGATGTCTTGAAATAACAACTTCATTAGTCCACGCCTCAGGTTTAATTCCTAATATATCAAATTCAATTGGCAATAAATCAGGATTAGAATTAACCTCTTCAATATATTTATTTATTCCAGATACAAATGATGAAACTATTTCAAATCCATCTTCATGATAATGATTTAGTTCATTTTTTATATCCCCTCTAAATTTGAACAACCTTGTTCCTATATCTCTCTCAAGCTCATCTTCACCAAATATTTCTGAAACAGTACCTGTTGCTTGACGTCTCCATATTTCAAATTGAAATAGTCTATCTTTAGCTGCCAAGTATCCTTGCATAAAAAAAAGATCATCTTGATTGTTAGCATAAATATGATTTATGCCATAATTATCTCTGAGAACTTCAACTTCATCTATTATTCCATTTAATTCAACAGAATTTGAACATGACAATATTATAGCTGAGATAGAAAGTAAAAATGGTTTTTTTAACATAGTTATTTTCAATTTATTAAAAATAAATTTCTTGTGCCAATCTAAATGTATTAGAGTGAGCCTCAATAATATTCCTTAGAAGTTCTGAATATCCACCACCCATTGATACTTGAATGGGTATTGAATTTGCTTTACATAATTCTAAAATAAATTTATCTCTTTCTTTGCATCCATCAATAGACAAGGCTAATCTTCCCAATTTATCATTATTAAGTACATCAACCCCAGATAAGTAAAAGACGAAATCTGGTTTAAAATTTTCAATTAAACTTGGTATATGTTTTTTTAGTTTTTTTAAATATAATTCATCATCTGTATTATCTTCAAATTCTATATCAACATCACTTTTTTCTTTTCTAAATGGGTAGTTTTTTTTACCATGAAAAGATATAGTAAATATTTCAGGATTTGATTTAAAAATTGATGCAGTACCATTACCTTGATGAACATCAAGATCAATAATCATTATCCTTTCAGCCAGTTTTTTTTTGATAAGGTAATTGGCTGCAATAGCCTGATCGTTTAGCATACAGAATGCTTCTCCTCGATCATAAAATGCGTGATGTGTTCCGCCTGCTATATTCATTGATATGCCATGTTCAATAGAATACTTGGTACATTCAATTGTTCCTTGGGCTATAGTTAGCTCTCTTTCAACTAGCCCTTTAGTAAGTGGGAAACCTATTTCTCTTATTTCTTTTTTTGAAAGTTTTATATTTTTCAATCTTTGAAAGTACTGATCCTCATGGGTGTGAAGTACTAATTCATCAGAAATAATTCCTGGTTCAAAAAAGTTATCAGTCGAGCAAGTATTTTCCCTAATTAATTGTTCCGGGATAAGCTCATATTTGATCATAGGAAATCTATGATTTTCATCTAAAGGATGTATATAATTTTTATTAAAAGCAATTTTGAGCACTAATTAAAAATAAAAAAAAAGACCTCATTTGAGGTCTTTTTATCATTTTAATGAATTTTTTAGTTCCATGATGAAGAGCTCATCTCAGGAATAAGCATTAAATGTCTTATTCTTCTTCCATCTTGTGTCAAAGATTCATCAACATTGTTGCTATCTTGTTCATAAGCATCCTCTCCATACATTTCATTATATTTTTGAATCATGTTTTGGAGTGGTTCACCATAGTCGCTGGATTGACCAGCATAACCATCATGATGAAATCTAACCTGAACCCAATTACCTGCACATCCAGACGAACACCAAAGCACATTCATAGCAGATTCATACCCACTAGCTTCCATGGCTTTTCTTACTCTCTGTCTAAATCTCCAGAAATCTTGTTCTCCAGAATCTTTATAATTATAATAAATTACCCTTCTAAGATTACCAGATGAGTTTTCAGGTACATAAGATAAATTAGCATTTCTTGACCAAACTCTAGCTGTTCCTTCGGTATAATATGGCATCACATTTTTTTGCCAGTATTTTTGTTCCTCCGAGTCAGGGTTATAATTATCCAATTCACCAATAGACTCCATCCATCTTACTCGAATGAAATCATCTGTATTTGGACCTGTTAATATTCTGAAAGTAAAGTATTTATCTGAACCCTCGCTATCGTTGAACATCTTTGTCTTTTTTGAGACACTTGATACAAATTTATCCATTTGCCCATCTTTTACCTTTAAAATTCTAGCCTGTCCAACCTGAGCAGTTAAAGATGCTGAAATAAAAATTGCTATTAATAATATTATTTTTTTCATTTTCTTGAGTTTTAAATTATTGATTAATCTGAGCTAGCTTCTGGAATAAATCTTAAATGAACACGCCCTCTTCCATTTTCTGTTAGTGCTTTGTCAACTTTACTGCCGTCTTGCTCGTATGCATCATTTCCGTACAATTCATTGTACTTTTCAATCATTTTTGGAAGATTCTCTTGATTATATTTTTGTTGATCTTCCCAACTTTCATATTCAAATAGAATTAATGCAACATTTCCATTACATCCAGATGCACATACAACAGAATGCATTGAACCTTTTGGAGCAGGATCCATAGCTTGTCTTGCAGCTACTACTCTTTCTCTAAATCTCCAAAAATCTTCTTCTCCAGAATCTTTATAATTGTAGATAAGCATCATAACGTGATTTTGATTTTGTGAATCAACATTATGAGAATATGGTCCAGCATAGTTCCACATATAATTTCCGTTAACCGATCCGTTTGCTATATATGGTGAAACGTTTTTTTGCCAATATTTGATCTCTTCAGAGTCCATATCCCAATTGTCTCGCATTTCTGCAGATGCACCTTGCATTCTCCAGATTTTTCCTGCGTCGGAACCTGTCAAAATTTCGTATGTCCAAAATCTTGCAGCTCCGTCTTCATTATTGAATTTTTTGGTTTTCTTACCAGCCATTTCAATAAATTTACCCATTTGCCCCTCCTTAACCTCAATAGTTCTCGTAGAAATTTGAGAGTAAGAAAAAGTAAATGTTAATGTTAGAATAAAAAATAAAATTTTTTTCATGTTAATTGATTTTAAAGTTCCCTAAATATAATAACGAATTTAATACGATATTATATTTAGTATTAACATTATAAGAAGAATTATTAAAATAATTTTACTAAAATACCTTACTGGATCTCTCATTTCTTTAATTTTTTTTCAATAATAAATTTCCAAATTATTAAAAAAATAATAGTAACAATTAGAAATTTTATATCCAGTGTATCACCATAATTAAGAAAATCTCTCATTTTATTCAATTAGTTTAAATGTCGTAAAATTTCTAAAAGTAGATTGCTCACCCTCATCATCCATTTTTATCCTAATCGTTGTTAAAATACCTGTCATTTCTTTTAGATCAATGCTTAGTGAAAAAATTCCTCCATCTGAATTGATTATTCTTCCAGATACTATACCCATTTTCAATAAATTAAAATCTGGATTTAAATCAGAGCTATATTCTCCAGAAAATTTTGTTAAAGATGGTAAATTAGTTTCTATTAATATGCCTTTTTGATTAAATGTAATTGAACCTTTAATCTCAATATTAATGAAGCTAATACCGCTATCTCTATAAACTTTTAAATCATAGGTACCGCTTAAACCAAAATCCTTTAAGTATTCTGCCACTTGTCGATCTTTAGCTAAAGCGTTAAAATCTTCTTCATTAACAAAGTTGAAATAATCTTTAAACGAAGAAGGAAAAATTATGTCAGAAGCTAATACCTCAAATCTCTTTGATGAACCTTCTCTTTTAATCATCTTTATAATATCTGAATATTCTCCTTTTAGTATCAAGTATGATGAATATTGATTTTTTTTTGAATTTTGAAGTAGTGCCCAGTGAATACTGTCTCCCTTGATAACGGTATAATTATTTCCATAAATTGAATATATCTCTTCAATCGGACCGTTAATTTTATAGTCTCTGAATTTTAAATTAGCTTTCATATTAGAAAAGTCTAAATAGTATTTTAAGTCATTGGAGTCGTAAAATTTTTGACTAATTAAAGTGTTTGTAAAAAATATTAAGAAAACTAAATAAACTTTTTTCATTTTTTGAAATAAAGGTTAACTATAACTATAATTAGTATAATGAACCCAACACTAAACAATAAAATTGGATTAACAAACTCATTTAATAAATTAAAAGAGATCATTATTCCTAATATATTAAAACTAATAGATGTCAAAACTAAAACTATAGAATATAATCCTTTCAAAAAAGTAGGGTTTTATCAAAATTAGTATTTATAAGGAGAAATCTGTTAAGTGAAGACCTCTAATTAAAGAGGTCTTACTTTAACAGACTTGACATGGTCAAGAATTCAAATTTAATATTTATAAAATCAATTTAATCTTAAAAAAAATATAAAATTTAGAGTTTATCTAAATTATAATCATTCTTTAATTCTGAAATCTGAACTTTATATGATTTGTACCATACTGGTCCCATCTTTTTGGCTTTAATATGTAAACTATTGTTTTTCCATTTCTCAATAGACCTCATGTCTTTCCAATATGAAATAAAGATGTTCTTTTCACTTGTATTAAATAACTCATGACCTAAATACCCGTCATTTTTTTTTACCTCATTAATAGTAAGTAGATCCATTTCTTCATATCCTTTAAGGTTTGTAGATTTTTCATAGATAAATGATGCTATAATGGAGCCTTTGAATATTTTAGTTGACATTTTAAATATATTTGTCTGAAATATAGTTAAATAAAATGTTTGATTTCGAAATAAAATCTATCCTTGGGGAAAAGTATAAAAATGGGTTTTTTAAAAAAGCATCTTACTTATCTAATATTCTGCACAAGGAGGGTATATTAGTTTTTAATTCATTTATAAGCCCAGTAGGGCTAATTAAAATTCAAAAAGAGGCTGCTATATTAAAACCTAATTCATTTAAAAGTTCATCAGAATATAATGTTTATGTTTCCGATTATGATGACAATTTTCCTCCGGAAAGTCCTAGAAATAGGATAATGAGTACTACAAAAAAATGTATTCCAAATGATCTAATTCCAAAAGATTCAATATTACAGAAACTATATGACTCTAGTTTTTTAAAAAGCTTTTTTTGTGAGTTACTTGGTAAGAATAATCTCTATCCATACGAAGACTCATTGTCATCCATTAACATTAATTATTATGACAAAGGTGATGCTTTAGGTTGGCATTTTGATAATTCAGATTTTACAATAACACTATTGGTTAAAAATTGTATTAAAGGTGGGGTATATGAGTTCTTTAACGATATGAGATATAAAGATGGTAAAGAAGACTATGCATTTGTAGAGAAAATATTAAACAATGAAGTCTATGGAACCAAAGTAGATAGTTTTGAAGGAGACTTAATGATATTTAAAGGAAATAAGTCAATACATCAAGTAACTGCAGTTGAGGAAGGGGAGAGAATCTTGGTTACATTTAATTATAATGAAAAGATGGGAGTCTCGCTATCTGAAAAATCAAGAAAAACTTTTTTTGGAAGAATCTAAAAAAAAAGACCCCCGAAGAGGTCTCTTAAATCTATTCACTTGAAGCTTGACCTCTTTCTTGTTGATAAACATTAAAGTTTACAACTTTTCCATCACTTATCATAGCATCAATAACTTGATAAACTGTAATGTCTTGTCCATCAACATTTAATATAAGCTGATGACCAGCTGTAACAAAATCAGCTACTTCACCTTCATTATTTTCCCCAGTATTAGAAATTGCCCACTGAATAGTCCATCTTGGGTTATTTGTTTCAAACCATTGAGTTAAAAACTCTATATGTGCATCAGAGCCTTCTACAACTTCCCCTGCAGGACCATAAGCTGAAAAATTATCCGCGTTTAGAGCTCTGATTCCCTCTACATCTCTAGAGTTGTGAGCATCAATATATGATTCCCAGACTGCATTAATGTCATCTGGACCAGCAACTACATCAGTTTTACCCTCTTCACTAGTTGT